>ERZ1035032.290-NODE-290-length-43130-cov-14.730331_pt1 | contig 43130 bp, 70 predicted proteins | sample MGYA00520693_ERZ1035032 | MGnify/ENA primary metagenome ERZ1035032 (study PRJEB33766, sample SAMN09781740) | gut metagenome | biome: gut microbiome | host: Homo sapiens | place: Madagascar | study: EMG produced TPA metagenomics assembly of the PRJNA485056 data... | reverse complement strand
AAACGGTTGCACAAAAAATTTCCAAAGTGTTATCCTGCTATAACTCAATAAGAAAATCAGTGACCGCCCTCACTGGTTGACAAGTTTCCCCTGTTTTGAAGCGACTAGTCAATCATAAAACCATAGCCGGGGAAAGGGCTTGAAAATGTCGGTTACGTTGATATACGTTGATGTGAACACGGGGGACTGCTACAGCGAGAGCGGAGGGCAGTTTGTGAACAGCAATCGCCTTGTAAGTTACCTTGATTCGCACGAAACTTACGAGTTGCATTACGTGACGAACGGAGGAACGGCGGGAACGCCTGACACGTGGGATAAATACACGGGCTTTACGGGAAGTCCGGTTGCGTCCATGTTCGGCATTGACAATAACGTTATCCACCAGTTTGAGGCGAAACTTGCGGGGGCGGGGGCGATTGCAAAGGGCGACAGCGTGACAAGTATCACGGCAACGCTTGCGGCTGAAGAAATGCTTGTACCGAAAACGGGCTTCCTACTCCTCCGAAACGGCGCGGGAGAAGAGCAAACTTTTGCGTATACGGCACGCACGAAAGGAACCGGAACTTACACGTTTACGATTACAGCGACGGCGGCAACTTACGCATTCGCGGCGGGTGATACAGTCGGCGTTCCGGAAGCTCTGATGGTCAAGGCAGAGGGTGTGTACAATGAAGAGAGCAACGCTCTGAACTGGGTTGACGATTCGCGGAAGGATGAAGGAGTTTTTACCGTTCATTTCTGGATGATGAGTGACAAGGTAATGTCCTTCTTTGACTTTGAGACTACAGAGGAAATGGATGTAAGATTTGAACACGCGATTTCCATTTCCGGCGACGTCGTTCGGCGAGTTCAGCAACAGATGTACATAAAAAAGCCGCTTCTGTTCAAAAATCCCTCCGCAAGCGTGCCTAACGTTAACGCGCAGGGGATTGCAAATCAGGCGTGGGTGCTGTCACTTTTGCGCGATACGACAGAAGTTGAGTATTCTGTCGATGGAACATCCGGATGGCACGCGGAAGCTACGGAAAGCGATAAGTATTACCACGAACGTCCGAAAAGCCTTGGCGGCGAATGGGGAGCGGCGAAAAAGCGGTATCGAGGCGCGGCGGGACAGATTAAGAGCGTGACTGCTGTCACAGGCGAGGCGGGGACGGAAGCGAGCGTTGAAAACACCGGAAGCAGCTCTGAAGCTGAACTGAAATTCACGATTCCGAAGGGTGCGAAAGGCGATACAGGCGCGGCGGCGGGATTCGGAACTCCGACTGCGACGGCGACGGCGGGAGCGGCTGGGGGAAATCCTTCAGTTGAAGTGACGGCAAGCGGGGACAATACGTCAAAGATTTTCAACTTTGCTTTTGAAATTCCGGCTGGACCGCAAGGAGCGGCGGCTGGTTTCGGAACGCCTACGGCGACGGCTGAAACGCTTGACGCGGGAAACAACGCGGAAGTCGCGATTGCGGCAAGCGGGGAAAACAGCGCGAAAGTGTTTGCTTTCACATTCAAAATTCCGCGCGGTGATACTGGTTTTGTCGATGAGGCAACAGCACTCGATACAAGCGCGACCGGATATGAAAAAGGGAGTATTGTGACGTTCGGAACGCCCGTTGAAACGTATCAAGTGATTACGGCAACATCCAAAGGTGAAACTCCGTCTAACGCCCCGGCAAAATTTATCAAGCTCGCGGCGGCTGGAGGAACTGGACCTAAGGGAGATACGGGAGCAACCGGAACGGCGGCGGGATTTGGCACTCCGACGGCTACGGCAACCGCGCTTGACTATGGCAAGGCTCCGACTGTGACGGTTACGGCATCCGGCACGAACACGGAAAAAGTATTTGCTTTTGCTTTTGGCATCCCCAAGGGCAAGGACGGGACGAACGGAACGGACGGAACTGACGGGACGAACGGAACGGACGGAGTAACTTTTACACCCTCCGTGAGTGCAGATGGCGTTCTCTCGTGGACCAATGACGGCGGCAAACCTAACCCGGCGGCGGTGAGTATCAAAGGTGAGGCGGGAAGCGGCGTCAATCCGAAGGGAGTGTACAACGCGGCGACGACTTACGCTAAATTTGACATGGTCCGTGGAAACGGCGGGCAGTGGGTCAGTAAGGTTGATAACAACATGGGCAACGCGCTTCCGACGCTTCCGACGGAGCAAAATGAGTTCTGGTATCTTGGTTCAAAAGACGGAATCAACGGTACGAACGGCACGGACGGGGAAGACGGAGCAAACGGAGTGACTTTCACGCCGGCAGTTTCGGCATCAGGCGACTTGTCATGGACGAACGACGGGGGAAAACCTAACCCCGCAACAGTCAATCTCAAAGGAGTGCAGGGCGAATCGGCTTACGAAGTATGGAAAGCGCAAGACGGCAACTCCGGCAAGTCCGAACAGGCGTTTTTAGAGGATTTGCGCGGCAAGGCGTTCCGGCACTCGTTTACATCGTCCGATGTTACGGCGGGGATACTTACAATCGCGAAAACCGGGATTCCGGTGTCAATCAGCGACAATACGGGCGTGACATACCCCTTGCAGTTTGGCACGGCTACAATCGCGTCTGACGGCGGCTCTGTTGCCATTGACATGGCATCCAACGTCGCGGCGATCGGCAAGGCTATTACAGGCACATGGCAAGTTAATTTCGCGGCGGGCGCATCCGCAGGAAGTAGCGGGGATACGTGGCAGTATGGCATTGACTATGACACGTCAATCGCGACAGCGTCTACAGCTTGCAAGCGTATTCAGGCGGTAAACGGTTCGATTTACTCGGATGTTTCCTCTTTTTCGCAAATGCCAGCACACAATTTCCGGCGTTGCGTTATGAGCAACCTTGCGACGCGGACAATTGCCTATTACTTGCATCCGTCGAACTCAAGTTTGAAAGAGAGTGGCACGGATGCCACGCTTACGGGAGCGGACGGGGATGTTATGGTTGAGATTCCGATTACGCATTGGCGCGTTGATACTTACACAGATGCAAGCGCACATTTGCATTACAGATACCTTGTATCTGACAAGCCGTTCCCCGGTTCCTCGATTCATCCGTTCTTTTACGTCTCTCCGGACGGAGCTACGGCACGCGTGCAGTATGTGGGGGCGTTCCGGTCGGTCCTTTGCGGCTCGGACGGTACACCTACAGCAACTACGGGGCTTACGGAAGCGGCGGCGTATGCGAGCGGCAATCGGTTCCGCTCCCTGCCGATGTATAAGCCGCATTCGGGAGCGACGATTGCACAGTACCGCGCGGGTCATGCGGCGAACAACGGGGGTACGAACGTGAACTGCCTGTTCGGTATGTGGGCGATGCTTATGATGGCGATTGACGCGGGAAGTTTCGATACTCAAACGCTTTCGCCGGGCTTTACCAATCTCACGGCTTTTTCATACGCATCGCTTCGCGAAACGGGGCGGACGCGGTCATTTGGCAACGCGACGGGAAGTGTTTTGGCTGATACATCCGGAGTGGATTCGGATATTACGACATGGCTTTCCGGTGCAACTTCTGACAAAAAAGTGGTTCAATGGTCTTGGCGCGGAATCGAGGACCCGTTCGGAGCACTTACGTATTTTGAGGATGGATTTCAGAAGCATCCTTCCGGCTATTGGTTTACGCAGTCTACAAGCAAATACAGCGAGTTTGATTCCGTGTTGACAGCGGGGGAATCATCCGGCGTCTTCCCTCCGTCCGGATATACCGGAAATGCGCTCAGCTGGGTCTATCAGATGTTCCCGACTGCAAGCGGTTTTATCAAGACTTTTGACCCGAAGACATTTCTTCCGCTTTCGGGTGGCGGGTCCAGCACTACGTATCTGTGCGACAACGTGTACAACGACGCGGCGAATGGTGCAAGGGTGATTTACCGTGGTGGGCAACAGTCGGGGAGCGGCGCGGCTGGAATGGGTTGCGTTTATCTGCTCGGCGAGCGTTCGGTATCGTTGAAATACACGGGCGGTCGGCTGGCGTGCTGAAAAACAACATGGCAAAAAAATAGGAGTTATAAAGCATGATTGAGACTATCGAGACGCTTCCGGCGGGATTTCATCCGGAATTTTTCCGGGAGACGGAATCTTTTACCGCTCCGGAGATTCGACGCGAGGGAATGACAGTCTATTTCCCGGCGTTTGTAAGGGCTACAACGAACGAAAACGACGAATACGGTATAACTGCTGTGTATCGCTATTTCGACGTTCCTATACCCTTTACTGGGCAGGATTTGACGAATGAAGATGAGTTCGCATTTGCGAATTACGCGGCAATCCGAAAGTTTTTTTACGGCACGCAGGAAATGCAAGCGGAACTTCGTGACGATTTTGTGTGGGAGGCGCATCGGCAAGCGGTAAGAAGCGCGTTTCCAAAGGCGGCAGGGGCGGTGAATGAACTTGCGCAACGGTTCAAGGCAATCAAGGCGACATTCTGGGCGGCTGTTGATGAAGTGTGCTCTAAAGTCGGAAAAACTCGTGCAGATTTGCCTGTTTCCGGCGGGTTTAACGCAGAGCAGATGGTCGCTTTTGCCATTGAGAACGGCATGAGCGCGGCTGACATTGCATCGTATACAAGCAAGTTTGCAATTATCAGCTTGAATCTACTGCAAAACAATCGGAATTGGGATGAACTCTTTGTGGACATTCCGGATCCGGCGGCGACTGAAACAACGACTGAAACAACTGAAACAGAGACTACAAACACCACAGCAGAAAACGGGGAGGAATAATCACCATGCCTTTTACGGAAAAGTTTTACACTGACGCGGAAATGACACAAACTCCTCCGGCTGGAACTCGGGTTATTTTCCAGGGTTACTCGGACGGCACGGCAAGCGGCGACAAAGTCTTGCGGTATAAAGATGAAAACGGGGAATTCGGCACGGTTTCGGCAAGCGGTTCCGGTGGAGGAAGTGCGCCTGAGCAGGAGATGGCGATTACGTGGGGCGTTCTTGCTTCTGTTACGGACGCTTCAAGTTTTACGGGGACGGCGCAAGCTCTGAAATCGGATGGGACTTTAAGTCTTCCCGGTGCTGTGACATACGACTTTACAAAACCGGAGGCGTAAGGCATGAGCTATCTTTGTATCAAAAAGCAGCAACCGACGGCGGGAGCAAAGGGCATTTTGTGTGGCGGCGTGTTTTTGCCTATTGAAAGCTATGAATCTGAGCCCCCTACTCCGGCATCGCAAATACCCTCTGAGGGGCTGACGCTTTATGTTCCTTTGTCGGAAGCTCCCAATGCCTCGGAATGGGCTGGATACGGGTCTATAACCTACAAAACAGTTGACGGAGTGCCTTGCGCTTATTTTAACGGCGATAACAGCAACGGTTTGTATATGGGGGGAAAAGCGTTTGAGACGCAAACTTTTACAGTAAGCATCGTATTCAACACAAAAAGTTTTTCACCTACATCAGGATATATGCCATATCTGGTCAACTTCGGAACTTCGAGTTCTGATAACTCGCGGCTTGCATTGCGTCTTGACAACTATTACAGCAATAACAGAAACGCGCTCGCCATGGTGTATAACGGCGTTTATCTGTTGGTTCAAAATTTGAGCGCGGATACATGGTATTCCGCGCAAATGAAGTTTGACGGAAGGCAAATATCGCTGTATTTGAACGGGGAATTAAAATCGCAATTTAATGTTTCAGCGATGGAGATTCAATCGGGAGTTTGGATTGGTAAGTCGCCTAGCAACGACGGAGCTTTCAACGGGTATTTGTCTTCATTGCGTGTATACAACCGCGCCTTGTCGGACGCGGAAATAGCGTTGCTGGCGCGGGAGTTTGTGTTTAATTCCGCTCCTTTGGCAGGGAGAAAAGGTCTTCTTGTTCCGGTCGGGGAAAGCGTGGCGGCGCCTCCGGCAAACGGGCTGGTTTTTTACGCGTCTCTATCGGAAGAATCGAGCACAGCGGAAACGGGACAGGCGTTGACAAAAACAGGGACCGTGACTTATCATACAGTAGAAGGCTTGCCGTGTGCAAGGTTTGATACAAAGTACAGCTATTTATCTGCTACAGTACCGAACATGACTGGAGTATTGACCGGAACGATATCTCTCTGGATTTATATATCCGGTGATGCAGGGGGAAACGCCAGCACTTATCCTACTTTTTTTACGTTTGGCGACAAATCAAAACCGTATGGTGGTTTTATCTTGGGGACTTGGGCAACAAGAGAGGGAGAGATAAACTATCAAACAAACAGTACCGGAAATGAGTGGCCATCGGCAAGTAATCCTTTGACAAAAAAACGGTGGATTAATTTTGTTGCGACTATAACGGAAAGCGGAACTCTACAGTCGTATGTAAATGGCTGGGAGGGGGGTGTTTGTGAAACAGGAGCAATCACAATTAATGATTCGTCTGTTTATATAAACTATGCGGACCTCTCTTATGGGGTCGACGGGATTTATATTGCGGATGTCAGAATGTACAACCGCATACTTTCTGCAAGTGAAATTCAGTCTCTTGCGCTTGAGCATAACCCTGCAAAATCGCTGTTCATCCCTCTTCAAACCGCCTATGGAACGCCTCAAGCCGGGCAGAAGGGGATTATTGTAAGGAGCTCTCAAGTTGTAGGGCATGCAATCTACAGCAAAAGCACGGAAGTAATGCCGACGGAGGGGATTGTGTTTTATCTCCCTTGCGACAGCGACAGCTATACCACAGCACAAACGGGACAAACGCTTAGCAAGAGCGGAACGGTTACAGCAACGACGGTAAACGGCATTCCATGCCTTGAAATCAAGTCCGGTTCGTATCTGAGCGGCACGCTTGACGGTTTTTCCGGTGATGTGTCTATGGCGATGTCGTTTTGGTTCAAGCGGCTTGACAGCAACTCAAGCGCGTATGTTACAGCCGGAAAGGGCAATTACAATCTCACAAACGGGAATGAAATTTGGGGAAGCGTGGAATCGGACCACATCGAAACGGCGTGCGGGAGTGCCGGCAGTGATGCAAAGCGTGCAGGGATTTACAATGCCTCGATTGGGACTGGCTGGCATCACGGCTATTTCAGCTATGACGCGACAAGTAAGAAGTTCAAGACAGTTCTTGACGGAAACACGGAAAACGCGGCGTATTCTGCTGAACGGTCGTATAACTTTTCAAGCGGGCTGACGCTCTGTATCAACTCACTTGCTAGAGCAACTTCCGCTGTAAAAGGCAATGCGGATTATTCGCAAATTCGTATTTTCAACCGTGCACTTTCGGACGCGGAAATCAAGCTCCTTGCGGGAGAGTACAAGCCGGAGGAAGTCAAGAAGATGTTTATCGCGGTGAAAGGAACTGAAATCACTGATATTCCATCGGATGGGTTGATATTCCATGCTCCGTTCAACGGTAATACTACTCCTAATGTTGGAGCAATGGTTTTGGTTGGAAACGAGGGGGATATTGCATACAATACGCAAGATGGTATTACATATGCAGTTTTGCCCGGTACGTTTGGATGGAGAATTTACGCTCAAGGAACGACTGATTTGACTGTTGGAAACGAATATAGTTACATTTGCTACTATAGAGACGATTCTAACCATTCAAAGGCAAGGCGTTTTTTGATGAACATGAATCTTGGACCACGGTATCAGAATACATATGTGCCGAATTCCGTTAACAAACTTAATGTTTGTGACAGAACAATAGATTCAAGTTCTGGGAAATGGCATTTCATCTGCATCCGTTCAAACGGGAGTGTGGCATCTATTAAAGGATTTTTGGATGCATCTACTTGGACTAGCGGAGCTCCTGGTAATAATCCGTCTAGGACCGATTCGTTTTTGGCGGCTCCCTCTGATTGGGCGACTAGTTCGCAAGGTCAATTCTGGCACGGAGGAATCTTTGATTTTGCGGTCTATAGCCGGATTTTGACGGACGAAGAAGTAGAGAACCTATACCAAAGAATTTTCTGGTTGCAAGCATAAACACCGGAGGCATAAAACATGAACTTTTACAAGCCTGTTTTGAGACTGGCGGCGGAGTACGAAAAGCGGACGGACTGGCTTTTCAAGTTGGCGTGGGAATACATTCCTATCATCAAGATTACAGGCAAAGAGGGGAAGAAACAGGCGGCATATCGGGCAGTTTCGGACGCAATCGAGCTCGCGCCGGATGACAATATCGCGGTGCTTTTCGGCTCCTACATACATGAGTTATACCACGCCTATCAGAGGCGAAAGCTGACGTTGCCTGTTTACTTGCTTGCGCTCGGCTTGGCGCGTCCCTTGCTGGAAAAACGCGCGAAAGAAGAAGAGCTGAAAGCGGTTGAGTGGGCGGGGGTGTATCAGATAGTGCAATGGCGAAAAGACGCGGAAGAGCGGCTTAAAAATCGCCGGGGATGAGGAAGGAGAATAAGCCGATGAGTAAACATTGTCACCATAACCCGAAAATCGAGATCATCGAAAAGACGGAGCACGGAGATATTTTTCGATTGCTGAAGCCGCTTCCGTTCAATTTCAAGGGGAAAAAATTTACCGTGCCTAAAGGTTTTTTGAGTGACGGCATGAGTGTTCCGGCGTTTTTATGGGCGGTTGTATCGCCGCGAATCGACCCTAGAACGCTTTGTGGCGCGATTGCACACGATTATATCTACAGGGAGCAACCGGACGGCTGGGCACGGAAAGAAGCGGATAAAATGCTTTATGCAATCATCCGCGCGGACGGGCTAAGCTGGATGCGCTCTCAGCGCGTCTACTGGGGCGTTCGGCTTTTCGGCGGCGTGGCATGGCGGGAGAATCGCAAGGCGATTATCAGAGAGTACCTTTACCGCTTTTTGAACTCAAAAGAACGAGAAAGGTTGACAAGCTTTGCTACTGGTGTAAGGCGCGATGTCAATTCGGGACGGCGCAAAACAGGGCATAAAAAATAAAAAAGAGAGACAGAGGGGTTATTATGACGCAGGAGTGGGCAATCGCGCTGCTCGGCATTACGCTGAGCGTGATGACTGCGATTTTGGCTTGGATGGCTGGCACGATATCGGGCATCCGGCGAGACTTGCAGAAGTTTGTGCAGAAAGAAGACTGTAACCGGGCAATGGATACGCATTGCGTGGAAATCCGGACGATTACGGAGGAAATCCGGAACGTGTGGAAAGATATCAGAAAGAACGACACGCGCATTGCACACCTTGAAAATCTGACTGGTTTCGTGCCGAATGTACGCAACATTCATCATTCTTGAGAAATCGGCAGAAGTCGGCAGAATAAAATAAAAAACAAAAGCTAGGGAGACCCTAAAAATGAAAATGAAAAACGTCACGAAAATGGCAATTGCTGGCGCGTTTTGCGCTATGCTCCTTACCGGATGCGAACTCTTTAACGCGGCCAAGAAAGCGGAGATTCGCGACAAGGCACATGCGGCAATCATCGAGTTTTTGGAGACAAAAGGACAGGATAAAGCCCTTGAGTACATCGACAAACTTGTTGCGGAAGGCAAACTCGGCGCGGCAAATGCAGAGAAAATCAAGGCGGCAATCCCGCTCGGAATCGACAAAGTTAAAGAAGTCATGAACGGCGGCAAGACTGATTCCGACGTGAATGCGGGAGCAGATACAAAATCCACGCCGGAACAGGGCAAGTGATATCATGACACTGTACCTAAGAAAAAACGCCAGTAGAGGCAATTCAAGTCACACGCAAAAACGCGGACAAGGTGCTCGAATTTGTGGGGAAACGCGGTCAGTATTTTCCCTCAATGCTTGCTTTGCGGGTTGTTACTCCGGACGGGCTTACTCTTGCAAGCGAAGGTGAGTATATCGTCAAGGACGGCGATGACTTTTTTGTCATTCCGGCAGAACAGTTTGAAGCAAAATACAAGAAAGCGGGAGACTGAAAAACATGAAGAAAAGTAGAATTATTGCCGCCGCCGTTGCGGCTGTCGGACTGGTCGCTTTCGCGACTGGATGTTACTCAACTGTAACACATTACGACGAAAACGGCAGAGTTATCAAGGTTGAAGAAGCAACCAATTTTTCGAGGGTTATGGACGGCACGAACGCCAAAAGTCAGTTGATGCTTGTCAATGGCTTTTACGCAGGATTTGAGGCAAGCGCAACCGCCGGAGAGAACTGCACGCCGGGAGTGATTACCAAGTTCGCAAACGGCAAAATTGCTGTTGTCAACATCAAAGACAAAGCGAATTTTACGGGCGCGGACGCGGTAATCAAGACGTTTTTTGCGGGAGGGGTTGAAGTCGGACCCACTGGCGTAAAAACTCAAGAAAATCTTGCAACGAATGCAGAAAAACCAGTTGAACAGGGGAATAAGTAATAAAATGGCGTGTTCAGGGAACTGCTCTGCGTGTCCATTCCCGTGCGCGGGAGCGTCCAAGCTCTTTGAACGCGCCAAACAAACCATCACAGGCGAAAACAATACGCCTGAGCACGGGAATGATACAAACAACAAGGGGGGAATCAAGATGAGTGAAGCTGTAGGGGGATGCCACGCTGGGAATGAAGAAAAAATCGGTCGCCTTGATGAGCGGAACAACGCAAACACGGAGCGCGGCAAAACGTGCTTGACATGCTTTGTAGTCGGCGCTCTTGTCGTGGCTGGTTCTCTTTGGTACATCAACAGCAAGATTGACGCTCTAAAGGTCGAAATCGCCACGGGCATTACAAAAGTTCAAACGGAATCGAGTATCAAAATGCAACACCTTGAAAAGCGCGTGGAAGAGCTCATCCGCGATTGCGAACAGGCGAAACGCGATTACACTTCCGCACGCGTCTATATCTCAAGGCATAAAGAGTAACTGTTGCATTACTGTTATATTACTGTTATATTACTGTTACATTACTGTTACATGTTTTTTGAACTCAAATACGGCGTTTAGGCGCATTCTGAAAGTTTGAAATTTCAACTTTTCAGGGTGCGCCTTTATCTTTATTGCAGTCACTTCAAAAATAAAAAAATAGGGAGGATTGCAAAATGGCGACGCTGAATGACGTGGCAAAAATGGTCACAATGCTTTTTCCGGACGCGATACCGGGGGAAGATTTTAGGCTGGAAGTTCGGGGAGACGGGGATCTGAAAGTTCCGGCGTTTTCATACTGGAACACTGCGAAACTAGGTATGAAGCATTCGATCCCGGAATTGCATGAAGTCTATATGCGCTTTATCGGAGAAATCAATCGCGTAAATCCTACGGAACCGCTCGGCGACCCTCTTCCTGAACTGACGGAACGGCGGGAAAAAGTGTTGCGCATGAAGCAGGAACGAGCAAAATTTAACTCGGTTCCTGAAGTTGTAGACGGCATTGTATTGACTAAAGTTGTACGATAAGAAACACTCGAACGGGGAGGGAATTTTTATGCTTGAAGCACTTGCAGGGACGTCCGAAAACGGGGAATTTTACAGCGTCCGGAACGCGGCAGATTTACTCGGATTGAAGAGCATCAGCTACACCCGGAGGCGATTAGGCACGCCGGATGCAGTGGAAAAGCAGAAAAGCGGCGTTCGGTTTTTGTATACCTTGCGTCACATTGAAAAGCTGAAATTTACACTCAAAAGAGAACGAAAAGAACGGGAATCAGAGCGCGGGAAGATCGCGTGTTATCATTGCCGGCGGCGGTGTGACAAGTGCGCTCTAAAGTCCGGAATTTGCCCTGATTGCCAAGCGAAAAAGCTGGTCAAAAATTTTGCTTGTCATGGTGACTGTACCAAGTGCGCTCCAGATTGTCACCTTTTGCGAGTGCTTGACAGGGCGTTACATGAGTATGGACGCACTGTAGTCGGAGAAAGCGCAATATAGACAGAAAAGCCGCCCTTTTTAGGGGGCGGCGATATCTGTAAGAGAATTTTTTGTTTGACTTTAGTATAGCACGGCTTCCAGTTTTTTCAAGTCCTTTACGGGGGCTTGTTCTATCTTTTTTATAAGTTCCTTTGCGGTAGTCTCTCTTATCGCTTTTTCTTTGGGCGATTCCACGAAAAAAAGGTTCCGTTGGACTGCTATGACCGCCTCCGCTATGTCAATTGCAAGCTCTTTTCGCGCCTGAGGGATGATTAGCCGTCCGTTTTTATACGCCGTGAAAGTTGAGTAGCTAACGCCAAGTGCTTTGCAAAAAGCGTCGGAAGTCAAGCCTGAAGCCTCGAAAATATCATCAAAAGTCAGCTTTTTAAGAAGCTGACTTCGAATGTCGGAAAATTTTTCGTCGCCTACAACATGCTTTTTTGCCATGTCGTATATAGCTTCTTCCCCGCTTTTGGGGCATGTTTCTCTTCCCATTTTTCCCTCCTTAAAATTTTGTTTTTGTGTGCGGGTTCCCCCACATTGACAAGTCTTTGATTTCTAGATCGTCGGGCCAGTCGCTCAAATCGGCGTTTAGTACCAAATCGTCATTCATTTCAATGACTTCTTTTGCGGTTTTTATGAAAATTTGGTCTCCTCCCTCCGGTTCGTGTACACTTTCGTCAATAAACACGCAGATAGGGGCATTATTTTCAACCGAAAAACCGTTTTCGCGCGCCCTAGAGATGATGTCGGCGCGCGTTTTAGAATGATTGATTTGTTCAAGTTTGTACCACATGTTCTTCTCCTTCTTTTCATTCGCCGATTTCTTCGGCGAATTTCTTTTCTTCGGCGATAAAGCCGCGCAGTTCCTCGTGTACTTCTTCTTCATCCGTGTATTCCTGTGCGGCACTTGCATACGCCCATTCTTCTGTTCCCTCGTTATGGGCATCAAGCCCGGCGAATGAATATTCTTCTTCAGCGATCTCAAAAAGTCTTTCAGCGGTGAATCTCATCTTGTCTTCTCCTTTTGCCTTGCGGCGGTTCTTTTCTTTTTCTTTTTTTGTTTCGGGGTTGCTATCCCCGTTACAGTGATTATTATACACCGCTTTTTGCATTTTGCAAGCAAAAATATAAAAAAAATTGCATTTATCTTGTTTTAAACTCAATTTTTCTTGATTATCTGATATTGATTATTGATTATTGACGTTTTGCGGGTAGAAAAAAGCGAAAAGCGTGCGCTTGTCATGCGATGACAGAAGCATCGCGCCACGCGCTATCACATCCATGCCTAGAAGTATATCAAAGCCCGCACCAGCGCCAGCCTCAGCTACTTTAAGTCTAGATAGTGTAAAGCCGCCTTTAAAGCGCACGTCTACAGTATATATAGACACGCGCTCTGTACCATGTATGCCAGTGACTAAGGCGGTATCGATACTTTGCAAGCCCAGCGCGTGCGCTATGTCGCTTGATATCATAGATGATGTAGCACCAGTATCAAAGATAGCCTTACAGTCCCTTAGCGCGTCCGCTCCAGTCACCATGCCCTGCATAGAGCAAGCTATGGCGACTGGTACAGCTAACTCACGTGCGAGAGTATCAAAGTATAGGGAACAAGCAAAAATTTTGTTATCGCCTGTATCGTGACGTGCCATTTTATGGACCTTTCCGGCTTTGGGGTATACTAAAATCCCCGCTTTTGAGGGCGGGGAAACAGGAAGGGAGGATAAACCGGTATAATTTTTCGGTTACGTGGTAGTAGTAGCCGGATTTGCGGCGTTGAGGATGTTGAGAGTTGCAACCCCTCCGACGCAAATGATCGTGGCCAGATACACACGTTCGCCGACAAGTCCACTTGCTTCAGCCGCCGCACTTGTTCCTGAAAAGACAATGGGGAGCACCGTGCCGTTACAGAGCTGTACGGCGGGGGGAAGAGTGGAAGTTGTAGTTGCCGGGACTGTCAGCATAAAGATATCCTGTTGACGGAGGCGGCAAAGTGTGGAACGAAGTGAGTATATGACATTGGTGGTCCCGACCACGGGAGCACCGAGCGCATATCTGCAAAAAAAACCGCGTTTGCAAGCCATTTTTGAATCTCCTTAAAAGCTTGATTTTAGGTTGTTCCCGTTCCAGTTTTATGACTGAAACGGGAAAGTCTATTACTGATTTTCAGCAACCGGAGTTGCAACCGCAACCCCCGCAAGAATTTGCGGCGGAGCATCCGCTTCCGGCGGCATACTGTCCGAATCGTTCAAGGACAAACAACTGCTGTTTTGCCTCTGCGAGTTTGCGTTCAACATCGGCGGTATACTGTGCCTGAATAAGCGCACGTGTCGCCGCGCCCTCTGCCGCAATTGCGGTTTTGAGTTCGCAATTCTGCATGGCGTTGTTGTAGTTGAGCTGTCCGAACTGCTGGGAGATGTTGGCATTGAGCGACTGGATGCTCTGCTGAGTGTTACAGCAACAGGAGGCGATTGCCGCCTGAATGTCGCGCTGTCCGAGCTGGTTCTGATACGCGGAGTTTGTAACTGCGTTACTGATTTCGCGCTGTCCGAGCTGATTCTGGTACGCCGCGTTGGTGATTGCCGCGTTGGTGTCAGCGAAGGACTGAAAAAGATTGGAGCGAAGGTCGCTGAGCGTGTTTCTGATGCCGTTGACAGTCTGGGATGTGTAGTTTGCACCCGCTTTGAGTTCGGCGATGTTGGTCGCGTCAGTGATTGCAAGGTCGGCACCGAGCGCACCAATTCCGGACGTGCAACCGCCGCAACCGTTTCCAGCTCGATTTCCGAAGCCGCCAAAGCCGCCGCCCCAGCCTCCAAAAGCGAAGAAAAGCAGGATAATCCAAGCCCACCATCCGCCACCGAAACCGCCGCAATCGCCCCAGCCGGAGTTGTTTCTGTTGTTGTTAAGAAGTGCCATTGCCTCCCAGCCGTTAAAGCCCGAATTTCCGGCGGGATTGACGTTGTAAATCGGAACTGCTTCCATGATTTTACCTCGTTTTTTTAGTGTGTTTTTTGTTTAAAAGTGAGTGTAAACGGCGTGAATTCCGGAGCTCCGCGACGATTACAGGGAGGAATATAAAAACAGATTTTGGAAAGTTGAAATATTGGAAAATCGGGGAACGTATGCGGACTTTGAAAACTTGATTTTTTGATAAAACAGAGGGCGGGGATATAGTGCAGAAAACAGGAAAAATAAACGCGGGGAAGTCCAAAAATGAGCGAAGAAACGAATACTGTTGAAGTTGAGGAACCGACGGTTCCGGAAGATATGCCAAAGACGGATGAACAGGCAGTTGAAACTCCTGCTCCGATTCCGGAAAATCCGGTTGAAACTCCGGTTCCTGCGGCAACAGCTGAAAGCGTCAATTCCGAGCGTGTTAAACTTGAAAACGACGCGTATCAGCGGCATTTTCAAGCGTTGCAGGATGAGATTGCAGAGATACGCAAAAAGTATCCGGATGCGGGCGCAGAAACAGAGCCTGAAGACCCTGTAAAGAGGCTTTCGGGCGAAGTCAACGAGTTGAAGACGGGGTTAGGCGAACTCAAGGAGCTTATGAAAAATCAGCAAGCGCAAGCGGCGAATAACGCGCAAGCGCAAGCGGGTCAACAGCAGAACCATGGGAACGCGGGAACCGCATATCAACAGCCCGTACAGCCCTATTTTCAGCCTGTTTTCCAGCAACCCTACTACACGCCGCCAATGTTTCAAACGTCGACGATAATGCCCGCGCCGCCATTACCTTTTATACAAACTCCGAGCTTTGCTCCGGCAAACACATTGCCGCCAATGCTGAGCAGGGGAGGCGGCAACGGGAACGGCATGAATGGAATGAACTTTAACTCAAACGGAGGGAAATAAGATGGCTGAAAACGCGAATCAAAACAAGGGCTTTACCACGATTAAGATTACCGGGGGCGATGATGGCACATCTTACAAGATGGAAATCGTCGAGCCTGACGCAAAAAACGGGAGCAGGATAGACCAAAAGGTTGCGAACTACATTTTGAGTCTCGACAATCAAATGCGGGACCCTAACTTTGTAGGGATGATGCAACAGGCACGGCAGAACCCGCAAGGGCTTATGCAGCAGATGTTCCAAAGGTTTATGGGCGGCGGCATGCCTATGGGAGGCATGGGCGGCGGCTTTAATCCGATGGGCATGTTTATGGGCGGCGGTCGATGACTTGAACGCCGCTTTTTGAACTCAAAACAAACAAAAAAAGAAAGGCTTTCTATCATGGATAAGCAAGCAGAAATGATGATGAAATCCGGAGAGCGTGAAACCTATCCGGAAAGATACGACAAAGAGGCTTTTATCGAAGAGCTGAAAAAGAGCGAAAGTCCCGACAAGATGTCATGGGTAATGCTCTCTTACATCGTGCAGAATATGGCGGATGAAGTTATGCGACGCGGGGAGCGCGGCGAATCCAGTCGCTACTCCGGCGCACATTACACAGATTCGCGATTCCGGCGCGATTACGGGCGACATGGATACGACGGTTATGACGAAGACGGCACGTACTATGACGGAGCGCATATGTACCGCGCAGGCGTTGGAATGCGGCGTTACACTCGTTATGCGGGTGATGAGCGTATCTGTGAGGCAAAAGAGCAAATCGGCAAAAAGATTGGGCATGAGCTTTCGGACGATGAAATCAAGTGCCTAATTGTAACCGAAGCGGCGTCACTTATCAAGAAACTCGCGCAATGCGAGGATTACGGAGCAGTAAAGGAATTTACGGAGCTTGAAATGGCGATGAAAGGACTTACTGATAACATCCCTGAAGAAGTCGAATATCAGGCAAAAGTTGACGCAATCTCGACTTATGCTAGAATGTTCGGCGAAAGTGGGGATGACGTGCGGAATCGAGCGTATCGGTCCTACTCTTCTTCTCCGTCGCGGCGTTACGACTATGAAGAGCGTGAACGCTTTCGCAATGGCGAACGGGATGGGCGCAGAAGCGAACTTCCCCGCATTGAGATTGATGAGTTCGGACGGCGTGGACGTTCGCGCGATTCGATGGGGCGTTTTAAGTAAAATATTTCCCCTCTGTTCAAAAAAAATTGAAAGATTTTTCCGTTTTCCCTCTTTGCGGAGGGAAACGGTTTTTTGTTTGAAAAGTTACATACAAAGTTACATACAAAAGCACGCTCGAGAGACAGTTTAAAAAAGTGCTTCATTTGCAAGTTTGAGTTCAAAACAGTGGAATTTATGGAGCGGGTGAAGGGAGTCGAACCTTTTAAAACCGCTTCAAATTTGAACTTTACATACTTGGTTACATACAGCCGCAAGTCACGAAAAAAGCCCGATTTTCGGCAGTTTTTCGACTTCATGCGCGGCTGAAACGTCATGACTGTACAGATCGTTCATGGCATCGCTTTTGTGTCCTCCTGCAAGCGATGTTGTACGTCTATGCAGTTTTCCCGCGTCGCATCGCGTGAAGAACGACGCGCGGAGGCTGTGGAAACTTGCTTTGCCCTCCTCTGTGTCTTTGATTTTTAACTTCGTAAAAAGCTTTTTGAAGTCCACTCCAGCGGAATGGGCTGTTTTTGCGTTATAGAGACTTAAAAGTGATTTTTCGGAATCTTCTGGGAAATCAAGTTCTGTAAGGATTTGGAGCAATTCCGGCTGAATACCGCATGTAAACCACTGCCCTGATTTAGGGCGTTTCCAGCGTATCAGGCGCTCTTTAAGGTTAATTGCTTTACAAGGTATGGAAAATGCTGTTGATATATCCATACCAGCAAAAAAGCCTAAAGCGGCGGCGACGCGCGTCGGAAGGTTGGCGGCACGGTAAATGCGCTTGAACTCTGTTGCTGTAATCGGACGATGCGAAAGCACATTTTTTATCTTGCGTGATACGATACTTTCGAATGGGGAGCGCGTCAATTTAGCCTTGACAAGCAAGAGCTTAAAAGCCTTGTTTAGAACACCTTTATTGTTATTGTAGGACTTGTAGTTTCTCCCGTGGGAAAAGTTTTGTTCAAGGTAATTTTGTGCCATTTCCGGAGTTACCATGTCCATGTATTTCACAGTCATACTTTTTAAAAATCGGGCTATAATTCGGCGGCTTGTAACTGGCAGTGGCTGGATTTTTTCCAGTTCATCGATCATGCTTGCGAGCGGCAACCCGTTTCGGCTATGTTCCCCCTCTTTAGGGAGGGGAAGAACGGTTTTTGGAAGCGGCGTTACCGCTAGATGTGCCTGCGGGAAGAACTCCGGGAAGTCTTTTACTATAACATGTGTTTGCTTGCGTTTTAGCACAAACGACATGTATTCCTCATGCAGTCTTATCGCGTCGACAGGGTCTTTTGTCTTCAAAGTTCTGGTTTTCAAGCGCCCGTCCACGTCCCTAAAATAGGCGTAATAACAGCCCTTTATGCAACGTAAAGCCATTACTTCAACCCTCCGTTCCCCGCGCTTGAAATTTGAATTTTGGCGTTATCATCGAACTTATGATGCACTTCTTGCGGGATGAGGCGGCAACTTATCGCAGTAGCACAAAATGCCAGCGCGATTCCTGCCGCCGCCCACACAATGCAAGGAGGCAAATTTATAATCGTGCGATTATCAATGCAAGCCTTTCCGGACGCTTCATTTAACGTGACGTTCCCACGAACGCCACGATTAATTCCCATATTCATTTTCTCTCCCCCCTAATGGAAATGGTCATTTTCTTCTGTTTTTGAGTGTGATTTTAAGGTATTTTACCTTGTCTTCCGCACTCAATGAATTATCGTCGAGTGTTGCTTCCAGCAAATCTAGGAGCAAGTTGTTTTTGCTCTCTGTTACGTCGGAATGGACAATATTGTTGTCTCCCTTAAACGATACGCTTGAGTCTCCTACTGTCATTTTCCCCTCCCTAGGTAAATATTCTTGAATTAACGGCAACAGGCGTTTCCATGTTGCCGCGTGAACATCTTCGATTTGCCCTGATTTATATTTTGAGATTGTGCTGTGGCTGCAAGTTAGGAGTTCGGCGAAAGCCTCAACGCCCCCAGCGTTTTCAACTGCGGTTCGAATGGCTTGGTTGATTTCCGGAGTATTTATTTTTACGCTTTTTGCTGGCATAAGGCTCCTCCTCTTTTAGGGTCATCAGTAGTACTATACATCGTAAAATAAAAAATAATAGAAAAAAATTTTATTTTGTTCTTGAAATGTTCTTAATACGTGCTATATTGCAACTAATTACAAAAAAGGTGAGATGCTATGGAAAAGAAAAAAAAGAGAAATATTGCCTACGGGACAAGCGTCAATGTGACATTTGAAGTTAGGGAAAAGTTGGCTAGACTAGCCAAACACTTCAAACGCACTCGGCGCGGTCAAATCGAGATTTTGGTTGAAGAAGCCTATAAGCTTATTTTTGACTAAAAATGTTCTTAATCACAAATTAAGAACGGAGGCGAGCTATGAAAAAAGAATCGGCAGAGATGCCCGTCTTCCAGTCGCTTGAAGAGTTTGACTACGACTGGGGACAGAAAATGGCGTTGCGTTGTATAGCGCAAGGCGAGGGCATGATAGCCGCGACAATGCGGGTGCTTGGCACGCTCTATCCTGAGGGTGTGAGAAAAGGTTTTGTAGCGAAGATGCAAGCCTATCAAGCCGCGCAAGCGGCGGGCTTTGAGATTGCCTTACCGAAGGTATAATCGAGCTTAAAAAGGTGTTATCCCTTACACCTTAAAAGAAGGGGTGTTGATTGAAAAAGGAAAAAGGCGTGAGGAGCGCGTGGCAGTCATGGTGATTGCTTGACCCGACCGGAACCACCCCCGGGCAAAAAAAAACTGCGGTTTTGGGTCTTTACGCAGAAAATCTAGTTTGTATCAGCTTTCCCCGCTCCGGCTTTTGGGGCTGGAACGCGGAAAATTGGTACAAAATGCATAAGTAGAAAAAACTTGCAAAACGTACCAAAAAAAAGGAGGAAGATAAAAAAATGCGAGATTTTTTGAAAACGCGCTTGCAAAATTCGCCCGGCGGTGTTATATTGGAATCGTTGGACCTGAAAATCCACGCAAGTAGCGGTAACCGTACCGTCAAACGGCACGATTCCCGAATAATCTCATCCGCTTTATATTTTGCGGGCTTGAGGGATTGCATTGGAGTAATCCATGCGGCACGGCTACTTGCGTGTTTTCAGATCCCTATCAAGTCCGCTTTTTTTATGCCCCTGAAAGCATTGAAAAAGCAAAACAAAATAACAGTCTTACAAGTAGGAGACGAACAATGTTTACTTGCTTAAACAACTCCATTTGAACTCAACTCTCCCTAACTCGAATCGGCAGATTAACGCAGTTCGAGCTACACGCCGTTTTTGCAATAACGGCAATTCCACACAACACAACGGGCGCGGAATGGTTCCGCTCCTATAAACAAAAAGAAAGGTTCACAAAATGAACGAAAACGAAAGCAAGAACGAAGTCCAGATTTTCAACTTCAACGGAGCTGAAGTTAGAATCCATAAAGACGAACACGGGGATCCGATGTTCTGCCTCTCCGATGTTTGCAAGGTGCTGGGTCTTGATGCACCGCATAAAGTCAAAGAGCGGTTAAATCCGGATGGGGGGAATACTATTCCGGTCATCGACACTCTCGGCAGAACTCAGCAAGCGTATTTCATCAATGAACAAAATCTCTACAAGACGATTTTCCAGAGCCGGAAACATGAGGCGGAGAAGTTCACGGACTGGGTAACGGGAGAAGTTCTCCCCTCCATCCGCAAATCCGGCGGCTACATCGCGGCAAAAGCGGACGAAACGCCGGAAATGATTATGGCGCGGGCAATCAAGCTTGCCGATGAGACAATCAACCGCCAGAAACTCCAGCTTGAGGAAAAGGACAAGAAAATCGCTGAAGTCCACAAACAAATCGAGATGGACAAGCCGAAAGTCGTTTTTGCCGAAAGCATCGCGGTCGCCAAAACGTCAATTCTTGTCGGCGAAATGGCGAAGCTGATTAAACAGTCCACGGGCGTTGATATCGGGCAGAAGAGATTTTTTGAATATTTGAGAAACAAAGGCTATGTCCACAGTCAAGGCAGTCAGCGGAATCTCCCGACGCAACGTTCTGTCAACGCCGGATGGTTCGAAATCAAGGAGGGGACTGTATTGAACTCAAACGGCGTGAATGTTATCACCCGCACGCCTAAAATTACGGGCAAAGGGCAAATCTACTTTGTAAACCTTTTTGCGAAAGAATCGAACTCACTTCCCCTGATGTAAGGCAGGGGAAAAACTGAAAAACTGAAAGGAAACAGAATATGAACAAAATCAACTTCAAGCTTATTGCCGCCGCGCTTGTTTTCGGCGTGGCGATGGGGTACATGATTGGACTTGTACAGATGACGGTTCAGGCTGAAAAGCGGCTTTCTGAACTCGCGGCGGTGTGCAATGAGTAACACGGAAACCGAGCAAGTAAGCTGGCGCGGCATATGTCTATCCTGCAAGCGATGGAATGGCGTCATTTGCGACGCGTCAAGACGCAGAAGAGAAGCTACTGATGATTGTTCCGCGCGGTCAAAAAAGTATGAGCAAAATCCCGCATACAACATCAAGAAGAAAGAGTTTGAGGCATAATGAAAAGAGAAAATGAGAACAGGGAGGAATGAAAAGATGGTTAAAGTCGTTTGCGATATTTGCAGAAAGCCTGCGATGTACGCGCTTGATTGTAGTTGCGGGGTATTCATTTCTGAAAATAACTTGCATATGTATAATCACCATATTTGCCGGGCTTGCGCCTTAAAAACCGGAATTGCTGATTATATGGATGCAAGGAAAGCAAAAGAAAAAGAAGAAAAAGAAACGGAAGATAAGGAGGAACCGACAGAATGACCTTCCAATGTCCCTATTGCGGCGGGTCCGGTGAACTGGCTGAATGTGATTTTTGCGGACGCGTTCACCCCGCATACGAAATCGACGAAAACGGGCGTTGCCCGACGTGCGCCGAAGAAGAACAGGCGCGGATCGAAAAAGAAGAACTTGAAGAGAACGAGAAAGGAAACATCGCATGATCGACAACGAAATTGATAAACTGGTCAAAGCTCTTCAGAATAAACAGGATTTTGACGAAAAAAGTTTTTACGACAAAGTAATCGAGCCAAAAGTAAAGGAGGTGTATGAGCTCTGCAAAGAGCATAATATACCAGCAATATGGCATGCGAATCCGAGAAGCCACGGAGACGACCTGAGTATGCAATATTTTGTAACTGGAAGTTTTGATCGACTGCCTCTGCCATTTCTGCTCGCACACCATTTAATGTCCGCATTCACGCCTAAACTGGCCACTGCTGTGGCAATGGTGTTTACGATGTTTGAGGATATACCTGATCCCGAACAGGAACTCCCGAAAATCGACGATTAACTCAACCGAAAGGAATACAAACATGCAGAATCAGAATCTCCCCGTCTATCCCGATGAAATCCCCGCCGAAATCGTCGCTCCGACAACAAATGTTCTTGATGTTCAGGAACGGGCGACGATCGACATCCAGATTTCCACAGCAAAACACTATCCGCGTTCGCTCGAAACTTTCACGCGGAAAGCCGTTGCATACGCAACGATTGACGAAGATACCGCCGAATCGTGCATCTACCGCCGCCCCGTCGGTAAAGACAAAAACGGAAAGCAGACTTATGCGGAAGGTATGTCCGTCAGAACCGCCGAAATCGTCGGATCATGCTTCGGAAATCTCCGCGTTGCCTCGAGGATCATCGAACAGACCGACCGTTATGTCAAAGCGGAAGGTGTTGCATTCGACCTTGAATCGAACTTCTCCGCAAATTCGCAGATCATCGAACCAACCGTGGACAAGTACGGCAAGCCTTACAACGAACGAATGCGCATTGTCATCGCAAAAGCCGCTCTCGCAAAAGCCCGGCGCGACGCGACGTTCATGGTTGTTCCGAAAGCTCTGGCGAAACCGATTGAAACCGCCGTCCGCAATCTCCTGTACGGAACCGCTCAATCCCTCACACGCCGCCGCGCCGCCGTGGAAGCGTGGATCAAAAAACTCGGAATCGACGAACGGCGCGTTTATGCCGCCCTCGAAGTCGGCGGCGTTCTCGACATGAACGAACGTCACCTTGAAACCCTCACAGGACTCCGGACTGCAATCAAGGATGGCGAAGTTTCCATTGATGAAGCGTTCCCCGAAGTCAAGAGTGACAAGGTCCGCGATGCAAGGCTCTTTTCCGCAGAATCTGCCCCGATTTTATCCAAGTTCGAAAAGCGGAAAAAGGAGGCAAGCAAGACGGCGGCTGAGTCCGAAAGCAAAGACGCAAAAAACGTTGAAACTGAACCGAAACAGCCCGAAAAAACGGACCTTGAAAAGATTGCGGAAGTCATTGACAAGAAAGGCATTCCGGTTTCGGCTGAAGAAGTGAAAGCGTTCGTTGAAAAGAACGGCGAATTCTTCTCTTTTGCGATGGTTGAACCGAACCTTGACGCGATTGCAGAAGCAATCTTAGGAGGAAAATGACAATGGAGACAGCAGAAACGAAACATCATGTTTTTTCGCCGTCCACGCTCGAACGGCGCGAGGCTTGCCCGGCAAGCTACAAGTTAGAGGAGGGCTTGCCCTCCTTTGATACCGAAAACTCGAAAGAGGGGACACTCAAACATGCGGCTACAGCAGAAATGATTAGCGCGTATGTTGACAGCAAGCCGCTTCCGGATATTGACGTTGATGTTAAGGCGGCGTTTTACAAGTTTTCTGAAATTCTGCGAGAAATTCCCGACAATGACCTTCAGATTTTCACGGAACGGAAACTAAGCTACAAGTTTTGTGGCTTAGAAGTTTACAACGGGACCGCAGATGTGGTGATTGTCACGCCTGAAAAAGTGATTGTAGTCGACTGGAAATTCGGGCATCGGGAAGTTACGGAGGCGGCGAACAACCCTCAGGGCGCGGCTTACGCTCTGGCGGCTATGCAGGAGTTCGATCGCAAGGTTGCTGACGTACACTTTTACAACCCGGTTATTCACCAGCATAGCAACCACACGTTTGAGGGAATGGAGGGCATCAGAGACTACGTTATGGGCGTGATTTCCGAGTGCAAGCGCGATTCCGCGCCCGCCGTGGCAGGAGAAAAGCAATGTCGATATTGCAAGGCGGCTTATTACGGTACATGCCCCGCATATGCCGAATTTGCGGCAAAAGTGATGGTTATATCGCAGAAGCTTGACGCGCTCCCGACTCTGTCAGAAGTTCCGGATTCGTTTTTGTGTGAGCTTGCGGGGAAGTTTAAAGTCGTTGCCAAGTTCGCCGACCGCGTGACGGAGGAAATTAAGGCGCGTTGCGCTGAAAAAGGAGCATGCGGAAGTTACGTTCTAAAGACGACTTCCGGCGGCAAGGAAATCCCCGATATCAACGCGGCGTTTAATGCCCTTTCCGACGTGTTTAATGCAGAGGAATTTCTGACCTACTGCAAAGTAGCGGAACCAGCCTTGCGTAAAGCATATGCCGCGAAAATGAAAGAAAACGGCGTATGCAAAAGTTTGAAGGACGGTGAAAAGATGTTCGCAGAAGAAATGGGCGAGCTGATACAGCAGAAAGCTCCGCGTCAAGTCTTAGCGGAGGCATGAAAGATGGCAAGCTACTACTTGTACGAATCTCAAGCCGAAAAGTTGCGGGGGCTAAAAACTCCTGCAACTAAAGAACTAGCGCGGGCAGTTGAAAGATATCTTTCCGGCGAGTTTACCGGAAGTTTGGCATTTACGGACAAGAACGCAGAAAACTTGACAAAAATACCAAAAAGCAGAGTATCAGTCAATCACCGATTCGCGGCGATTGACGATGCGCTGATGCGTAAGATACTCGCTTGCCACTGGCAGATACCGGACCCGCGCCTGAAAGCCCTTGAAGCGGATTTGAAACGCGCGGAAAAGGATGTTGATGAGTTGATGCGCCATTACACAAGACGGAAGTATGTAATGGCATGAGAAAAACAACCGAAAACAAACAACAGGATGAAAAATGAGCATTTTGAGAAATCGATTTAACGTTGCGTTTGTGCAAGTCCCGAACGCGATAATTACAGATACGCGTATTTCAATGCCCGCGCGCCTTGTATACGTATATTTGCGCACGAAACCTGACAACTGGACAGTTTACAATGCGGAAATCATGAAGTCGCTTGGAATCAAAAACGGCGAAACAATGGCGAAGTATTGGAACGAGCTCGAAGAATCCGGATGGCTGGTACGGAGAAAGACAAAAAACGGAACTTTCGACTATGAAATCTGCGAAATAGCCTCAAACAATGGAGAACAGATAGCGGAAAAACCCAATCAGGAAAAAAGCCTATCAGGGAAAAGTAGCAATTGCGAAAAAACCCTATTAGGGAAAAAGCCGGGTTATAATAATATTGACTATAATAGTAATACTGACTATGATAGAAATATTGATTTTAAAACCCCCTATACCCCCCCCACGAAAAACACGGAGAATCAAAGGAAAACGACCCCTTAGAACGTCAACCTACAAAGGGGGAAGTGATTGCAGATGAACTCAAGAATCGGATTAACGTGCTCTTCAACCGCCGGGAATCGACGGCGTGGAGTGATAAGGAGACTAAGCAACTGAAAACCGTTGCGAAGCGCGAAGGCGTGCTTGATGAGCTTACAGAGATTGAGACGCTCTATAACTCCGGGTACCAATACCGGAGACGGGATGTTATAACGTTTCTGAACAATTTTGAAGTTGAGCTAGACCGAGCACGCAATAAGGCGCTTCCGACTTACAGGGGGAGACCTAGAAATGTCGATCTGGACAAATACGACATTTGACGGACCGCTCGTTCACGTCAAATACGACTACACCTGCAAGGAGTGTGGTAAGACGTTCCATTCCGCGATGGACGTTCCGGACTTTGCGGCTGATATCATTCCGCGCCCTACTCTTTGCGACCAGTGTGGGGAGCGTCTTAAGCAGGAAGCCGAGAAACGCGAAAAGGAAGCCCGATATCGCAAAAGAAGCATCGAGGCGGGTGTTCCAGATAAGTTCCTTGTTTACGACAAATCTAGAGGCAATTCCGCGCTTTTTTCGGCGATGAAGCAACATTGGGACAAGTCGATGTTCATCATAGGACCATGCGACAGCGGAAAAAGCCGCGCGCTTGCCTACTGTCTTACGCGCTGGATTATCGCAGATAAGGGGCTTAGCACTCGGTTTTACAATTGGTCGAGATTGTGCGAGAAATACGCGGCAAAAGTGGCAAAAAGCATGATTGATGCCAATGACTTTAAGGCTGATTTGCTTGATACAGATATCCTTGCAATTGATGATTTTGGCAAGCGGCGACCTACTCCGGTGATGGAAGACTTGACGTATGAGCTAATTAACGGCGTGTACGAATCGGGGAAACGGCTCTGGTTGACCTTAAACAAGCCATTGCGTGATGTCTTGCAAGTGTACGAAAATCGCGACATTGCGGAAGCAGTGATATCCAGATTTGACCGGATGATACGAGACGGAACGATGGTTAAGATAACAGCGACCACGATAAACGGGCAGAAAAGCCCCTAGGACGAACGAAAGAGGAAAAGACGGATGAGAACATGCATTAGACAAAAAAAGCCCGTAGAGGCGCGTTTCTGTGAATTTTGCGGAAATCGGATACCCGTGAACGGGGAATCGTACTCGATATACAAAAAACGGCGGTTTTGCTCGCCTAAGTGCTCCGCAGGGGCAACACGGGAACGGAAACTTGAAGAAAAGCGCAAAAAGGAGGCTGTCGGAAAATGAGCGAGAAAAAAGAAGTGGTATTGCGGGCGTGTACTAAATGCGGCAAGATGTTTTACGTACGAAAAGGGAAAGAAAACAAGTGTTCGGCTTGCCGAAGAGACCCGCACGGGCAAGCAAAAAGGAGCGTTACAAAAGCTTGCGTCCATTGCGGCGCAGAGTTTGAAGTTCCCTCCTACATGAGCCGGAAAATTTACTGCTCGAAAAAATGTGCAAGCGCGGTATGGAAGGAGAAATGCCGCCGAAATTACGCAGAGAATAAGGGCATGCGAGTTTATCATTGCATCTGCAAAAAGTGCGGCAATGCTTTTGAAAGCCAATACCCTCGCAAAATGTGTTTTGAGTGTGCCGAAAAGCGCACGGGAAGCGGTCTCAAAATCAAAAAAATCTGCGAACATTGCGGAAAGCCATTTGAAGTCCGGAAGTACAACTCTTTCCGTCGGTTTTGCTCCAGAGACTGCGCAAACAAAGGTTTTAGAAAAAATCAGAATGGCGCAGTTGACGAATACAAAAAAAGCGGCGGCGACGTTTTCGAGGCGGTGATGAAAATTGCGGAAAAGAACTATCCGGAGCGCGTGAAAAAGCTCCGGTTCAGCAGGGACGAAAAAGCGAAAGTCCGGAAAATTTTGTTCGCCGTGAATGCCCGTCCGAACGGGGACCCGTTCGCTTGGTTTTACAATCATGTCCTTTTCCCGGTTGCGGGCATTGACTATCGCGCAACGCTTGAAAAAGAGCGTGATTTGGTTCAAATGCTTGCCCTCGCGCTGGGCACGATTTGGACAAAAAAAACGACGGTACAGCCCGCCGGAACTGACTACAAATGGTGAGGGAGGAAACATGATTTACGCATCAGTATGCAGCGGCGTTGAAGCCGCAAGTCTTGCATGGATTCCGCTCGGATGGAAAGCCGCCTGGTTTTCCGAAATAGAGCCGTTCCCGTGCGCAGTCCTGAAACATCGTTTTCCCGAAGTCCCGAACTTGGGAGATATGACAAAAATCAAAGTGGAGACAATTGAAAATGAAACCGGAAAACTTCAGCGGTTCAAAAATGAATCTGGAGCAGATGTTGTTGTTCCCGGAGGAGTTGATCTCCTCGTCGGAGGAACCCCGTGCCAGTCTTTCTCATTCGCTGGCAACCGATCGGGATTGCGCGGAGTGTCTGGACTCGCGCTCACCTATTGCGAACTTCTTGAGACTATGCGTCCCAGGTGGTTCGTGTGGGAAAACGTCCCCGGTGTTTTCAGTGCAAATCAAGGGGATGACTTCCGGACGTTCCTGCGAAAAATTGATGAAATCGGGTATTCTGTCGCATGGCGAGTGCTGGACGCTCAGTACGTCAGAGTGGACGGATACCCTCGTGCCATTCCGCAAAGAAGACGACGTGTCTTCGTTGTCGGATATTTTGGTTCCGATTTCCGCTGTCCCGCAGGAGTATTATTTGAGCCGGAAAGCGTGTTCCGGACTACTCCGCCGCGCAGAAGCAAGGGGTCGGGCGTTGCCAGATGCCTTACAGCAAGTACTGGTGGTGCAAGCGGGAAAGAACAGCAGCATACCTTCATCAGCGGAGACGGAAGACCGCTGAACGCAATCAAGGTAATTGCCACCGGCCAGGCGAACGCGGAGACGGTGACAGACCTCTGTGTGAATCTGACCTGCAACCACGAAGCGCCGATTGTCTGCGGTTATGAAACCGGTCAGGGATATTGGCAGAGCGGCGATATTGCCGGAACGCTTCGGGCGGAGGGCGAGAACAGACCTTCAAGACCGTCGAATATCATCTGCGGACAGGCGGTGTCGGTCAACACATCCATCCGCCGGCTGCTTCCCGTTGAATGCGAGCGCCTGATGGGCTTCCCCGACAACTGGACGCGCATTCCGTGGAGAAGTAAGCCGGAAGAAGAATGTCCCGATTCGCACAGATACAAGGCGTGCGGCAACAGCATGTGTGTAAATGTCATGCGCTGGATTGGAATGCGCATTGAATTAACCGAAAGGAAACTGAAATGAACTGTTTTGAATGTAACTTCGCGCGGAAGTTTCCCGGCGATTGCAAGTACGTTGTTTGCGAACGTTTTGGCGGATTCCGGCGCGTGGATGGGGGATGCCATGAAACGTTTGGCACGAATGGATAACGGTTGAAAGCGCTGGATGATTGCCAGCGGGTTCGTTTCAACTCGGAATGGGGTTGCCCGCCAGATGCAAAATGCGGTGTAGATGGTTGCAAGGCTTGCTGGAAAAAGTGGTTTGAATCACCCGCTGACATGGAGTTTTGGCGAAATTTCGAGGAAGGGAAAAGAAAATGGCGAAGACTGAAGGCATTGAAATCGTGATTAAGCACAAAGACCTTGCGCCGGAACCGTGCGAAAACTGCGGAAGCAAGCTGGTTTTCCACGGAAAGCGCAAGGTCGGAGAATGGATACGTCACGAATTAGAATGCGGCTACTGCGGAAGCGTGTGGGTATACAACGAAAAGGAGGTGGCAAAATGAAATATTTTGAGGTTGACATTACGCAGGATTTTGGGCTGGAATGCATTTGCACAGAATGAGGAACAGAGCTTAAGGTGGAAGACATAGAAGCTCAATTCGAGTTGATCAGAGCAAAAATCAAGCCTTGCCCGAACTGCAGCCAGTCCGCGCAAATCGAAACGGAAAGCGAGTTTTTTAAGGACTTGCTCGAATACGCAGAAAAAGAGCTGGGGAAAGACGCAGTTCGCAAATTGGAACTTTTCGGCATGACGTGGCATAAAAGAGCAAAGGAGCCAAAATGAAAACGCGTGAAGAACCATTTGAAAGGCAGTGTCCTTTTTGCGGAAGCAAGGACATGCGCGAGCGCGTCGCAGATCGCCTACTTGATGACGATTACATCAGAAAGGAGTTTCAATGCCAAAAGTGCGGTCAAACTGTATGGGTTTCCAGCCGAAGACCCGTTTACAAGCCCCTTGAGAAACTGAAAGCCAAGCAGTCGGAAATTGTAAAGAAGCTGAATGCTCTGTATGACGAGTATTACGAGCTAAGGGACCGCACGATGTCCCCGACAAAAGAAATGGGGATCGTGAAAGAACACATCAACAAGCTTCGCGAAGAGCTTGATAAACTCGGCAAGAAAATCAACAAAGTTCGCCGAGAGCGGAAAGAAAACGAATAAAAACGGAGCTGGTCGGATGGCAACAATAAAAGAGATGCTTGCCTTGCGGAGGGAAATGGAAGACAAGCTGGATGGCGTGTTTACAGAGTTTAACAGGTTATGGGATAGCCTGAACGCGGAAAACGACGTAACAAAAGAGTTGAAAGACGTGAAAGCCGCAATCGACGATTTGTGGATCAAACTCGAAAAACTCGACGATAAAATCAACGAAACTCGCCGCATGCGGGAAAGCAAATAAAAAACGGAGGAGACAAAATGCTTGTATTCGAAACAATCCTGAAGGACGGAAAAGGTAATTATTACCTGAATGTGAACAACGACACAAAACATGACAACGGCGCGTATCGAATCGTGCAAAACGGCGCTTGCGTCCATATCTCAAGCCTGAAGCAGGATGTAACGCATGATATGGTGGAACTGGAAGATGTGGTGGAGCTCAACGATAATGTCAAACTTGTACCTTGCAAAAGGCGTTTTCGCGGGTTCCGCGCTATGAAGAAATCAGATAACTGTTTTTACTACAAAGACAAGCTTGTAAACCAGTTTGAAACGTACGTTGTTACACCCGAAAAAAGGCTTAATATTGGAGCGTATTTTTTCGAATCAGCAGGGCTTTTTGTGTCGTACACATCGCTGGAGAACGCGGTGAAGGAAGAAAACTTGTACGATGATATCCCTGATTACGATTTTGCCATTGTCGAGTATTGGGGTGTAGTTTTAAAAAGAAACAAAGATTGGGAAGCGTCAACAGCAATCGAGTTTGTTGAAAAACTGGATTTTAGAAAGGTCGTTTCTAGATTTTGGGGAGTTGACGGAGAAAACAACTTGGATTGCTTTTTTATGAGAGGCGGCAACAGCAAAGATTGTTTCTATTGTACTGATGTACGCAGATGCGACAGTTGCGAGAATTTGAGCTATTCGCTGGGTTGCGTCGATTGCGATTACGGAAGCCAAGTCTTTTTTAGTAAGGGCTGTAAATACTGCTCTGATATTGACTTTTGTTTTGATGTGAAATTTAGCCAATCTTGCATGTGCTGTTGGAAAATAAACCATGCAAGTGGCTTGCTTTTTAACAAAAAACGTGAATTGGAAGAGATGGAAATGTGGAATCACTATTTTAGAGAAATCAAAAATTTCAACGACTTCTATCACGCGCTTGAATACAACAAAATCCGGCACCTTCTCCGGAAGCCCGGCGCAACGGTGACAGCAAAAGAAGTAGCAGAATTTCGCAAGTATCTGCTTGACGAAGTCTTGTAACACGAACCAGTAAAACCACAACACTTGCAACACGCGCCGTGCTCAAAAATCTAACACGCACGGCGCAAAATCATAACACGGAGGAAAGACAAAATGAACTACATGACGCATGATGAAGGTTGCGTTTACCTTTGGGCAATGCTCTACAGTTTTGGGCGCATGACGGCGGCGCCTGACGTGGTTTGCGAGCAGATTAAACTTAAGGTTAAACGACTGCCGACAAGCGTTTTAACGGTGATTGTAAAGGAGATTTGGGAAGCGTCCCGTATCGACAGGGAGGCGCGGAAAAGAGACGAGAACGCGCCTGTTTTGCTGGGCGGTGGCTCCATGACTGTAACTTGGCAAAACCTAGCACTTGAAATCTTAAAAGAACTCGACACAAGAGAGAAAACAGAAGGAGAAACAAGATGAACAAAGAAGAATTTACACCGGGACCGTGGGCTTACGATGGCGGTTTTACAGTATTTTCTGCTGACGGCGAGCCCGTTTGCGACCTTGTATCTGAAGCGGAAATAAACGGGGAAATGCGCATATTGCCTTACAAGGAGAACGCCGCGCTGATTGAAGCCGCTCCGGTGATGTACGCTCTGTTGAGTCTGATGCAGACCTTTCTGGAAGTTTCGGGCGATGAAAACACGCGAATCGCTTTTTTAACTCAAATCAGGCAGGTTTTGGCGAAAGCCCGAGGTGAAGAATGACGGGCAAAGAGAAATTTACACCGGGACCGTGGAAAGTATCTGAAAGGTTGGAGACTTTTTATGATTTTTATGAAGACTGCTTAACCGGCTTGGCTGTAACAACAGGAGGAAGGGACATTTGCCACGTATGGAATGCAAGTGGAGGAAGTCTCCCTTACAAGGAGAACGCCGCGCTGATTGCCGCCGCTCCGGACATGTACGACGCATTGCGGTGGGCTTGTTTTTACAACTGCAAGAGACCAGTGTTGACTGCAAATTGTGAAAAATGTAAAATTAATCAGGCATTGACAATGGCAGGTGGTGAAAAATGGTACAGAAAGGTGAAAAATGACGGTTTACGCGATTGACTTTGACGGAACGATTGTAACAGAGGAATACCCGGCAATCGGCAAGCCGATTCCGGCTACAATTGAGTTCATCCGCGCAATCCAAAAGCGCGGCGACAAGTGGATACTCCTCACCATGCGCGAGGGGAAAAGCCTAAGGGAAGCACTCACTTTTTTAGTGCTCCGAAAGTGCTTTCCGGCGGCGATAAACGACAATCTGCCCGAACGCGTCGAGCAGTGGGGAAACAATCCGCGAAAGGTTTACGCGGATGTCTACATCGACGACCATAACGCTGGCGGGCTGGTAATTCCGGACTTGAAGAAAACAAGGAGATGGAAAATCACGAACGCTGAACGGATTCGAGCAATGAGTTACGATGAGCTGTGGAATTGGCTCGATTATTTGGGTATCGCGTGCATGTGTGGGTGTTACCATGACCTTGCACGCTGTAAAAACTATGTGAAATGCCGCGATTGCTGGATGGCATGGCTGGCGGAGGACGCGGACGGGGCGGACGGGGTGAATAAAAAACAGGGAGAATGAGAGATGACGAATGCTGAACGGATTCGAACAATGAGTAACGAGGAGCTGCTGGAGTGGCTGGAAGATCTGAGCTGCGCGTGCGTGGGCTACGACATTGAGCGCTGTAAAGGTTACGTGACTTGCCGCGAATGCTGGAAAGACTGGCTGGCGGAAGAGGCGGACGAAATAGAAACAGAGGAGGAAGCGGGAAAATGAGTTGGGAATATGGAACTTTTAACGCAACGCTGAGTATGGCACTACATGATTTAACACGAACGAGGAAAAGACTGGAAGAGCTAGAGGACAGAGTGGAAAAACTCGAAAGAAAGGGTAATACAGGCGCAGAAGAACTCACAGAAGAACAACGACAAGCAAACCTTTTGCATATTGTCCGGCGGCTATATAAAACCGCAAAAGACTTGAATGACGACATAAACGCTTTCTCGCGATATAAGTCAGCAAGTGCAAAAATGTTGGACTCGCTGGAAAGCATTTACAACGCAGAAAACGACGAACTCACAATTTGAAATGAGGAACAAAAAAATGAACATGAAAACCTTTTTCAAGGACCGACTGACAAGCGTTTTGCTTGCCATTCAGGCGGTTTTTGTGGCAATCGCAATTGCAAGAGCGGACCCAGCCGGAATCATCCTTACTGTTTTTGGTATGGTTTTTGTCGCGTATTTGCGGCTGGTCGACATGCGGATGGCGTGGATGTTTGACATGGTGGACAAGGCGCTTAAAGTTGAAAAAGACGCGCTAGACAGAAACGAAAAAACGCTTGAAATGCTGAAGACTTGTAACGCCTCGCTTTCCAGATATCGCGACTTGCTGACGATGTTTAGGGAGGGACTTATTATCGGCATGGCAAGCGCCGATGATGAGACCGCGAAAAGCTATAGGGCGTGGGTTGAGGCAATCGACCGCGCCTTGAAGGATGAACTCAAAAACTTTAAGGCTGTTGTTAAGGATCATTAAAGAAAACGGCGAAAAATTTTAATGACAAATCGCGTCATTAAAGAAAATCGCGGAAAATTTTAATAAGGAGAAAAAAAATCATGGCTGACGCTGTGAACCACCCGGCGCATTACGCTCCAATCTTTGAGGCAAGACAGATAGAGTGTCTTGACATTGCGCGCTATCTCGACTTTTGCAGGGGCAATGCATTTAAGTACGTTTGGAGGGCTGGACTTAAGGGAGAGCCGGAAAAAGCAATCGAAGATTGCGAAAAAGCGAAGTTTTATATGGCCCGCGTGCTTGACCCGGAAATGAACTTGCCCGCTATCGCAATGTTTAGAGTATTGGGTATTCCGGATGAAAAATCCTCAATCGAACGCATAAAATACAACGTGTTGCAGGAGATTTTGACTATGGACAAATTCTCCGCAATTGACGCAATCAACATACTCGAAAACGCATTCAGAAAGGAGCTCTCAAAATGAGAATCATTGAACCGTCCGTCGAAATCTACACCGAATACGACCACTACAAAAAAATTGAAACAATCGCCCGCGTTTGCACGGGCACTCAAGACAAAGTAGGAAGCAAGCCCGACTTTGTCGAAAACCTTTTGAAAAATCACCATGAAACGCCATTCGAGCATGTGAGAATAGCGGTGGACTGGAATGTTAGGCGTTTTCGTGAAAAAACTTACGGTTTTTGGGATCGACTTGGATTAAGCAGAATGTGGAAAAATCGCATAACAATCAATGTCCGCGATTATCTTACACAAGGCGGCAAACTCAAAGACTTGAAAGAGTTTTCGTTCGCTGATGACTACATGACCGTCAAGTTTACGGTTGATATCGGCGTGGCGCGCGAGCTGATACGCCACAGGCAGATGTCCTTTATGGAGCGGTCGACGCGGTATTGCAACATGTCCGACTGTATCGACTTTATCAAGCCCGTTCCGTTCGCATGGGCTGAATCCGGTGAGCTGAACGAAGCGTGGTATATGGAGTGCGTCTCTGCGGAAGCCGCATATCGCCTGATGATTCGCAAGGGAGCCCGTCCGCAGGAAGCCCGGACCGTCCTTCCGCTCTCAACCGCGACCGTGCTGTATGTCACCGGGATGTACAAGCAATGGGAAGATATGCTCAAGCTCCGTCTCGCCCCAGGCGCGCATCCACAAATGCGCTACATCATGCAAAAGCTCGTTGAGCTTGAAGACTTCCCGAAAGACAAAATCAAAGTGCCGGAGTTTGAACACTCCGAAAAGAAAAACTAACACAGGAGAAACAAAATGAAAGTCCACGAAATCAACCCGCAGGTATTGGAGGGCGCTGTTGCATTGCTCAAGTCGGCAGTACCGGAAATCACACCGGAAAGTCTTGTTGCCGCTCTGAAAGAATATGAAATTGACGAACCGGCGCAAAACTTGAGCATTGAACGTCCGCTGACGATAAATGAGACATGCGCCCTGTTGCAAGTACGTCGCATTACCTTGAACAAATATATCAAAACAGGACGACTTCGCGCCGTAAAACTGGGGCGTAGAACAGTTCGTATTACCCCCGATTCCATTCGTGAGTTTCTGGACATGGGAACGGCAAAGGAGGCAGGGAAATGAACGAACGGAAGAAACTTACAACCGCCGCTTTCAAGCGTAAATCGTGCCCGAAATGGGCACGTTACGCGGCTGTAAACAAGAGCGGGCTGACATACTACTTTGGATGGGAACCGATTCTCGGGGATAACGGCTGGATTCCGAGCCCAAAGGAAATCAGATCAGGATTTTTAGGCGTATTCGACGCTTCTGACTGGAAAAACTCCCTGATTAAGCGCCCTGAGGTGAAAAAATGACACCCGAAAAAGTCCGTTGCATCGGTTGCAATAGCCTGGTTGACGCACGCGCAATAACCAACATAGCAACCAAAGAAAAGCCGTTCAAGGTTTGCCCGCAATGCGCGTTCATCGCCGGAATGTACGTCGTCGTTCAGGGGCGGGAGGACAAAATGTTTGAACCCGGCGCGTTTGACTTGTCCCGAATCGCCGCGCCAATCCGGAAAATCGTCAAGGAAGAGTATCTGAAAGACCCTGTCGGAACCACTGAAAAGTACATGGGCAAGGCGCTTGACGAAGAGCAGGAACGCAAAAAAGCCGAACGCAAGGCGAAGCGCGAAGCAAAGAAACGCGAAAAGGAGGAAGCGGAGCGTAAGGCAAAGGAAATCGCGGACGGCGTGTTTCATGTCCCACACGCGCTATACAAAAAGATACAGCTTAAAAACCGTCGGCTTATTCTTTTGCCGCTCGAATATCGCCCTTTCAACGCCAGAAAAGGCAAAGTTTTGACGATCGTTTCCGATAACGGGAATGTCGCAAAACGCCTCATCCGACGCGCAAAGACAATCCGCAATCAGGGAGAACGCGTAATCGCGTGTATTCTTGAAGAAAAAAACACAAAAATCGCTTGAATGTTAGCAAAAAAGCAAAGAAAGGTTATATTACCATGACAAGCATGAAAATCAAGTTTAAGAAACTCACTTCAGAAGCGCAAGCTCCGAAGCAAGGGAAGTCCGGCGATGCCGGATTTGACCTTACAGCCGTCCGAGTTGAACGCCTTGACAGTATCAGAGTTAAGGTGTATTCCGGTATTGCCGTTGAAATTCCCGAAGGGTACGAAGGACAGATTAGAGCACGTTCCAGTATTCACAAATACGAAGCAATATTATCCAATGGTGTCGGAACGATTGATTCCGGATATCGTGGCGAAATTTCCGCAGTGTTTTACCATTGCGGACCGGAATTGCCTTACGAAGCGGGAGACAGATTCGCGCAACTTATCATAAAACCAGTCCCGCGCGTCGAATATGTAGAGGCGGAAGAACTCTCTGAATCGGAACGCGGCGCGGGCGGTTATGGGTCCACGGGCAAAAACTAAAAAAACGAACTGAAACAAAGACAAAAAAACGGAGGCTTTGAAAAGCATGGATTACAACAAGGTTATTTTGATTGGGCGCTTGACCCGCAAGCCCGAAATGCGTCATACTGCAAGCGGAACGGCAATTACCGGGATGTGTGTGGCTGTAAACCGGAGAATCGGCAAGGATGACAAGCAGGATGTTACCTACATCGACGTAAACGCGTGGGGCAAAACTGCGGAATTTTGCGAGCGGTATTTTGATAAAGGGTCGCCGATTCTGATTGAAGGGCGTTTGACGCTGGAAAAATGGACCGACAAGCAGGGGCAAAGCCGTTCTGCGCTCAAAGTTACAGCAGAAACGGTCGCTTTTGCGGAAAGCAAGAACAACAGCGATAACCGCAACGGCGGCGGGAATCGTGGAGGATATGGAAATCAGCAGGGGAATTATCGCGGCAACGGCGGCGATTACAATACGCAAAACAACACAAGAAACACCCATGGAGGCAACGAAAGGTATGAACCGCGTCAATCTTATCAGAAAGCGTCAAACAGCGCGTACAACGCGCCGCAAAACATGAATGGCAGTGAGCATCGTTACAGCCCGGAAGACGAACCGCAAGCCGCCGCTCCGACTCAGAATCAGCCACAAACAGAAATGAACGATGATATCCCGTTCTAACTCAAAAACGGATGATTTGAAAAAGAGGCTCCCGCAGGGTAAAGGAATAACCCCTGCGGGAGAGAAGAAAAAGAACGGAACAGATTGAACCAACCAACAAAAGGTAAACAATCTCCAAAGCGTATTATATCCTGCTTCTTTGAAAAATCAAACGCTAAGGAGAAACAAAATGCAAAAAAAGTGCAAAAAAAATGATTTGTCCAGTGTTCCCAATGAAAATCACAGCCCCGAATGCTGGGGAAAATATGAACAATCTCAAAAATGTCCTGCTTGCGAATTTAAGCGCAGTTGCTATTTTTCGAAGAAAAACTCAATGGAGCAAGAAAAAAAAGACAATGAATTTGCCGGGTATCGCGAATTCGATGACGCGCGGAAAGTGACTGTAATCTCCCCTGAAAAACGTACGTTTAAGCTTCCTGACGGGCGTATAATCGAACCGTCGGAAATTAACCTTGCCTGTATCATTTGGGCACTCCAATTCGGGAGCGAAAACAGGGGCGCGGCGATTGCTCTTGCCCTCAAGCTCTCAGGCGCAAAAAGCATTACAGATATTGCGCGTGCAACTGGGCGATCAAAGCAAGCAGAACACAAAAACATAGCGCGAGAACTTGGCGTTGGGCAGAAAAAAGCGTCAGATTCGAAGCTATTGAAGCTCACGCCGCGAGAATTCGCGGTGTATAAGCTGAAATTAAAGGGGATGAGTGTAAGAAAAATTGGAAAAACTCTTGGTTTGGATGTCCAGCAAGTGTTTAGATGTCAACGCTCTTTGAGTTTAAAAAAAGTCAATTTGTCAACACCCGTCCTTTCTTAAAACAAAAAAAATCAAAAAAAATCGGGTGTGAAAGCGGAAGAGGGTTGACAAGATTCCTTTATATAAGTAAATTAACTAAAGAACAGGATGTCGAAAAATGGGTGGAAGAGGTTCTAGTAGCAGTAAAAGCGTCGACCCTGAAGAATTCGGGCGCGTCTGGGAAAAATACGGGAAGAAAAGGCTTTACTTGGACGAGCAAAAGGTTATGAAAGAAATGGGCTTTGAGCTCGATTTTTACAAAAGTGGCAACATTGCTTACGCTGAGCTGAACGGTGAGAAAATATCTAATAACAAGGCGTGGGAAGTCAGAAGTGATTTGTTGAATAGTTATATAGACTTCCATACAGGTCTTATCTATTCAAGACATGGGTTAACCGAGGACGAATTGGCGGCAATGATCGACAAGGTAAAGCCATCAATGATTCTCATGTATGGCAAAGCCGTTCCGGAGGCGTGCGGGGGCGTTGAATTCAAAAGTTATGAAGATGATACATTCGGGCTAAAATTTGCGGGACGAACAAAAAAAGAAATGACAAAAACTAAATAGGCGCGGATGGCAATTTTATCCATTCCGCGCCCTTGCGATTATCGCATCAGAGCAGCAAAAGAAAGCGGGCGATAGCGTTGCCCGTATTTTTTCGCGATTTCAGCTCCTCTCGCGTTCATTTCTGCGATAATGGGCATCGCCTCTGTTTTGGCTGTTTTGTGGTCTATTTCGCCCACAAGAAGCCGCGCTCTGATGTCTCTTATTTTCGCTCTGTAAATTTCACCGTTCATATCTGTTTCTCCTTTCGGGTCCTTTGAGTTATAAGATAGCACAGAGTTTTTATTTTTCAAGAACGAGAATCATTCTCAATAATAAAAATCTCGCTTTTTTTAGTATGAGTCCTCGTCTTTTCCGGAGTCCATGCTATAAGGCGCTAGATTATTTATGGACATGGCATCCCCCTTGAGGAATATAAGTACATTTTGGTGAATTTTTACGACTTTTCGCCCCCTGCTAAATTGTGTATTTGCTCGAAGTGCTGAAGATCCTATAGGGTCTAGTAGTATACAGTCGTTGTAAAGGGTGCATCCGACATCATAAAACGCGCGTTTTGTATCTCCTATAAAATCCCTGTAATACCCCTTTTGGTCGCGTATATCGCCTATTACAATAGCGAAAAACGCATTGTCTTTAAGTTTTGCTACAGTCTTGCTTATAATGGTCCTGTAAGTGTCGATAAAATCAGGATATTCCATGTTTGAGATGTCTGCCGGGTCGTTGCTGTATTTTTCCAAGTCTGCGTATGGAGGGCATGTTAAGGCAAAATCGAAGTCGGATTTTGTCGTTAATGTGTCTATGTGCGAACTGTCGCCTGTAATCCATTCCGGCATGCTTAGTTTAGCGCCTGTAAAGTCGCGCATATCTTCTAGCGCCTTGTAGTTTTCGATATTTGCTTGTATTTGTTCCGGTCGTAAATCAATACCAGTGTATTTTATACCAAGCATTGAGGCGACAAGTCCACGCACGGAACCGCCTGAAAACGGGTCAATTGCCGTTCCACCAGCAGGGCAAAACCATTTATACAGGAGCTCGCATAAACAGGGGTCAAAAATGCTGGTCGAGGCGAAATTATAACCACTATAACTAAGGGTTGAGTAATCGCCTAAGAGATTATCTTTTCTACCTTTTTCGCTGGTTATAATATTTTTCCACTCCGTTTTTCTTTTTTGCCAACCTTTCTTTTTTGAATCTAGTATTGCAAACGGAGGAATTGTTGATATTGTGTCTTTGATGTCGTTGTTTTGGTGATTTGAACTTTCAGCAAAATTATCGCCTTTAATAGCCTGCTGTTCCACGTCTTCAAAACCGAATGGTTGCATATCAAAATCAAGCGTAATAAGGTTTTGAAGCTCTATTTCAAGGGCTTCCATATCCCAACAAGCAAGCTCGCCTGTTTTGTTGTCTGCCAGCCGGAACGCTCGAATTTTTGCAGGCGTTAAATCATCTGCGATAATGCAAGGCACTTTTTCCATTTCAAGCAATTTTGCCGCGCTGTATCTTGTATGTCCTGTTACAATTACTCCCTCTTTGTCAATAACAATTGGGACTTTAAAACCAAATTCGCGAATGCTCGCGGCAACTGGTAAAACCGCCTCCTCATTGTTGCGGGGGTTGTTTTTGTAAGGCGTGATTTCTTCCAGTGTTTTATAGATAATTTCCATGTCTATTCCTCCTGTCTGTTCAAGTTTTAGTATTTAGGCAAGTTTATCTGTTTTTCGTTGCCTTTTACCAAAACAAGGATGTTTTTATATGTGTGAGCAAGGCGGCGGGCGGCGTTGAATTGAGAAACAGCCTGTTTGTTGGATTTTTTATAAGGCTCTAGCCAAAATATTTCATTCAACAGCTTCAGCCCTGTATCAAAAGCGCATTCTTTTGCGCTAGTTGATGTGTCGCAAATAGGCTGGTTGTTGTCTTGTCTGTTGCTTGCAACCACGACCAAAAACGCATTGTTTTTCAATTTTTCAAAAGCTTGTTCGATGCCTGTTTTTATTCCCTCTTTGTCTGCTTCGGGAGAAAGATAAAGCAGGGCGAGGTCACAATTGCTGTTATCGCACTGCAAGGCTAGCTTTTGGGCTACTTTTTGGGGCGTTGAGTCGTCGTTAAAAGGATGGATATATACCGAGCCTTTTTCTGTGCAAAACCAATGGTATATAATCTCACACAGCAAGGGATTTATTGCTCCGGTTTGTCCTAGTATAGCCTCCCACTCTTGGCATTTGTTTTGTAAGGCTTCCTGTCTCCCGTCGATAACGGAAAAAGGAGGAACAATGTATCGATCAGCCAGCGGGACAATGTCTTTTTCGTCAAACATGTCATTCGCAACAAAGCCAAAATCTTTCATGTCTAAGTCGATGCTTTCGAAAGATAACAGCTCCTCGCGCAAGACATCTTTTTCCCATGTTGCTATTTCCGCGACCTTGTTATCTGCGAGCCTAAAAGCCTGTATTTGTGCCTCGGTAAGGTCGCTTGCTATTATACAGGGGACATCTTCCAATCCTAGTTTTATTGCCGCTTTTAGGCGTGTATGTCCACAGATAACAACATTTTTACTGTCTATTACAATCGGGACCTTAAAGCCAAATGCTTTTATACTTTTCAACACAGCATCAACCGCCGTTTCGTTTTTTCTCGGATTGTTTTTATAGGGGATTAATTCCCCTGTTTTCATGGTTATAATTTTTTCCATAACCACCTCCTTTCGCAAGTTGCAATAAAAGGAGGGTTGTCAACCCTTAGCGCGTCTTTTTGTCAAGTAGGTTCAAAACCGCCGCGCGGCGGCTTTGGTCCATGTTCGCAAGATTTTTGTCAGTCCGATAAATCCAGAGCTTGAAAAGTCGAAAAATTCGCATTATTTCTCCTCCTTCCAATATTTTTCTTACGCCGGGCTTTACGCCCGGATTTGTTGTTAAGTGTCAGCCTAGTCTCGGCAGTCCCTTTGCTCATTTCAAGTACGCGTCGTCCAAGTACGCGTAGTCCAAGTCTGTCCCGCTTAAGTCCGCCCCGTGCAATATCGCCCCGCTAAAGTCCGCGTAGTCCACGTTCGCTCCTTTCAAGTGCGCGTAGTCCAAGTTTGCCCCGCTCAAGTCCGCGCTTTCCAAGTGCGCTCCGCTCAAGTCCGCTCCGCTCAAGTCCGCTCCGCTCAAGTCCGCGTAGTCTAAGTCCGCGTAGCTTAAGTCCGCACTTTCCAAGTCCGCCCCGCGCAAGTCCGCATTGCTTAAGTCCGCATTGCTTAAGTCCGCGCCGTGCAAGTCCGCATAGGACAGCTTATCTTTCACCTTCTCGACGGCTTTTACGAAGCTTTCTGCCTCGACTTCGAGCGGAGGAATGTCCAAAATAGAGGTGATAGTCCAAGTTTTTTTAGTCATTTTTCTTCTCCTTCTTTTTCTTTTTCATTCGCCGATTTCTTCAGCGTATTTCTTTTTCCTGCTTCTGTGCAAGATATTCCGCGTCAAGTTTACGTGCTTTCATCGCAGTCGCGATAGATTCCGCTACACCTTCCCAAATCGGGGCACTAATGCGTCCCAAAGAGTAATCTATTTCTGAGATTTTTTGGTTGTCGCATATATAAAAGACTTTGTCGCGAAAAATAGTCCAGCCGTCGCAAAGCTCGATAATTTTCCCGTCGGCTGTGATTTTCGCGATTGCGGCTTTTACCGCGTCAAGATACTCGCTGCCGTCGACCGGATAACGTACATTGTCGCGGCATATAGTTATGTATGTGTTCCCCCCATCCAAAATTTCGCCTGTGCGTTCGTCCGTATAGACGCAGGAAAAGTTTTTACAGATGTCTCTAACTTTTGCTTCAGAGATATTGCCGTCCCTGATCGTGACGGCAAAACTGTAATTATAGCGCGAGTATTCTTCACGCACGCTGACTTGCTTAGCGGTAATCCCCTCTTTTTTGAGGGCGGTACGGATTTCTTTGGCAATCTTATTCATTTTTCTTCTCCTTGCCTTGCGGCGTTGTGTTTATTTGTTTTGTGTCTATGTCGTTAATATATACGCAAAAAAAGAAAATTGCAAATGAAAAAACAAAAAAAATTGAAAAAAAATATTTTTGAGCGTAAAACGGCTTTTTGAAAGTTTCCGGTGCTCCTTGACTTCTGCGCTTTATGGTATATATTATATTATATATACAACAAAACACAGAAAGGAAAAGAAGATGCCAAGTGGACAGTACGAAAGAAAAGCGACACCAGCCCGCCTTGAAGCCCAAGCACGCAACCTCGCAAGGGCGCATGAAGCGGCAAGGCTGAACCCGTCAAAACGCCTTATAGAGGCAAAAAAACGCAACGCGCAAAAAGCCGTTCGCGTCCGGGTCGCGCGGGCTATCCTGCGACATTTCCCCATTGGAGCAAAGACAGGGGAGGAGTTTAAGACATCCAGCGACGTGTATATTGTGCTAGATGAAAAACCGTGGTTTGACGTGGACCAGCGATGGAAACAGCGTTTTAAGCGCCAAATCCGCGTAAAAGTAGGCACAGAAGTAAAACAGTTCGAGGAAACTATAACTATTGCGTGGGATTACGAACCCACGGTTGAAAATCTCCTTGTCTTGCCTATCGTCGAAGAGCGCGAAAGTGGGGAGAGCGTGTAAGAAAGGATTAAGAAAGAAAAATTAAAAAAAGCGGACATAAAGCGGACATTGAAATCGCTTGAAAATGCCGGATGCCACGGACGGGAAATCGTCTAGGAAGTCCGGCTTTTTTTGTGCCTGTTTTGACCAGTCGTCACCAATCGTCACCAGTCGTAAAAAACAGAAAACCGACTGGCTTTTCCAAAATGGAAATAACCACGGGGAAAGGGGGGCTATGGGGGGTAAGGG
>ERZ1035032.289-NODE-289-length-43242-cov-10.200847_pt1 | contig 43242 bp, 48 predicted proteins | sample MGYA00520693_ERZ1035032 | MGnify/ENA primary metagenome ERZ1035032 (study PRJEB33766, sample SAMN09781740) | gut metagenome | biome: gut microbiome | host: Homo sapiens | place: Madagascar | study: EMG produced TPA metagenomics assembly of the PRJNA485056 data... | reverse complement strand
AATAAAAGAAATAAAAGGATACACGCCACGAGTCGGTATTTTTGGATCAACTGGCGTAGGTAAATCATCATTATGCAATGCATTATTTGGTCGTGATGTAGCTCCAGTTAGTAACGTCGCTGCTTGCACAAGAGAGATTCAAGAAATTCATATCAAGCCAGAAGATGGAAATGAGGGAGGACTTACGATAATAGATTTTCCTGGTGTTGGTGAAACACTGGAAAGAGACAAAGAATATTATAATCTATACAAAGAGAATGTTGCAGAGTTAGACCTAGTTGTATGGGTAATAAAGTCTGATGAAAGAGCTTACGCAATTTCTCAAAAGGTATATAACGATATATTGCTACCTAATATAAAAAAATGCCCTGTTGTCTTTTTCATAAACCAAATAGATAAAATAGAACCAACAGAAGATGATGAAGGTGAACTTCTTTGGGATAAAAAGAGAAACGTGCCGACAAAAGAGCAGTTAGCTAGTGTAAATGAGAAAATACTAGAAGTAAGTACTGCCTTTTCTGTTCCTGCTTCATACATTATACCTACATCAGTCAAAAGAAAGTTTAATATTTCTAAAGCAATGGAGACAATAATAGACATCCTCCCAAAGGAGAAAAAATATGCTCTCTATCGCGAAGCAGGAGAAGAAATAAAAACAGAAAAAATGGCAGAAAGCGCAGAAAAGGGCGTATGGGACACTATTAAAGAATGGACAGGTGAAGCCTGGGATAACGTCAAGGATGTAGTTGTTGAAGTAGTAGCAGCAACTGTTGTTGCAGCAGGTAAAAAACTATTATCAAAACTTAAATTTTGGTAATTCATTAAGATTCAGGGTGATTGTCATCCTGAATCTTAATTTCAACGCTTACTAACGAATTTTGTACTCACCAGCTTAAATTGTCACGAACGGTGCAATAGTGGTTCTTCCGCAACTTGGGTGGAAGAAAATGGATGAAACTTTCTGGTGAACAAAGATCTAAGCTGTTTTAAGTCATGGGCAACTCAATGCACTCTCTTAAGACACTTCTACAGTTACCTTGCGGATGGCGATGCAGTCGACAAATTATTAGCTCTGACGGTATAACCCTCCATCTCCACGGAAAACGCAAAACAGCACAATGTCCTGAATGCTTTAAGCGTAGCGACTCTGTTCATAGTTGTCGTCGGCGCCGGATACAGCATCTACCCTGCTCAGGACATACGCTATGGCTTGTATTTTCCGTCCGCCACTGGTACTGCCGTAACCCGGCTTGTTCACGTAAAATTTTTGCCGAGTCGCTTGCTCCCTTCGCCGGTTCACACCAACAGTCTTCACAGGCGTTACAAAATTTACAACGTCAACTGGGATTAATCGCCGGAGGTGAGGCCGGGAAACGGGCAGCAACGGCAGTGGGTCTCCGTTGCAGTGCTGATACTCTCCTTCGCAGGGTTATCAATACCCCGGAGACGAAACAGTCAGGCGCGCCTCATGTCGGTATTGATGAGTGGGCGTGGCATCGGGGCCACCGTTACGGTACGTTAATCGTCAATCTTGATACTCACCGTCCCCTCGTCCTGCTTCCCGGCCGTGATCAGCGTACGCTGGCGACCTGGTTCAGAAAATATCCGGAAATACAGATTGTCTCGCGTGATCGCAGTGGAGTCTATGCGACAGCAGCACGTGAAGGTGCACCTCAGGCCAGACAGGTGGCCGATCGATGGCATCTGCTAAAAAATATTGGCGATGCGCTTGAACGAATGATGTACAGACATATACCTCTGATACGTCTTGTTGCCAGTGAGTTGTCACCAAAGAAATCACCTGATCCAGAACCATCTGTGCCTGCAGCATCGCTCCGTCGTCCGGAACGCCTAAAACAACAAACCCGCAAAAAACGGCATCAGCGTTGGACAGAGGTTATGGCCCTGCATAACAAGGGATGTAGTTTCAGGGAAATATCCGTATTACAGGCCTGTCGCGTGTGACAGTCAGTCGCTGGGTGCGTTCAGGAACATTCCCTGAAATGTCAACCCGACCTCCAAAGCGAGGGCTTCTGGACCCATGGAGGGAGTGGTTAAAAGAGCAACGAGAAAGTGGTAATTATAACGCCAGCCGGATATGGCGGGAAATGGTGGCCCGGGGATTTACAGGCAGTGAAACCATCGTCAGGGATGCGGTTGCCAAATGGCGTAAAGGCTGGAACCCACCGGTTACTACTGCCGTCAGACTTCCTTCAGTGTCCCGGGTAAGCCGCTGGTTGATGCCCTGGAGAATAACCAGGGATGAAGAAAATTATGCTTCCCGATTTATTAGTCTGATGTGTGAAAAAGAACCTGAGCTGAAAATAGCGCAGCAACTGGCACTCGAGTTCTACCGTATTCTGAAAACCCAAAATAAATCACAGCTAAGCAGTTGGTTCACTCGAGTCCACGAAAGCGGTTCAGCAGAATTTCGGCGCGTGGCGGCGGGGATGGAAGCTGATGCTGCAGCTATATGTGAGGCAATCAGTAGTCGCTGGAGTAATGGTGTTGTCGAAGGTCATGTAAATCGCCTGAAGATGCTGAAACGCCAGATGTATGGTCGAGCAGGATTTGAACTACTCAGGCAGAGGGTAATGAGTCCACTGTCATGAAAATCTCCACCCAGGTTGCGGAAGAGCCGCAATAGTGATCCACACCCAACGCCTGAAATCAGATCCAGGGGGTAATCTGCTCTCCTGATTCAGGAGAGCTTATGGTCACTTTTGAGACAGTTATGGAAATTAAAATCCTGCACAAGCAGGGAATGAGTAGCCGGGCGATTGCCAGAGAACTGGGGATCTCCCGCAATACCGTTAAACGTTATTTGCAGGCAAAATCTGAGCCGCCAAAATATACGCCGCGACCTGCTGTTGCTTCACTCCTGGATGAATACCGGGATTATATTCGTCACCGCATCGCCGATGCTCATCCTTACAAAATCCCGGCAACGGTAATCGCTCGCGAGATCAGAGACCAGGGATATCGTGGCGGAATGACCATTCTCAGGGCATTCATTCGTTCTCTCTCGGTTCCTCAGGAGCAGGAGCCTGCCGTTCGGTTCGAAACTCGAGTAGGCAGCCTGGCGGCTGCGGCTTGTCATGGCCTGGAATTACCGTTATAAAAAAAGATAATGTCATTGTCTTTCAGGTAGTTATATGGCCCGTTCAGCTAAACCCCGTAAACGCAAACCCGCACCACAAAGAAGCAAACTTCCCCGCTATGTTGTGAAACTTCATCCGGATGATTTTTTTGACGAAGAAGACGCTGAAGTTCTGCGCTTTGATAATTTTGACGATGCCGTTGAGTGCTGCGCTGACCTGGGTATTCCGTTCTTTCTGGATGCAGGAAACAAAAAGCTGGTCTTCTGGTTTGTTCGTGTCGATGACGAAGGGTATCCGGAAATAGCCCGCTGTACGGAGCGGGAGTTTGCAACCATTCTTGCCGGTATCAGTGCCGGTGGTATGTACTGCCCGGAATGCGGCACAGTTCACTGGCCGGATGGCGTTACCCCACCCGTCTGATGCTTCCCCGTTTTGCCGATATTTTTCAGCAGGGTAACCGCTGGCTTAACTGGCTGGAGAAACAGCCGGAAGGTTCAGTGCGTCCGGTGGTGACTGAGTCAGTGACAAAAATCATGGCATGCGGGACCACGCTGATGGGCTACACGCAATGGTGCTGTTCGTCACCGGACTGTTGCCACACCAAAAAGGTCTGCTTCCGGTGTAAAAGCCGCTCCTGTCCGCACTGCGGGGTGAAGGCTGGCGCACAGTGGATACAGTATCTGCTGAGCCTGGTCCCCGACTGCCCGTGGCAGCATATTGTGTTCACACTTCCCTGCCAGTACTGGTCCCTGGTGTTCCACAACCGGTGGTTACTGGCAGAGATGAGCCGCATTGCAGCGGATGTGATACTGGAAATCTGCCATCAGACAGATGTGGAGCCGGGGATATTCACGGTGATCCACACATGGGGGCGTGACCAGCAGTGGCATCCGCATATCCATTTATCGACAACTGCCGGTGGTGTGACGTCGGGCCACACCTGGAAAAATCTTCATTTTTACGCCCGTAAGGTGATGAGCATGTGGCGTTACCGGATAACGCGGCTACTGTCCCGGAAATACCCGGAGCTGGTAATACTGGATGAACTGGCAGTGGAAGGAAACAGCAAACGGGACTGGAATCGCTTCCTGGACACGCATTACCGCCGCGGCTGGAATGTCAACATATCCAGGGTGATGGATAACGCCACACATGTGGCGGTGTACTTCGGCTCTTACCTGAAAAAGCCACCGGTGCCGATGAGTCGGCTGGAGCATTATGCCGGTCAGGATGAAATCGGTCTGCGTTACAACAGTCACCGTACAAAACGGGAAGAATACCTGTTGATGAGTGGAGATGAGTTCATGGAAAGGTTCTCCTGGCATGTAGCAGATAAGGGGTTCCGTATGGTGAGGTACTACGGTTTCCTGAGTCCGGTGAAGCGCCGCTTACTGGAAGAAGTTGTGTACGTCATAACGGAGACGGTGAGAAAAACGGCGATGCAAATCAGGTGGAGAGGGATGTATCAGAGGTTACCGACTGGCAGAGCTGTTCCTGATGCATGAGCGACTGGCACGACAGCAGGTGTGCGGCTGAGAGCCGCAGAGGGGAAGTTGCGTCCATTTTACCGGAAACGGAGCAAAAAACCGCCATTCATACCCTGTATCAATCAGTGTCATCCTGTTTAATAGTCGTTTCCGCTCATATGGTGCACAAGGGGTGTTGAAGAAACATCCGTTTTGTGGTGATTTTTTAGTCTTTTGGGGATTTAAATTCCTATCGATGAACCGCTGTCGCCGGCACCCCTCGTTATGGGCTGGATGGTCATCCCCATGGGCAGGTTTCAGAATCTGAAGCACAGAGTGCCGATCGCAGACTGACGATATCAGAACAAAGGGGGCTCAGGATGAAAGCACAGCCGGAGAATATTTCTGAGCAATAAACACTCCTGATAACAGCGTAAACGCACCGTCTGTGACGTCTTGCGATGCTTGTCCTGCCTGGTAACAATCGAGTCCAGGCAGAACAGCGCGCGACGAAAATAACCTTACCGTCGCAGGCAGGCAAGGTTATTTCGGTGCTCCGTTTAGTTAAATACCATGCCACCATCAATTATCAGTGACTGCCCCGTCATGTAATCTGAATCTGCACTGGCCAGATAAGATACACAGGCAGCAACATCGTCAGGTTCAGATATGCGGCCAAGAGCAACGTTTTTTGCCCATTGCTGCAGCCCCCATTCCAGAGATTGACCATTTTCATCGGCCACTTTCCGGGCGATGCCTTCCATCATTGGTGTCCGCACAATACCCGGGCAATACGCGTTAACCGTTATACCGGATTTCGCCAGATCCTTTGCAGCTGTCTGGGTAATACCGCGAATAGCGAACTTGGTTGCGCCATAGACCGCCAGGTCAGGATTACCGACCTGACCTGCCTGAGATGAGGCATTGATTATTTTCCCCACAATCTCCCCCTTTCTTTGTGGCGTTCTTTTCCTGATGTGTTTCAGGGCAGCCTGAATTCCCCAGTAAACACCACCGACGTTAACGTCAAAAACTTTACGGTAAAGTTCCGGCGTGATGTCCTCCAGTGGCGTGGTGGGACCAAGACCGGCATTATTGACCATAATATCAACGCGCCCGAATTTCGCTGCCACCTGATCCACGGCAGAAAAGACCTGCTCGCGGAGGGACACATCAACTTTCACGGCCAGGGCTTCTCCCCCTTCGGCTTCAATAAGGTTTACCGTTTCCTGTGCCGTATCTTCGTTAAAGTCCAGACATCCGATTCTGAATCCATCTTTAGCCAGACGGCATGCAATGGCACGCCCGATCCCCTGCCCGGCACCAGTGATAATGGCAACTTTTTTTTCTGTAACCATAATAATCCTCCATTCAGTAATACAATTATATTTAGCCACAATAAAGACCGGTTCGTCCATCCTTGTAATAAATTCGCAATTTGCATTGCCGTTTTTCACATATAAACAAAAAAACTCATTGTTTTTTTGTTATGATAATTATTTTGCACGGACGGATATATCATGAGTGAACTGAACAATATGCGAACATCTGATTTTTCATTCCTGGCAGAGAACGAAGCCTTCTTTTATGTGGATCACAATAACTGCCTGTGTTCCACCATATCCGGAAAAGTGGTTGCAGCTAACCGTGAACAGGTTGACATCCTTATTGAGTATTTTCAAAAAATAAGGGAAAAAGTTCAGCCTGCGCCTTACTGGTTAAGCGACCGCCAACAGTGACGGTTCGTGACTGGGGTTTATTTATCAGGGAGCAACTTCGGGCATGCCTAAAGTCAGGCATCATTTTTTTACGGCGATGGTTGTTTTATCTTCTAATGAAAAAAGTTATCTCCTCTATTTTCTCGTATACATTGCCATTGAATACCCGTGGTTAAAATATCTCTGGGGCGGGATATAAAAACACGGAGATAGCATTTAATTTGCGTGCTGCCTCCTGAAACAGGAGGCAGCATGAATGTGAAGAATGTTAACAGGCATTAATGGCATGTTTTTATTTTCAAAAAAAAGATTGCTGACCATCATAAAATCTATGGATGACTCAGGTATATCATTCTGGACCTTTATTATTTTATTGTTCGCGGCAGAATTTATCCTGTTACTCTGGATGGCAATAATAATATATTAATCACCCGTTCAAATATTATAACAGACAATAGCGTCGCTGCCCCTGAATGCCATACGTAAAGACACATCTGACCGGGTATGCTGAATTCCGTGGTGAGGGATGTCAACCTTCTTCTGTTATAGACAGGAATCAAGAGAATACCGATACCGTTCACTGGCGTGTGGCTGACAGGCTGGGGGGTAACATTATTATAGAAATAAAAAATCAGGGGGAAATTTCCATTCATGAGAACCTGGCCGGAGTGATCACCAATTCTCCGGATTATGAGTGGCATTTAACGAACCTTAATAATTATATTAACCTTGAGGCAGGGACGGTTGCTCAGGGACAGGTCATGGCGTGAGAACGTTTTCGTTTGGGGCTGGCTCCCGTTCTCTGGGGCTACCGGGCGATATCACGCCGCCTTCCCGCTTTATCCGGGCGGCATTTTAGGGGTCAGTTTGGATATCGAAAATTATTGTACGTTAAGGCTACTTTTTAATCAGTCGTTGGTTCTCGATAAAGTGCCTGAATACGGCAAACCTGCGAAGTGCTGTAGCCCGTAGCATCTGCTGTTTCTCTAATGCTGAGTTTTTTTACTTGTCTGTAGTACAACACTTTCTGATGCCGTTCCTGATCGGCTTGTTTTCCCCGGTATTTACCCAACGTATGAGCTCGTTCAATTCCCTGTTTTTGGCGTTGGCGACGACTCAGCCAGTCCTTATGCGACATCGCGGCCATCAGGTCTATAAGCATATTATTTATTGCAGTTATCACTGCGCGGGTAATCGGATCTGATTGTGAAGGATCTTTATCTGAAAGGGCTTGCCATGATGTTGGAACATCCAGACTGACAATTCGCAATTCATGTTGTTCAATTTGCTTTTTCAGCGTTATCCAGTCGCTGTTGCTAAGACGGGTCAGGCGGTCTATCTGCTCAACCAGTAAAATATCATTACGGTGACTGTCCATCAGTAATCGCCCCAGTTCCGGACGGTCAAGTTTTGTACCGCTTATGTTCTCCCGATAATAACTGGCAATTTTATGCCCCCGTTCCTGGACGAACTGTTCCAGCATCTCTTTTGCCCGATCTGCAAACTGATCTTCTGTTGACGCCCTTAAATAAGCTCTGATGAACATTTTTTCACCGCATTATCGCATTTAGGTTGTTGCATATATTCTATCGCATATAGGTTATGTCATTAATTGTATGAGGTCACATTTTATATCTCGCATCAGGGTGTACTCCAACGCTATACGGTCTTTGGCAGACCTTTAGGGAAATGAGATAACCTAAATGCGATAAGAGAAAAGCAATAACTTAAAGGCGATAGCTGATCACGATAAATCAATCAGTTACTTATCAGTATCGATTAAAAAATGCTCCTAACGTACAATAATTTCCGTTTCCCAAACCGACCCCTAAAACAAAGATTAGCGGGTGCTCTGGTGATTTGCACATGCGCAAATCTTTCAGCTCAAAGAAGGCTAATCATCACGGTGATTACGTTCAAATCCCCTGCGTCCTCTTGCTGCCCATTCAGCATTGAGTACCACATAACGCTCCCAGCGTTCACGCAACTGTGCGAGCTTTATCGGTAATTCTTTGGTGACAAAGGCTTCAGGTATTTCAAAGTCATCAAGATGCCCTTCCAGGAATGCATGGACGCCTTCCAATACATCAATCAGAGTGATGTTGTTACTTTGTTGCCTTTCAAGAAGTGGCCCCTGCCAACTATGCCAGAAGGTCTGATGGCGCAGACAACTTTCGTCATTCGCGAGCCGCCATAAATCCATAAAGATTCCTCGAGCAACTTTGAACGGCTGTTCATCAAACTGTTCGATGAGAAAGAAATAACACGGAATCTTGAGCGCGTTAATTCGCGCAATTTCAATTTCAGCATCACGGCGCAAGGCAATCAGATTGCTAAAGCGCGATCGCATACAGGCGACAGGGTTCAACACCCTTACCTTTTCATTCATTTCAGGCATACCGGGGCCGGTTGCTTCTACATAAAACGGGGCAGTATGCAGGTAAAGCTTTTCCCCCAGAAAATCAGAACGGTCGAAGCCTCCGGGCCGATCGATAATATCCACCACATTTGGCTCGTCAGGCGCATCCGGTACGGCAAATAAACGTCCATCATCCCGTTTGATATCGTGTGTGTCCTGATCGATAAGCATAAACTGCGCAAGGGATGGGGGCTGACCGTCTTTGTTTTCCCACGTTTTCACGTTGAGCGTTTTTGCTATAGCCGCAATATCATCTTTCCGGGCACTGTAGTCGCAGTCAACAGAAGTGGTGAGACGCTCATCAGGCAATCTGTCGCCGTATTGTGCATGATAATAGGATATCCAATATTGCACAGCCTGGCCGCCAACTGTGATAACGGCATGTTTGAGTTGGTCAGCGTTGCAGATCAACTGCTGATTTAGCAGGTACATCTGCTCATAGGGGGGAATAACGTCTTGAACTGGCATAAAAAAACCATCAGCGAATGATGGTTTATTGTGCCTCAAAGTTCAGGATCAGGCAAAAGCGATAGTATGGGAGAATTTGCTATTGGCTGACTTACTGAAACGGCTTTTCACGGCAGGCTTGTAACCGGCACGACCACGCAAAACCTGCACCGCTACGGCTTCGTAGCGTTCATGCTGCTTTTGTTTAGCTTGTGCGGGAGACATAATTTTGTACCTGATGGTGGTTATATACAAATAAGCTGTAGTAACTATACGTCACGAATCTACGTCACGCAATAGCGTACTATTGTTGCAATTTTGATGTACTTCCAGACTACTGTCTCATCCTACAGTGCTTCCCGTTCTGCCTACATTCCTTAGTTACGATAAAGCGACAGTGCAGAATGTGATGTTAGGAGCGATAGAAAAACGCTTTGGCGATAAAGTACCGGAACAGTCCATCCAGTGGCTGACAGATAACGGTTCAGCGTACAGAGCGCATGCCCCCCAAAGAAGCAAACTTCCCCGCTATGTCGTGGAACTTCACGAAGATGACTTTTTGATGAAGAAGGGGGCTGCCCGTTGAAGCAGGAACCCACCGAAATAATTCAGGCGACAACCTGAACGCAGTACAGCAGATGCAACGGGCTACAGCACTTCGCAGGTTTGCCGAATTCAGGCACTTTACAGAGAACCAACGACTGATTAAAAAGCAGACTTGGCGTACAATAATTTTCGCTATCCAGACAGCCCCCTGGTTGACAACTGCGCATTATATTCCTGAACCAGACTGGCGGAACAGGTCATCTGTAATGGATTTTGCCTTCTGATGTTCAAAAACTGGATGGTTTTATCTTTCTTACCATTTCAGATAGTGACTTTTTTACTTTTACATAAATTCTCCAGTATATCACTACGCTCGTTAGTAACCCTCAAACAAAGATGAATAATATTTTTAATTATGAGGTCCTGAGCTTTTCCTGAATAAAATTCATTAAAAATCTCACTGAGAAAATCATTACATACTTTAAAATACGTCATAATGTAGTTAAATGTGTCTATTTTGCCGATGTTTTCATGAACTATTTCATTTCGGCATTTAACAAACTCATTATATATATCATACATTCCCTCCAGTTTATTTTTGTCAGGTGAATGATAAATAGTATCAGGATAATTAAAAAAAACCGCTAAGATAGATTTAACACTTCCGATACTTTTTTCACTGGCTTTTTTTAAATCTTCTCTGAAGATACGACATATGTTTTCTGGAACTTTTTTAGTTTTGAGCAGCTTTTTCAGGATATATAGATGACAAATGCCATATGCACCTTCTATAAATTCCTTTGAAGCAGAGTCTACATAAGTTGCAATGGTTCTTGCATATGAAAAGTAAGTTATTTGCAGCATTTTTTCTTTTTCTTCATCTGACAGGGAGCTTTTGTTTATTAAATTAATCGTATTCCTCATGTACTCTTCATAATCAAGCATAAAATCCATGTTTTTGCTAATCAGAGGAATATAGTAGTCTTCAAAATTGGATTCAAAAGATATGTAGTATCTAAATTCTTTTTTCACAAACTCTTTCATTGCACCCAAGACATTAGTTAAATCTATAGCAGTATCACTAAATTTGTCGTCTTTTATTCTGGTTAGTAAGTCAGTTATAAAGTTTTCATCAAGATTATCTTTTTTCAAAGCTTGTGTAATTATTTCACCATTAACAGAGTTACCCGGTTCGAATCTTTCAAGAAAATATGATCCTGTAATCCGTAGTAATTTTTTTATTTGTTCTTGATCACTATTGATAGTCTTAAGTGATTCAATTAAAGCAATGTCGAGTAACAACACTGTTGTATTACGTAACGATTGTAAAAAATTTCTCTTTATATTATTCTGCCGATTCATTATTATCCAGCCCATATATATGCCACAGTTACAGGATACAGATATACCAGTCCTGCCAGAAGAGGGCAATTCGGTTCGTATCTCATTCTCCCTTTGGAGAGATTATAAACGTTACATATATCATGACAAATGTATTGACGGGTAACAGATGCCGCGTCAGCGGCATGTAAGGCGGCATACTGTTGTTTCATATGGCACAGAAACAAAACCGCCGAAGCCCGGCGTAAGCCGGTACGGATTGAAAGATTTCACCTTACCCATCCCCAGCCCTGCCAGACCATATCCGCTTTCAGCCATGAGAGAGTTTCTGTGCGCGGTCGGAGTGGTCCCGACAAGGGTTTACCCGCAGTCGGGGCGTATCTCCGCGTTAGCGGGCCGTCAGGGCCGCTTACGAGCGCGTACTCAGTACTTCCAGCGAGAAGACTGACAGCGATGATACACTTAGTTACAACATTCATAATTAAAAGCGACTCTGTTCCGGCCCTTTGGGCCGGGGCGGGGCCGCTTTTCAGTTATGAGGGAGGGGCTTTGTGGTTTCAGTTCTGCGTTGGACTTGGGTTTTTTCGGGGTCTATGTTTGCATGTTGTAACTAAACCGGCTCCGGTCGGGGCCCGCCGCTTGCGGTGGGAGGTGCTTTTAATTCTGAGCGGCGCGGCGTTAGCCGCTGCAAGCGAAGGCCTCTTTGTATTTGTTCACAGTGGTTTCAGAGATAAAGACTTTCCCTGCGGCGGAGCAACGCAGGGGATTAAATAATGGGTTAAGACTATATTGCAGGTTTACTGTTTCTGGTTTGCAGCTTCTTAAAGTTCTTTGTTTGCGGATTTATGTGGATAACTGAAACAACGTGGCCACGTTCTGACGACCGGTGAGAGATTTTATGGCCGTGTATGGACGGATGTGGGGATTTCAGGTGGTTACGGGGGATTTCTGGCCGGACAGAACCTGCGCCAAAAGCCCCGAAGGGGCTGGCGATGATTCAGTGCTGAAGGAATGGTGTTGTCTAGTGCGGTGGCGGGGCAGCCAGCGTCAGTTCAAGCTGACGCAACTCCCTGATGGCCAGTCGCTTCAGATGGTCATCGGAACAAAAATAGGCTTCATCCGGCGGCAGACGCTTCCTGAGATACTCTGCCATCTCATGAATCTGCTGGTCGGCAGGCAGTTTCTTCAGGCGATTAGCACGCTTACAGGCTGCAGCTTTCGCCCGACGGTGTTTCAGCGCATCCTGGCTGCGCTGCAGATACCAGCGTTTTCTGGCCGCATGTACGGAGATATCTTCATCCTCACGCAGTACACCTTCCCGGATGAGCTGCTGGCGGATTTCACTTTCACGCAGCCGCTTCTGCTGCTGTTCGTGAAGTTTAACCATATCGACGCCCAGCATCTGCCAGCCAGCCGGTGTTATCCAGACATAGCGTGGCAGACGCTGACGGGTTTCACGGTCCCACATCGTTTCTTCTGACACACCCAGCACACCAAAACGCACCTGTTCGGCCAGCAAACGGGAAAGGCGGGAGACCGTCACTTCCAGTTCCGGAATAACCTTCCCCTTGCTGTCTTTCGGGCTGATTTCTCTGGCCAGACGGGAAACACTCATGCCTACGGTATGTGTGCCCGCATCACTGAAGCTGACCAGAACCGGCCAGATGGCATCGAGGAGGCGTTGTTTTTCCGGACGGAAAGCATATTTGCGACCGGCATACGTTCGTTTCTGCACGTAAAAAGGATGCAGAGACATGTGCATGCGCAGGCTCTGTTCGCCAGTCACCGGGTCCTTTTTCACCAGGCGGTGATAAGCGTGCCCAAGCTGCCCGCTCAGCGCCTTATAGCGCGCAGGACGATACCAGGTCGGATTTTCGCATTTGGGTTTAGTGGAGTGCTCACCACGACGACGCTTTGTGCGCTTCCTTTCCGGTTCAACCAGGAAAGTGGTCGCCCTTCCCGCTTCATAATCTTCCCAGAAACGGATTTGCTCTTCGGGAGGAAGCTGACTCCAGTGTCTTTGTGAGATGTATCTTTCAGCCACACCATCCTGCACTTACAATGCGCAGGTGGAGTGAACACAGAAAGAAGTCTTGAACTTTTCCGGGCATATAACTATACTCCCCGCATAGCTGAATTGTTGGCTATACGGTTTTTAGATGGCCCCGGTAATCTTTCTCACTCGCCAAAGTTAAAGAAGATTATCGGGGTTTTCACTTTTCTGGCTCCTGTACATCCACATCAGAACCAGTTCCCTGCCACCTTATGGCGTGGCCAGCCATAAAATTCCTTAAACGATCAGTAATCTAGCATGCTACGCCACAAAGTAAAGTCTTTACTTTAGTATATCCAGTCTCTGCAGTTCATCTTTGATGATTTTCTCAACGAACTGAGCCTGTGTTATCCCCTCTCTCTCGCAGTACTCAACCATGAGATCTTTCAGAGGATTTTTGACAAAAACTTTTATCTCTTTGTGTGTAAGACGTTTTCTTGCAACAGCGGCCATTTGTTTCTCAGAGTCAGTCATAGGCTTACCTCTGCGCACAAACCGCTTTTGACTCAATGAGGAAGTCACTGCATTTTCTGTCTGCGACATCTCGCCTCCTCAATACTCAAACAGGGATCGTTTCGCAGAGGATACTACAGTTTTTTGAAATCAGCGACTTGAGAATTGTGACGAAGATCTGTGTTGGCGCACAAATCAACGGGGATTACTGTCGTTTAATGTGATTTAAACTGTGAAATAGTATGGTTTTCAGTTATGGAAACGCCGGGAGCGGGGAAAACTTGCTTTTTCCCGTTTCCGGGGTTGGACAACTGAGCAACGCGAAGGCGTCAGCTACGATGTTCCGGGGACTGCTGATCAGCCCCTGTTGTATTCAGCCATTCTCCGGTCATCTGCAGCAGTTTTCTGGCATCGTGGCTTCTGAGCAACGGAATACCAGCCTGCCTCAGAACCTCTTCCAGAAGAATATCCCGGCGTCTGCGTTCCGGTCGTAAATGGCTGGCATCATCCAGCTCTACTGCTGCAACAATACTGAACGAACGCCGCTCAACGATAACCACATCAACATGCCACTGAGACACCATCCTGAATAACTGCCACCACTGGCGTGATCGTGGCCGGATATTCCCGTTCAGCTGGACGATATCCGCGACCCGTACCTGCGGACACAGATACCACCGCTTCATATCCACAATTCTGAACAGTCCTTTCATAAAACTGACTTCCCTTTCTGTCAGCAGCGTCTTCTGACGTTGCCAGTATTCACCGCTGGACAGTATTCGCTCTGCATCACCGGTCCGTATACCTGCCGCATGCAATTGCATCAGCAAAGGAGAATGCTGATTTACACTTCTGAGGATAATCCGGATAAGTAACGCTGCAATAATCAGAACAATGAGAATAAAAATAATCAACTTCATTATTTATCTGCTCCTGGCAATTAATTATTGCTGAATTATTACCTTACATATTTCCATATCTCTTTTGGTATCCTGTCATATAACTTTCCGGTGATTAACTCCGCTAACCGGTGATCTGCTGCTGAATTAAATGATTCACGCTCACTATTCGATAAACTGTCTCTGTTTTTATGAATGATTTTTTCCAGCGTATTGACTGATGAACATCGCCGTAACTGATACAGCCATTCCTGTTTTGTTTTTGCCATATTTATTCCCGACTCGAACAGATGAATGATAAAATTACCAGTATTTTATTTACGGTGTCTCCATATCCAGGGGGGAACCGGATCAGCATCTGACCAGAGCCCACGTTTTTGTTGTCTGGCTTCGTTCTGAAGGACAGGCAGCACGGGATCTGTGTTGTACTGCTCATATACCCAGGCAGCCCCGGCCCGAACCATAAACTGATTAACATTCATTCCGTCTGGTGCATAAACCTGCCCGAGAATACGACCATAACGATCTCTCTGAAAATATGTGACGGTAACCGTTTTTCCTGCAACCAGTGATTTCATCATGTCTGTCGACCACCGGCCATAATTCTGTTTCTTTTCCGGTGCATCAATATTTACCAGCCTGATCCGCACCGCCTTCCGTGAGTCCATTACCTCGATAGTATCACCGTCCAGTACACGAACAACCCGCCCGTGAATATCTGCAGACAATACCGGCCATGAAAAGATAAATAATACCAGTGGAATATATTTCCTCATGTTATTCTCCATATCAAACAAATGGCACCTGTATTTCAGGCAATCCTGAATATTGCAGCACACATTGAATAAGACCTTATTTTGTGAAATTAATCACAAAATATAAAATCGCGACTTAATACGGAAAAAACTCTGTGCTACTCAGAACTGTCCGGTCATACTGCCCGACCGGATATTAAAAAACAAATCTCATGCATTATTCAGCCTTCTGACTCCTGGAGTAATGAAGGCTGCTTTTTTCGTTACCCCCTTCCCCGGCAGCGCCGGTGGCAGTGTTCAGCCCTTTTTCTGGCAAACTGCTGCCAGTCTGTCCGGGGCGCAACACAGGCAGCCCGTCGCCATGCTTCTGCCGCTTCCATCCAGCGTCCACTGACCTCCAGAATAACGGCCCGGCTTCCGGCACGCTGCCAGCGCCAGACCTGACCGTTCCGTGAACTGTTTCTGAATCCATTCATTTTTCTGCCCCTCCCTTTTAGTCGTCAGTATTATTGTGGTAAATGATTCTGTGGACTGGCTTCCTTTCGGGTACGGAAGTTATTTCCTTTTAAGCCTTATTTCCCTGCCTCCTCTCTCTGATGGAGGCTTTTTTTATTTCTCATCAAGCACGGCCTGAAGTTCTGCCTTTATCCGGTTCTGGCGGCGGATTTTATCCAGACGCGCTGCCGCATACGCTTCCTCCTCCTGAGAAATATGCTCCGTCACATACCCTTCCGTGTCATACCGGCAGGCACCGGCTTTCATGGCACACAGATAAATTTCTGAACGAGTAATGGCCTTCAGCACACGACGCAGTTTTTTATGTGAGAGCGGGATATTCCGTTGCGCCACGTCTTCCAGTAACACGTCCCGGATACCGCAGGCCAGAAGCCGGGGGGTGTCACCGTCAAATAATCCCGGCCACCAGGGCTTCAGGGTGTTCACGGCCTCATCCAGCGTGGGCAGGTTCAGATAAATGGACAGCGCCTGTCTGGCCTGCGCTTTTTTTGCCGCCAGCTCTGCCTCCCGGGCTGCTTTCTCGGCCAGTTTCTGCTTTTTCACCTTCCACTTTGGTGGCGTGGTAACATTGATGATGGTTTTCCGGCTGCGGACAGGTGTTGTTCCCTCTGTTTTCCGCTTCAGTGTCAGTACCGGTCGTTTCTGCTCTGTCATTTGCGAATACCTGTCGTTATATTCTGCCGCTGGCGTTACTTCGGCACTTCGGCGCTTTTATGCCATATTTCATCACGGTATGTTAAGCCTGCACCTGCAGTCCGTTAACCATCCCGGCAATAATCAGCAGATGCAGGGCATAACCTTCTGCAAACCACCGGCTTATCTGCAGGCGCTTTGATGACGCAGGTACATACTCATGCACAAGCCACAATACCAGCAGAGTCATGCCCATACCGGCCAGCATGGGGACCGCACCATTTGTACCGTTCAGCCATACAACAGAACACAGCCACAGTAAAAATAACCGCCCCTGATACTGCTCCGGCACCTGCCAGACAGATATGGCTGCCAGCAGCATCACCAGTCCCTGCCAGCCATAACTGGCAGTACTGAACGGCAGATACAGTGCCAGCATGGTTCCGGTTACGGTCGCGCCTTCACGCTGGTCAGAAGTGGATGAAGACAATTTCTCCCGCTGAGAATACCCTCCGGCTTCTCCTGACAAAACAGCCTTTTCTGGTTCAGACACAGAACGGGCAGACTGCTGCAGGGCTTCCCGTTCTGCTGCTTTCTCCCGCAATGCTTGGTAACTGAATCCTGTCCGGTCAATACGCTCATGCCACTCTGTCAGCAACTCTTCTCTGTCCGGCTCTTTCTGTTTGGCGCGACGGGTATCCAGCGCAGCCACACTGCGGGATTTAGCCGATGCATCATCCCCGACCGCTTCCCGGATTTGCTGACTGCGGGTTGAGAAAATATCGACCGGTACACCTTTAATCTCCCAGAGACCACGCTGGCCGGTATTGACCGTCTCATAGCCCATCGCCTCAACCTGACGGCGTAGCGCATGACGATAAATCTGCCCCAGCGCAATTTTGTTATCATAAAGCGCATCAATGGTTCCGGTACGACCACGCCTGTCGCTGGATAGCGTCGACCAGTGTCCCTCCTTTTCGGTCATGTTAAGTAACAGAAGATGCGTGTGAATTTGCGGGTCCAGCTCCCGCGAAGTGTCATGGTTAAAGGCTGCCGCCACCATTTTTCCGGTATGAACGTGCTGGCTGAGGCCATCACGCATTATCCGGGTTCCGGTCAGGGACTCAATTTCCCGGCTGACAACCTCAACAGCCTGGTTATGGGCCTCCAGCAGACGGGATTCGCCATACAGCGCAATCAGTACAGACACACTTTTGGGCGCTGATAACGTCAGGTCATAGCCGCTGCGATGCACATTAATGCCGCCTTCCATTCTCTCCAGACTGACGCCGTTGGGCAGACGTCCGGCAATCAGCTCATCCAGCCGGAAAGCATCCACCGGCCCTTCCAGTTGCAGCGACTTTGCGCCTTCCCCTAACCACCGGGACTGCATGCTGCCCAGAAAATAGTAGTTATCCTGTGATGTGTAATAGCCTGCGCCACCACCGGCAATGGGTGCAATGCTCAGCATAATCCCTTAGCCACCAATCATGGAGAAGATAACCTTGGTCACCACGATAAATACCGGGATCAACACAAAGGTGGCGGGGTTGTGGTTACGCAGATAGAGCATGAATACCAGAAAAACTTCCGCGATCATGAAGTAGTACATCATCGTGGAGTCCTGACCAAAAGTCGCCTGGACGTCAGCTTTACCGGGAGCAGCCAGGTCCGTTGCCTGTGCCATTCCCTGTGCCGCCAGCCAGAGAGCCAGCGGCGCAGCCACATATTTCACCAGGGCTTTGGCAGTTGATTTATTAACAACAGCCAAACAACATGACAACAAACCCGGCTTGCGTTTTTTCGCAGACGTTGCCATGACATTATTTAAAACAGTCATTTCAGCCATATAAATTCCTCTTTTAACGGACAATAAAAAGTTATATGGGCGGAATTGCCCTCTGAATACCCGGGTGTGGATATTCAGAACGTAACTCCGGACCATTTCAGGCACGCTACCGCCCTCGGGTGCAAATCCGATCGTGACCGTGAAATACGATCTGCGGGGTGCAAAAGTCCCTGCCCGTAGACAACAGGGCATAACAAATGCAAAAGAAGGATATTCAGCAAAAACAGTCCGCTGATATTTAAACTCCCGCTACGGAGTACCTTCAGTAAAACAGATTTAACGAAACGAAAAGATTAACTTTCTTTCGGCAACAGGATTTCCCAGTAACTGTTCTCCCCAAGCTCAGGTACTGAATTTAAATGTTGAGTCAGACGTAATGTTGCTTCCAGGCTCTTTGAACGTCCTGCTGCTTTTGCAGCTGCAACAAGTTTCTCATTAGTTTCCCGACGAAGAAGAAGTGTTACTGAAACGACACTTTTTTTCTTCTTTGTTTCTAACATAAAACCCCCTCAGATAACTGAGAGGGAATGATTTCATAAAAAAAACATTTTAGCCAGCAGGACAATTGTCGAACATTTTTGATTTATATCAAGCAAACTTCATTTAATACTGGAGACATAGATATGCGTGGCGGAATAAATTTACTCCATTGATATAAGTCAGAAAGCAATATAAAGTTTTCATAATTTTCAACAATCAAATGCGTATATATTGTTGAAGCTCTTTTTTCTATCGCTTTTACATTGACATTCATAAATTCAGCGATACTTCTTTGCGACACTCTGGCAGACATTAGCCATGCGACAAGCCAGTCATCAGGATCAAGATCCTGGAAAGGATTAACACCATAGAATCGTTGGTGTTTGTATAACTCACTAATATTTTTCTTATTAATATTACATATCGCATCTATTATTTTTCTCTCTGTCCCGAGAAAATATAAAGTATCAATTTTTACATATACACCGTCGAGAAATGGTTTCAATGTACAAATATATGGACTCGTCCTGTCTATAGATAAAAGTGAAACCAGCAATATTTTTATTTTATTCTCCGCAATAGTAAGGCATTCATACTCTTTTAACCTCCCATCGTAAAAACCAAATAAATTTCCAGGCTGACTCTGTAAAAATTCATCTTGACTTACATCATTCAGGGAACAAAAAACGCGCAGAAAATCATTACTGCAATCTAAAAATTGTCCATTACCATTTTTGATGTACCAGATACCACCTGTCTGGCGGTGATATTGATAAAAAAGTGAGGAAAGTTCTTGAGATCCAACAGGCAGATCAATAGAGTTGTGTTTAGCCATACTAGTTCCTCCAAAGGTGGCTAGATTGTGGTTAGCTCTGGTAGAGGGAGGCCTAATCCCTCGCCAGAGCGATTCAATTAAATTTTCAAATCGTCGATATTTATACCATCAACGTGCTATTATTTTACCAAACACAATATACCTATTCAACACCATCAAATAAAAACAATGCTATTTTTGCTTCAACACTCTATCTCTAAGAGATATAAGCTCAGCTTCAAATCCTTTTTTCAGATCACTGAAATCCAGTCTGGTATCTTCTTTTATTTCTTCAATATTAAATATGCATTTCAGTATCGCCTGAGAAGCCTGTCGTGATTTAATCACCTCTGAAAGTAATAGATCACGATACTCCCCATCTTTATCTTCTGAATCATCAGGGGTCACCAGCTCTCTTGCCTTTAACTGCTCTGTCACTCTTAAACCTATTGCTAATAATTCAGCACAAACACTTGATATATTTGCCTCTGCGGCGGAAGCACCTTCACTTCTTCTTTCCTCAACTAACTTTCTCACTCCATTTAACGTTTTTTGAGTCATATAAATATGTTGTCTTGGCATACTTTATCCTCTCTAAAGACCCACATTTAGCCCACATACAAAAAAGAACAAAAAAATAACCACACAAACATAAAAGAGACAACGATTAAATCACATTATTTTCATAATGTTAAGTGACCACAATCAGCCCACAATAAGACCCACAACTAGCCCACATGATTTAGAAACCAACTGTTTTACAAGGAAAAACACACATCAGTGGTCTAAAGATGGGCTAATTAGCCCATCTTTAGACCACCACACGCCCACAGCAAAAACAAAATCATTAAACATTGCCACTAACATAAATCATAACATTATGATTTATAATCATAATCTGGCAAAACACAGTTTTGCGACAGGTGTGAGGAAAATACTTTCAGAGGAGAGATGAGGCAAAAAGCATCCCGGGGCTGATTCGGAATTTCGGGGCATTGCCTGTAAAGCACAAAAATGGCATGCTCACGCCATAGTATTGACACTATAAATAGTAAATGCATGCATAAGATTATCGCCATTATCCTCATAATGTTTGCAGGAAATACATATTCCTCTGACTGTTTTGAACTTGCTGGCAGAGATTACAAAATAGATCCCGATTTACTGAGAGCAATTTCATGGCATGAATCCCGTAACAGGGTTAATGCTATCGGCATTAATCCTGTTACGGGATATGGCTCCGGCCTGATGCAAATCGACTCCCAGCATTTTAAGGAGTTGTCACGTTACGGAATAAAACCAGAACACCTGGTTACAGACCCGTGCATGAATATTTATACCGGTGCGTATTACCTGGCAATAGCGTTCAAAAAGTGGGGCGTAACGTGGCGGGCTGTCGGTGCTTACAATGCCGGTTTTCGCAACACAGAGGAACAGGAACGACGCAGAAAAATTTATGCTACAAAAATACAGAACATTTATCGCAATATAAAGAACAAACGAGGGTACTGAAAGATGTTATGCCGCGACAGCGGCATGGAAGGCCACTCACAAAAATATCATATGAGTGATAATGTTGACTGGCCGAAGCCCCGCAAAGCGGGAACCCATCTTATATATATCCGGTAACTGCGCAGCCTCCTGCCAGACCATTTTTCGCGGGCACAATATTTACAGACTACCGAAAAGCCAGTTGATGAAATTGAGGCATATCAGACGACACAGCAATGCCGCAGGATGATAATATAAGTAAAGCCCCGAAAAATTTTTCGGGGCTTTACTTATATTATCATGACTTCCACTCCCTGAACTGTTCAGCAATCATCCATAATGCTTTGTTGATTCGGATATCACCGTCAATGCCTGTAATGGCTCTTGTCCTGGTATTTTTACCGGAGGCACTTCGCCCCGATAATCCACCTTTTATCATATTCTCCTGAACCCGCTGCCAGGTCGTCCAGAGATCGTTCTGTTTATCCTCCCAACGGCGGGGAGTAATTATTTGTTCAGGCGTCACAGGCGTTTTATTTTCATCTTCATACCTGACCATCAATGCAGCTCTGCCAAATAAATGTTGTTCGTCACTGTTAAGATGTATCTCTTTCATTGTCTCCATATTTTCAGTGACTTTATCAAAGACACCGAGCACTTCATACGCTCCCTCAATAACCTGCCCGACAATATCACCTTTATGTGGAACGCGGATTTCACCAAAATTATTCCCGCACACCAGGCCATTTGTGCAGACAAAACGAAAAATTCCGGGGATCATCTGATAACTGGATGAACCATCATGTGAATTAAGCAGGATAATTTCAGGAACTTCCTGCCCGTTAATATGCCCTTCCCTGCGAAGACGTAACATATGTTTACTGTATTCGCGACGCCCCAAATCACGAACCCGACTCTGACAGGCAAAGAACGGCTGGAAACCTTCATCACGTAACTTATTGATGATATTGATGGTTGGGATATATGTATAACGCTCACTCCGGGATTCATGTTTGTCACCAGAAAAAACAGACGGCACAAACTGCATTAATTCGTCATCCGTTAACGGGCGCTCACGGCGAATGGAATTATATCGGCCAAAACGGGAAGCCAGTCGCATAATATTCACTCCTCGCTGAAAGAAAAAATAAGTCAAAAATTTTTTCGCTTAATTTCCTTCCCCTGATTATTATTAACAAACCGACAACAATCAGAAAAAAATCATCACACCGGACTGGTCATGGGCTGACCGGCCTGTTGGCTGAAAAGCATCATCAGTGCACTCAAATCACTGGCTTTTTTTCTGATAACTGGCGTGTGATTTTCCAGGCTATCCAACAGCGCCCCCAGTTCATCATTGATTTGCCCTAACTGTTTCATCAGCGTTTCCGCATCCTGGTTGCTCTGATATGCAAGATTTGCCTGAACAGCACGACTCTGCATGATGTCGATTTGTGCGATTGCGTCCTTCTGCTGATCGCCGGTTGGCTGATAAGTGGTGTTAAAAGAAAATGCGCTCATAATTCCTCCTGCATCTGATGTTTTCAGCCCCCATCACCCGTTGAGTTTCGGGAGCCGCGGTTTTGACGTTTTGCGGGGACCTGCCGTTTGTTCCCTCCGGTATTAACCATCACCCGTTTGAGAACCTTCGCCGCAAGGGGCATCACTGCCACGACCGGAAACGACTGTCCGGGGGCAGACCGCAAAAGTTTTTGCCTGCTTTTGGGCAAAAAGTTTTGCGGGATGTGCATTTCACCCCTGGACTGGCGGAGACGGTTGTGGCTGTCTTTGCCCCCGGCGACAGGGGCTTAAACGGGTGTATGGCACCGGACACAACAACGGGCAGGGACCCGCCGCAACGACGAAGAGCGCGTGCGCGAAACGGCGTTGCCCCTCACATCCCGGCGGCCTTTTGCCGGGATGCCGGGAGCGCAGGTCACGGCGCGACAGAGGCGGCGCGACCGGAGCGGTCGCTGCAAGCCGGGGGTTCGCGTCAGGGATGGGAGCCCGCCAGGGCGGAGACAGCTTCGCTGGCTCCGTTCACGACAGCCCGCCCCGCCAGGGGGACGCCCGGAAAAGGCATAAGCAGGAGAACAACAAAACAGACAGTAATGAGAGCATCAGAAAAAAGAAGAACAGTAGCAGTAGCAGTAGCAGGAACAACAACATCATCAGTAACAGACAAATGACAGGTCTGAAAAGACAGAAGCCCCCATCAGAATATCCGCGTAATGGAAGGGGCGGCGCGTCAGCGCGGCCCCTTTCAGCGCCACCGGCGCGCGGTCTTTTCCCGGCGCGGGCAGACAGGCATTTATCCTCCCGCCTGCCCGGCGTCTTCAGGCCCGCAGACGAATAATCATCATCGGAACATGTGTATAAGCAAACATGCCGCTCGACAGCTCCTCGCGGACGTCAGAAAACGGTAACAGCTTCTCCTGCTGGCGCGGCCCGTTCAGACAGACGGCAACCAGCACGCCACCCGGACGCAACAGGGAAAAAGCCCGCAGGATATGCCGGATATCCTGCCCGTGGCTGAACGGCGGATTCATGATAACCCGGCTGTAATACTGCACCGGCTGCCATTCCATGAAGTCGCCACACTGAACCCTGACACCGTTAAAATTTTCCCGCAGATACCGGACCAGCCCGCTGTTGATTTCCACCGCATCACACATGGCCCCCGGCGCGGTATCCCGAATCGCCCGCAGTATGGCCCCGGTGCCGGCAGAGGGTTCCAGAATGTGATCACGGTTGCTGATCTCCGCCAGCATCACCAGGCGATCACAGACCGGAGCAGGTGTCACAAAAAGCTGAGATTCAGCCCGGATTTCAGCAACCGGCGCGGCGTTATCCAGCCTTGCGCGCAGCAGCCGGATACGTTCTCTTAACTGACTGTGCATGTCATTGTCTCCGTCATCCCCCGGGGATTTCCCGAGGGGATATACCTTATTTCTGTGGGATTTCCGTGATTTTCATGTCGGTAATATACACATTCACCAGGCGGAAATTATTGTCCATTGTGCGGCGGTAGCGGTATGCCCCGTGGTCTTCTGTCTCTGCCACACTGCGCATGGCCTTACAGTCCCGGGGCAGGGCGGCCCACTGCGCCTTTGTCATTTCCCGGAAACCTTCTCCCGGATAATTGACAACAGGCGGGCGCTTCGCGGCCTGTCTGGCGACAACGGCCTCTTCTGCCGATGGCGCTCTGTAGTCCGTGATGCGATCGGGCGTCACTTTCATCGTGCCGCTGTACCCGAGGAAACTGTAATTTGGCGTTGTGACTGAACTCACCGCCCCGTTGCTTTTGTTCACGCGAATGATGGTCAGCCACTCGCCCCGGCTGCAAATCTGCCCGCCCGGCTCAAAATCCTGCGTCCGGGTAACCACGCCGCCGCTTTCGTCCAGCATGGCACGCTCATAGATCAGGCGGTTCTGATAGTGGTTAACCCAGCGTTGCTGATGCTGAATCTGCCGTTCATGACAACGGATCGCAATTTCGCGGGCCTGCTCCGTGGTGATGATGTCATCATCCAGGGCCGACCATAACGATCGACTTCCTTCATACTGGCTTTTTTCTGCCGGACGCGGGTACTTATCCAGCGGGAAACAGGCGCTGATATGGTTATGACTGCTGATGAGTTTTGCCATATTCAGATCCAGCGATTCAGCCTGCCACATCGTCAGATATTTCTGCGACTGCGCGATGGTCTTTTCAGCCTTGCGCAAATCAGCTTCGATTTTTTTGATACGACGCCAGCGAACATCCGGACGTTCTTTATACTTCGCGTGAAGCCGTGCCGACCGCGCCCGCTCTTCCCAGTATTCCGCACGTTCAAAGAGCATCACGGCTCGTTTCATGCCGTTTTCAATACGCTGCGCATCACGACGGGCGCGGCGTTCGCTGTGATGCCCCACAAGAATGGGCTGACCGGGCGGGATCATCGCGGCCAGTCTTTCCACTTCATCAAGTGCCTGTGCGGATTCACTGGCCCGCTTTCCGCTGTATCCGGTAAACCGCTCCGCCCGTGCTTCCTGACGTTCAGCGAGCGTGCTGTCTTCATCCTCAATCTCTCCGGCAAGTGAGAGGAGCACGTCTTCCCGGCCCGGTGTCCAGGCTGGCGCGACAAACAGCGCCTGTTTGGGTGCCCAGCGAAAACCGGCATCATGCACTTTTTTATACGTCTCCGGGTCAAGACGTGACGCGGCATACAGGCGTAGTTTGTTGTCATCCGGTGAGTAGGTCGCGCGGTACATCTGCACAGGGCTGGCGGCTTCCGGGGCGGTCATGGTGATTGCTGCTGATGTCATAAAATGTTCTCCTTCCGTCTGTTGCCGCCCCTCGCGGGGCGGCTCACCTCATCAGTTAAAAGCGCGTTTCAGTTCGAGTGTGCGGAGCACCTGCCCGAAGGCCGTGTTTTTCATGGCGGGGATGTGTACACCACGCCCCCGGTGAAAACTCCGGGCTATGTGTCGCCCGAAGGCTTTCAGCACGGGGTCAATTTCCGGCGCGGGGATGTCTTCGCGTCTGAAACGGGGATGACGGCGGGGCTTTACAGCCGCTGCGGAAGGTGAAACAATACTTACTGTCATAATTTAGCCTCTTATGACGTTAATTAATGAAACCGTAAAGACTGTTCGCGCAGTCTCTGCGGTATGGATTAAGCAGGTCCCTGACCTGCTTTTTTCATATCTGCGTCTGACGTTCTCCGGTGTTTTCCTCCTTCTGTTCCTGCGTTCTCATTACCTGCCAGCCGGATGACTGACAGAACAAATAAATGCGTATTGCCGGAGCCTGAAATAAATCCTGATTTTTAAAGAACATCACCCGTTGAGTTTCGGGAGCCGCGGTTTTGACGTTTCGCGGGAACCTGCTGCTGTATTCCCTGTGGTATGAACTTCACCCGTTTGAGAACCTTCGCCGCAAGGGGCATCACTGCCACGGCCTGACGCACCTGTCCGGGGCAGAACGCAAAATTTTTTACCGGGTTTTGGGTAAAAAATTTTGTGGGCTGTTCATTTACCCTGGACAGTCAGTGCGGCAGGTTGTGGCTGTATCAGCCCCCGGCGACAGGGACTCATACGGGTGTGTGGCACCCGGCAGGCAATGAGCAGGGACCCGCCGCAACGACGGAGAGCGCGTGCGCGAAACGGCGTTGCCCCTTACATCCCGGCGGCCTTTTGCCGGGATGCCAGGAGCGCAGGCCACAGCGCGACAGAGGCGGCGCGACCGGAACGGTCGCTGCAAGCCCGGGGTTTTGCGTCAGGGATGGAAGCCCGTCAGGGCGGAGACAGCTTCGCTGGCTCCGTTCACGACAGCCCGCCCCGCCAGGGGGACGCCCGGAAAAGCCATAAACAGGAGAGGAACGGAAAGAAGAAGAGGAAGAACAGTAACAGGCACGGTAACCACAGAAAAATAGCATCAGAAAAGAATATTCCGGACACATCACAAACGGGAAGGGTAACGGGCGACGCGTCAGCGAGGCCCGCTTCCCTTCAGGCAGGCGTCAGCCTGCCAGGGGTTTTCGCGCGGGCTGACAGGCGGCCTCCACCGCCTGCCCTGTATCACCTGTTTCTGCTGTCCTGTAAGATGTAGTGACCACCTAGGAAAACAGCCTGCTGATTCGCCACAAAATCGCAGATTTCATCAACAATCTGCGCAGTGGTGAGCGGTTTCTGCCCCATTTCACGACGCCGCGCATTAATCATGGCTTTGTAATTGCGCAGAATTTCGCGGGTTTCTGTGCTGATATTCATGACATGTGCTCCCCGTCCAGCGCCTGTAACACAACGTCCATTGCTTCGCGTTCTTCCCTGACGAATGCGTCACCGTCGCCCCCGTTCTCACTCCCGACGGCATACAGGCGCTTCATTTCACTGCCTGCCAGCGCCATCACTTTTTCCAGCATCACCGCCGGGACTGTCACATGACGGCTGGCGCGCTTTTCTTCCATCAGTTCACGAACAACGTCGTGAACAACGCTGACATCCGCACCATGCTCAAAGGCATCGTCCAGCCGCTGCATGACGGTTTCCAGCTCATCGTCTGTCAGACTCCAGTCCTGAGCTATGTGACGCACATCCCCACGGGTCAGCACCACGGCAAAAACGCATTCACTGTCCGGCACGTCTGTATCCAGCACTTCGCGGATAATTTCTTTAACAGTACAGTACATGTTCTCGTCTCCTTTACAGGAGCGGCATTGCCGCCCCGTCCGTTAATCAGTCCAGAGCCGCGTAAATCGCGTTGCATTCGGGGTGAAATTCGATGTGACGCCACAACTGCGCATCGCGCATCCGGTAAAGCTGGGTCAGTCCTGCATCCCCGCTGTCGTGGTACAGCCACAACTGGCGGTTAATCACAAGGGAGGTAAGGATGATGCCTGCGGCATCAGCACTCACGGTACGGTCAAACCAGTTTGCACCGTTCACCATGTGGAAACGGTCACCGTCCGGCATCATGTAACCGCCACCGTCCGGCAGGCGGATGAAGTGCCAGAAGCCGCCCTGATATTCCGGCATCATTTTTTGCGCCAGCGCGTACACATACGCCTCGGCATACAGAAAATCGTTGCCAAACAGGTAAGGCAGAAAGGAGAGACGGTCGCACTCTTCAACGTTCAGAGTGACAGGTTTCGCATATTGCATGATGTTTTCCTCCGTTGTTCACATATTCCGCGACACCGGGCGGTGCCGTGCCTCCATAAAAGCCGGGCGATAAGGCGGGGATGCACAGGGCGCAAGGGAAGCCGCAGCCTGACGCACACGGCTGGCGGGAGTTGGAGGGTGAGACCGCGAAATCTGAGCGGGTGAACGACCGGAAAATCACGGCAGACGGGAAGGAGGGACCGGGTGACCGCAGCGGCGAAGCGTACCCTTGCATCCCTGCCAGCCCGGCTAAGATGGAGGCACGGCACAGCCCGCACACGACGCTGAGGCCACATAACTGAAAAACCACAAGGCCATGCCCTGCATGGCCGGGTAAAGCGGAGCCGGCGGCGACTTCCTTTGTGCTCTGTCCGGGGACCGGCAGGAAAAAGGCGGGGATTTACCCCGCCAACGTCATCATTTCCGGATTTTTGCCAGGGCATCCGCCATGCTGCGGATTTCGTTCCGGGCTTCCCGGACCACCTCCCGCAGAACACCACGGTCAAACCAGCGGCGGGGCGGTTCATCCGATATACGCAGCACATCGCAGGCCAGCCCACTGGACAGGATATGCTCCACACACTCACTGACCAGATACATTTCCACCGAAGAAAAACGTGCGCCCCGGTTCAGGATGGCATCGAACACCACAGGCAGGTTTTTGTCGTCTTCATCGAGCCTGCAGGGGTGATCGCTTTCCTTCACCACTAGGCGAAAGCGGCGGGTCTGGCGGGTCAGCAACGTCTGCCCGGTTGTGGTCAGCGCCGCCCGGATACGCCGTGCATCTTCTGCCACCCGGCAACTGACACTGCATACCGCATCGCGCACCGCCGCAAGTACAGCCCTGATTTCGTCTTCGGTCAGCCATTCGCCGGCATACGGGAAAGACACCTGTGTTCCGTCTGCCGGAAGTACCGGCAGCGACTGCCACTGACTGCCGGACAGAACAAGTTCCGCTCCGGTTCTGGTCAGTTTGTGAATGGCGGAGGCCAGGAGCGGCGGCAGTACGCCGCCGTGACGGTTGATAAGTAACGTCGCCAGCCGGGGCGCATCCAGCCGCACGTAAATGCTGATCCAGCCCGGATACTTCGGGTTTCGCTGGTCAACATCCGTCTCTTCCGGCCAGCCCTGCGCCAGCAGCAGGTTGAGGGCGTGACGACAAATCAGTGCGTTCAGCGTTGTGTTTTCGTTCATGATTAATCGTTCTCCCTGTATCGCCTATAAGGACATCTGTTGTAGAGTCAACGATGATGATGAAATTAATCTATCCATATGAAATATAACCATTTTTATGAGAGAAGGACTCATGCCAGAGACTTCATCCGCGAAACAGAGAACCAGTAAAGATCTCCTGCATATCTCAAGTACGCAATGGCACAAGCCTGAATGCTTTTATTTAAACGCTGTTGCAACTGGATTGAGGCGGAGCGCAGCAAAGCGAGCACCGAACACTCCAGGTGCAGCAGTGGGATAATTCTTTTATCTATCATGAGATTGATTTCTGTACGCAACTTGCACAATCAGAGTAAAAGGTTACGGACAGCGAGCCTATAAACGGTTATTAACGTGCTGTTTTTAGCAACAAACCCTGACGAAAGACGCACGCCATGGACTCCATCCGCGAAACAGATATCCACATAAACATGGCAGCCTCTTGCATATTTCGAGTAACCATGGCGCAGGTCCAAACCTTTTAAATCATCATCGCGCAGTCGTCATGCAAGGAAGGAAATCAATTTCATAAACTTATTAATAATCAGTAAACTAGACAGGGAATCTGAATTCATCTCTCAGGTGCAACATTGCCCAGCACATACGTGCATTTTTTGCTGCTATCGCAACAAGCGCTCGTCCATATCCTCGCCTTTCTTTTAATTGCAGGGCCCATCGACTAACCGGATCATCATTTTTAGCTGCTCCCAACAGTACAGATCTCGCCCCCAAAACAAGAAGTGTTCTGAGATAGCTGTCGCTGGCTTTCGTTATTCTCCCCAACCGTGCTTTACCCCCGGAGCTTTGTTGTCTTGGTGTTAACCCCAGCCAGGCACTAAACTGACGCCCGTTCTTGAAATCATGACCATTACCTATGCTGGCAACGATTGCTGTAGCAGTCATCGGGCCTATCCCCCTAAATTGCATTAGTAGTTGTGCTGCTGAGTTATCTCTGGCAAGTTGCTGAATGAGTTTTTCACTGTTTTTAATCTTTTCTTCTATGTGATAAAGCTCATTAAGAAGATCACCAATAACCTGATTACAGTAACCGGGCAAATCCTCAAGGACCTGAGCCACCCCGGATAAAAAAGCTTTAAACGCCTGTGGGAGAACAATACCTAACTCACTGAGTAATCCCCAGATGCGATTAATCAATGCCGTTCTCTCGCTGACATATCCCTGATGAGCTCTATGTACAAATAATTGCCCTTGCTGCTCAACTGATTTTATGGGAACAAACCGCATATTAGGACGGGCAACAGCTTCACAAATGGCAGCGGCATCTGCTGCATCATTTTTCCCATGACGACCACTCATACGGTATGGAGAAACCAGTTGCGGTGCCATAATTCGAACTGTATGCCCCATTTTCTGGAACTCTCTTGCCCAGTAATGTGCACCTGTACATGCCTCAATTCCAATCAGGCATGCTGGAAGTGTTGCAATCAATTCAAGCAATTTAGCCCGGCGCACAAGAGGCTTAACTAAAACAGCTTTTCCTGCAGCATTAACGCCATGCACAGCGAACACATTTTTAGCTAAATCAATACCGACAGTAACAACAGTCATAGAAGATCCCTTAACAATGGCTTTGTACGCTTATCATCGTGTTGACGCAGTCTTCCAAAGTAACTACACAGCGTAAAGACCGAATGAGATGTCCCTTTCATTCGCGAAAGCGGCTTGAAGGGCGTTCATCAGAAAAGGGCGACGGGCTGGCGTACACTGTCACCAACGCCAGCCGGGAGCGGTAAAAGCACCCGTCCCGTGCCCGGCCGGACGCGGGACACTGACCACAGGCAGCGTTCCTGCCGCGCCGCGTCAGCCGGCGCAGTAAAAAGAGGAGCCTGGCGACATCCTTTGTCGGAAAAGAAACGGGCGGTTGCCCGCCCGTCTCCGTCATACTTCATCCGCCATAATGCGCCACATTGTCGACTATCCACGCAGGTCCGGTGACTTCCGGCAACTCGTCATCATCAGTCAGATGTGGCCATTCCAGTTCGCCCCACAGGTCACTTCACGCCATACTGTTCCGTATACCAGTTATATGCAGAGGAGAACATCTTTCAGAACACCACCGTTAAAGCTGTTCACTTCAACATCCTGGCGGGCGGGCAGAACCGTCAGCAATTCAAACGGCATGGTTTTTTCTGGCAGCACATTGTCACACAGACGGTTCCACCACACTGAAACATCCTCGTTACTCCAGAAGTCACACCAGTCACCTCTTTTGACGGTGAAATGCACGGTGATGGTTTCCCCGACATCATCCGGTAATCCTTCCCAGCGACGCTGGTCAATACCGCTCTTAACCAGAGTTCATGCAGTTTTATTCATCCAGTAGCACACCGTTCTGCAGGTGCGTCAGCCAGCGGGTGAACGCGAGATTCTCCGGCGATACAACACCACGTCCGTCAGCCGTCAGGGCAACAGAGTGGCAGATGAAGCGTGAGATGTTGTCACCGGCATACACTACCCGCTGGAACGAACTACTGGTCGCCAGACTTTGAAAAAACTCATGGTGATTTCACTATGAAAGAATTAAAAAAAATACTTTATATTCAGTGAAATAAGCATGAAAAAAGCGTGGTGAAAATTGCAATAAATATCCTCCGACATAGCCCTGTCTCTTGATCAGATCTCCTGATCAAGAGACTTCATCACCAGGTAACCCTCAACCATATCCTGAAGTCTGAACCAGCCATCCCACATAACTACCCAACCGGAGCGGCCTGTGCGTTTGCTGTCATGCCATCGCCCCAGTTTAGCCAGTTTCAGTCAGGCCCATTTCAGGGGCGGTGCCTGCGCCGGAAGCGGCTTTCCTTCCAGCTTAACCCACAGCAGTTTCCACTCTGTCGGCGTCAGTATTTTCTCATAGCTGTCATTTTGTGTTTCTTCACTGACGCCTCCCTGCCGCAGGCCCAGCACCCGTACCGCGATAAACGCCTTGATAACCACTATGCGCTCAAGGTTATCCCGGGTCTGCATTCGCAGCGATTCCACACATGTACCACCACTTTTCCACGCCTTGTGGTATTCCTCTATTAGCCAGCAGCCCGCGCCTCTTCGGGTTAGTGGTGGTATTCCCATGGTCATCAAATTCCGTACTGTGGCTGAAGTTAATGGTGGTGGTGTCTTCCAGTGCGAGGAGCAGCGGATGTGCCTCACATGCCCTTGCAGTGGCGGTAAATCCGGCTTCGGCAAGGGCTTGCGGGGACACAGACGGGTTACGTATCAGGCGATACGCACCTTCAACCTGAGCAGTGGACTGAGATGATTTCACAATAGAAAGGCCTGCATGCTGAGCGAGAGAAGAGGCCTGTGACACAAGACGTCGTGTACGACGCGGATCACCGCGACGGGTATGTCCAAACTGCTCGTTAGCCCATGAATAACAATCAGAAAGTACTATAACAGACCCGAAGAAAATGAAATATAAGAGAAGATCAACGGGTGAAGAGAAAGTTCAAAAAATCGCTGCCGGGGAGGAAGGAAACTACCGGATTGAAAGAGTCCCCCCCCTAAAGCAGACTGACAGACACCACAAATCCCTGGGTGGGGATTTGTGTATAAGAGACAGAGCCTAGCTGGGGGTTCTGTGCACAAAAAGGATGCCATTTGGCATCCTGATATTAACCCGGCATACCCTATTCAGGCAGTTTTCTTAGAATGTTTTTTATAGCCTCATCGATTTCTGACTGCACCTCATTAGATATGCGGGAGAACTCATAAACAACAAGACGCTTTCTGGGGTCAGTCTTCTTTCTGGCAAATTGGTTACGATCAGAAAACTCTTTCAACTTCTCTGTTTCAACTGTTTTTACAGGCCGGTCTGTAAGCAATGTTCCTTCAGACCTGAAGACCGCCAGGATTTTGCTTTTCTCAATTGTTGGATAGTCAGGTAAAGCCATCAGTTTTTGGCGAACTCTATCCATAAATTCTTCCACTGACATTTTTTTATTGGTTGCCTTTTCAGACAGTTTCAACAAAAATTGATAGTCCGACAGCGAAATATCATTGATTACCGGAAATACAGAGATCATTTCATCCGGTACTGATGCCGCCTGAAATGCGCGTGTTACTTTTGCCGGAGAGATGCTTTCAGCCTGAGCGATCTCTTCTTTTGTCATACTTGCCCCATAAGTAACTTCAAGGCGTTTTCCTAGTTCTCGGAGGCTATGCTCTCTGGCTGTCTGTATATCTTTTGCAAGCTGTCTCGCGTCGGCAATATCAATACTGTCCTTTGTAACCAGTATTTCGAATTTTACGTTGTTATAGATACAGGCAGCGCGACGACGCGTACCGTCTAATACTTCAATTCGTCCATCTACTTCCCGACCAATAGCCGGAAAAAATTGCTGAAGTTTAATCGTGCGAGTTATGTCACTAACTGACTCACGCGAAAGCATAGTCTGATCACGTCCATTAACAGATGCATCAACGAACGTTTTAGATTCTATATCTCCGCTTAATACAACCGTTTTAATGAATTTTGCTTGTTTCCCAGACTTAAGAGTAAACGTTTTGATCTCTCCGTCACCTTCAAGCATGCGAGCGAACTCTGAATTGCTATTGCCGAGAACTCGCCCTCGAGCTAAAACCTTTTTCATTTGGATGCTCCCCGAATGTATTCAATGCGGTCAAAAACGGCTTTAGTAAATCGTTCCGCTTCGGTACGAGCTTTTTTCAATGCCTCTGCACTTCCTGGATACGAAACAGGGTTAGCACTGATGATAGTGTCAAAAGATTCACCACATCGTTCGAACCCGTCCAGTCTCGGAAGCGATGAGTCAAGAATATTACTCGCATACACTTCACGAGCCAGGCTATGGGAAGTTTCGTGATCGCGCTTACTGGTCATTTTGGACATAAACCCTATGCTCGCACTCAGGCGGGGCTCAACGCCTTCTTCTTCCAGACGTTCTAGCATTTCAGGTAAACGAGTCAAATATTTGAGAGTTGAATGGAAATCAACTTGCGCCGGGGGAGTAGGGGTGAGAAGTAAATCACTCGCAGCCAGGCCATTGAGAAGAAATGGATCAAGATGAGGGCCAGTATCAATAAAGACAAAATCATAATCATCAGCGATACGGTCAATGATGGTTTTCCTGAGTACTTCAGAAGGCTTAAAACCAGGAAGGTGTTCAGTAACCAAAGACTCCCATTGGCTTGCTACGAAGCCGTCATCAATAGAAGCAGGGATGACATCAACGCCAGGAATCATAGTGGGTCGGATAACCGCTTCTCGCAGTGTTTCAGCATCGAGATTATTTAGCATTGCCTGGGCGGCAGTTTCAAGGACAGTACCAATACTATGGGTATGGTCCAAAAACATAGTGCTGGACGCCTGCGGATCAAGGTCGATCACAAGGATACGAAGGTCATGACGCAGCAAATCCGGATGTACTCGTAGTGCATGCGCCAGCGTTACTGTGCTGACGGTTTTTGAAACCCCACCTTTCAAGTTGACGACAAAAATTACGTAAGGTTCTTTATGAACATCGCGATATTTTGGTATCTGTCGGTGAGCGTAAATATCAATAACGTTCTGAATTGTTAATGCATATTGCTCGACGTTGCCTACCCGCTTTTTATTAAATTCATAGCCACTTTCTTCCATTTCTTTAACGGCCAGTTCTACGATGCGTCGGCTCAGCTTCGGCAATTTTGCGACCGCATTACGAGTATATGTTTGATGATATTCTGTCAGATTGAATTCTTTTCTTTGCTCCTCAATATCCCGACTCATGGCCTGAAGTAGAGCACTTGCTCTGAGCGCTATGGTACCGACACTACCGTAATCTCGTTTCATAGTTTTCCTCTGAGATAGATTCCCTGCCCATATATTGCGTACAAATTTCAATCACATTGTACACAAAAATGAAAAACGTACAATATATTTTGCATTACCATTAAATTATTGTACATTGCAAGTCACCATTCACATCAAAGCGCATAGTTAGACATTGTCTCTGAGCTGGCGAGGGGTTAGACAAGACCGTTGGGTGCGTTAGAGTGTCATATTAGGATACGGGTGGGTGACGCCCACCTCTGGCATAGAACGGACATTCATTGATGCCATGCCAGAATGGACGTTCAGGTGATTCTGTCCATCTGTACAAAAAACAACAAAAGACTTGTTAACAGGTCATGTAAGGAGTATCTTTGAGACTGGTTAAACAGTCTTGAAAGGTGGCCTATGCCTAACATTATTCTCAGTGATACAAGCGCCAGTGTCAGCGAACTGAAGAAAAACCCGATGGCGACAGTCAGCGCCGGTGATGGTTTCCCGGTCGCTATCCTGAACCGTAATCAGCCTGCTTTCTACTGTGTACCCGCAGAGCTGTACGAAAAGATGCTCGATGCCCTGGACGATCAAGAGCTGGTTAAACTGGTAGCCGAACGCAGCAACCAACCGCTGCATGATGTAGACCTGGATAAATACCTATGAGGTATCAGGTAAAATTCAGGGAAGATGCGCTGAAAGAGTGGCAAAAACTGGATAAGGCTATTCAGCAACAGTTTGCGAAAAAGCTAAAAAAGTGCTGTGACAATCCGCATATTCCTTCCGCAAAACTGCGCGGGATAAAGGACTGCTACAAAATAAAATTACGTGCGTCAGGTTTTCGCCTGGTCTATCAGGTGATTGACGAACAATTAATTATCGCTGTTGTAGCTGTGGGTAAACGTGAGCGCAGTGACGTTTATAATCTTGCCAGCGAAAGAATGAGATAAAAGCAATAAATACAGAAAGTTACTCTGGCGTTATGGGGTAATGCAAAGTATGAGTCGCAGGGGGAATTGCCTGGATAATTCGCCGATGGAAAGAGTCTTTCGCAGCCTTAAAAGTGAATGGCTTCCGAAAGGTGGTTATGGTGATTTTAGCCATGCGGTACGCGATAGAAACTTATTACAACGTTTATCGACCTCACACGAACAACGATGGTTTACCGCCTTGCTTACATGAAGAAAAGTGGAAACAGGTTATCCCGGTGTCCTGATTTTGTGATCCACTACAATACACAATCCCTGGCATTGAAACACACATATGAAGCGTACTTCGGATATGACCGTACGCTCAGGAAGTACTGCAGATTCCGTCAAAAATTACCTGTAAAGACAGACTTCAGAAAAAACAGTGCTCGCCGCAGACCGGTGACCGGGCGAAGCCCGCGAACCGGCGAGGAAGCGCAATGGATCTGTAGTTACAGTGAGCAGGTACGCCCTGAAGCCTTCATAATCGGTAGTGAATGCTGTTTTTCTGGAATGATTTATCCACATATTCAGAGGCCCGATCCAGTAAACAGATCCATGAATGATCAACAAAAGATCCATTAAAGATCCCCATGGCGCTGCAAACCTTGTCACTCATGGGCCGGGACCACGATCACATAAGCTGTGGCATGTTGCTGATAAACTGTAACATGCTAATGATAAGCTGTATTCAGTAATACATATACTGAAGTAAGTTAATGACATAAACTATGGTCAGTACGCCAGACTCAGTTGTTAAATACAGACTGCAGGTTTTTCTTCAGTCAGTTAGCGGGGCTCTGACACACGATTTGCTGTTTATTCTTTTACTGTCCACAGGCAGGAGGCTTTCTGGAAAACGAAAATTCAGACATCAAAAAACTGTTCGGCGAGGTGGATAAGTCGTCCGGTGAGCTGGTGACACTGACACCAAACAATAACAACACCGTACAACCTGTGGCGCTGATGCGTCTGGGCGTCTTTGTACCGACCCTTAAGTCACTGAAGAACAGTAAAAAAAATACACTGTCACGCACCGATGCCACGGAAGAACTGACGCGTCTTTCTCTGGCCCGTGCAGAAGGATTCGATAAGGTTGAGATCACCGGACCCCGCCTGGATATGGATAACGATTTCAAGACCTGGGTGGGGATCATTCATTCCTTTGCCCGCCATAACGTGACTGGTGACAAAGTTGAACTGCCTTTTGTCGAGTTTGCAAAACTATGTGGTATACCCTCAAGCCAGTCATCACGCAGGCTGCGTGAGCGCATCAGCCCTTCCCTGAAACGCATTGCCGGTACCGTGATCTCCTTTTCTCGCACCGATGAGAAGCACACCCGGGAATACATCACCCATCTGGTACAGTCAGCCTACTACGATACTGAGCGGGATATTGTTCAGTTACAGGCCGATCCCCGCCTGTTTGAACTGTACCAGTTTGACAGAAAAGTCCTTCTCCAGCTTAAGGCGATTAATGCCCTGAAGCGACGGGAGTCCGCCCAGGCACTCTACACCTTTATAGAGAGCCTGCCCCGGGATCCGGCACCGGTATCGCTGGCGCGGCTGCGTGCACGCCTCAATCTGAAGTCTCCTGTATTTTCCCAGAACCAGACGGTCAGACGGGCAATGGAGCAGCTGCGCGAGATTGGATATCTTGATTACACGGAGATCCAGCGGGGGCGGACAAAACTCTTCTGCATTCACTACCGACGTCCCCGGTTAAAAGCACCGAATGATGAGAGTAAGGAAAATCCGTTGCCACCTTTACCTGCGGAAAAAATCAGTCCGGAGATGGCGGAGAAGCTTGCCCTGCTTGAAAAACTGGGCATCACGCTGGATGACCTGGAAAAACTCTTCAAATCCCGCTGAACATAAACTGTAATCAGTGAAGAGCGCTCCTTTACTGACTACAGCTTATATTAACCGGTGCAGTGAGTAGTCTGCTCACTGCAGTTTATATTCTGTTTCCTGCAGTGCTGTCTGTAGCTGAGCTGCCATCTGCCTGTCCCTTACGTAAGTGATCCCGTAACCTGATGCTGAGGCATTGCTCCCTTCATAAAACATGACTTACTCACTACAGCTTATATACATGTTCCAGCTTATGTTATGTCTGTTCTGCTGACCACAGCTTATATAAGGAAGCGCGTATGCCGTCACCTCAGGGGAGGCAGTGTACGCAGGATCTCCGCAGCATCCCGCCCGTCACCTGTGAAAGGCACTGCCAGCGTGGCAGCCATATCCAGCGCAAAAACTCTGGTATAAACCTCCATAGAACGTGGATCCCTGTGACCAGCCAGTGCCTGAATGACTTTCCGGGGCTGGCGGTGATAAAGCATGTGCATGATATAGCTGTGCCGGAAGGTGTGTGGTGTAACCGGAATCGAAAAGTGTACCCCGTCAGCTTCGGCCCGTCTGACAGCCTGCTTCAGCCAGTTGCGCATGGTTTCGTCGGTCACGGCCCATAATGGTTCACGACGACGGGGCCGGATGGTGATCATCCAGCTTTCCATCTGCCTGACATAGCTTATATCTGTCAGCGGAACCAGGCGGACTTCATCTTTTGGCGGGCGTCCGCGTCGCGCGCGCACTTTTTCGGACAGGATCCGCACAAACGGTCTTGCACCATCCAGATCAAATGATTCCGGTGTCAGCATCCGGGCTTCGCCAATACGCATTCCGGTATTCCAGAGGGTGGCGAACAACATATGGTGACGCTGATCCGGCATATAGAAAAGAAGGGCACTCACTTCCGGGGCCAGCAGGTAGGCCGGTGTGGCCCCTGTGGAAGTGGCCATTCTTCTCAGGGAGAGCGCTGTTGCAAAATCAACGCCCGGGGCGATCGGCAACAACGAAACGCGTTCTGGTGAATTCTGCAGGGGAATGACATTGTTCATGAGTTATTTTTCACGTAGCACACGCACTGTTTATGGATACAGGTATTCTGACCTGAACGCCAGGATCCTTCCACGACAATAAATCGCAGCGTGCGGATCCTTTTGTTTGCTTATCACGCATTATTGCGGGTAAAACCAAATACGTAAAGGTACGTTTTGCAGCAGGGATCCCGTATTAAGCCAGTCGTGGCGCGGGCTGAGGGCTGGTTTGCCGTTTTTGGGAGAAATGGGGTAATGCCAGGACAAACAGGATCGGACCAAAAGGAAAAGGAGCAGGGAAGAAGGAGGATGCGCTACGTGAATTCTGACCTGGTACACCCCTGTAACCCTGCCAGTTTTCACGTAGCGCAATGTGGTTGCTACCTAACACCAGTTGAGATGAGAGCCGGCATCCTGATGCTGGATTAATATACGGATAATAATAATTTCAGTATCAGTCTGCAGAAAATAAAGCATATGTCGTTCAACGGATAGTGCGAATATGTATTCCCCCAGTTCAGGGCGGGGAGTACCGATATTATGATCACTCATAACCTGAAAAATATCGGATATCTGATTAATATATTTGTCTGCTTGATCCTCACCAAAATGGCGGCACCCGTAATACCAGATATCCTCCAGATCCTGACTGGCTTTCGGTGTGAGTTTAACGGTTTTCACCGGCCCCCCTCGTGCCAGCTTTAACTTTCTTCAGGAACGCATCTTTTTCCTACACCACAGGTTCACCGCTGCTCAGGCCTTCTGCCAGTAAATCCCGCAGGGCCTGGAGACGTGACTCTGCCTGTTTCTCGCGCAGGAGACGAAGTGACTCGCGGATTACTTCACTCTGTGTACGGTAATCACCTGATTCTATGAGAGATTCTATGAACTCCCGGAGTTCATCTCCGAGATCCACTGTCACTGTTCTGGCCATATTCAAGCCCCATAATTGTAAGTTTAAATCTTACAATCAGTTTATTAGATACTTAACAGCGCGTCCAGTACTGGGCATTTGGGGAAAATGGGGTAATGCAAGGGAAGAGGAAGACAAAAGAAGGGGGCGCTACGTGAATTCTGACCTGATGTCCCCCTGTAACTTTGTTATTATTAACGCGGCGCAATAGTGTGGTTACCGATTTCTTCCATTTAAGGTGACAGCATGTAATTACACAAATTAATTTACATATTAATTGATTACGATAGGTTCTCTATTTTCAGTAGGTTTTTATTTTGATCAAGATAGTGAAATCGCGTATGTACGAAATTAATATATTCAGGTTCATGTTCAGCACCTGACTCTGCCAGTTGTATGAGGTCACGAGCATACTTATATTCTTTTGAAGCATCACTGTTAAGTCTCCATAAAATGGAACTTGTTCTGTAAACCTGATACAGGTCAGAGAATTTAGCAAAACGTTTAAATACATCCCATAATAAATCATGGCATTTATTAAATAATGATATCCTTTGTAGGAAAAGATATCTGTAAGCTTCAACGACAGAGGGTAGTATTCCATCCGTTAAAATCTTATCTGGATTTGAATGTAATAATTTTCTCGTATAAGTGATAAGTGCACGAATCCTTGTATATGTGCTATCTTCAGTGTCAAGAACTGTTTTTAAGTACTTGTCATTACCTTCATTTAAAAGACTTACTAATTCTAAACATATGTTGTTAGCAATTAATGTACATCCGTTTCTTCTTGCCTCTTTTTCAAGTTTTTTTAAATTAAGTATCTTCGTTTTTTTAAACTTAGAATTTGAGATAATAACATTTCTGGCTTGATAAAATAAATTTGAATGTCGAGGTGCGAATTCAAGAATCTTCGTTGCGGTATTGAGTGATTTTTCTTCATCTATTGATGATAGAGCCAACATATATGAAGAGTAAAGATTGTTATAGATGTGTTTCGATATATTCAGTTCACTTCTGTCTTTTGAAAGAAGATTCTCTAATAAAGTAATTGTTATTTCATCATTATCAATCATTCGCATACTTTCAGCGTAATAATAAAGTATGTCATAACGATCATCTACATCACTTCCCTTTAAATAGCTGTAAACAATTCCTGAAAAACTAGCCAGTTCTTTAAATCTATCTGTATTATTTAAATACATACAGTAAGCAACACATAATTTAATAATTTTATTTTTTATTGGGAGATCATTTTTTAAAGCGAATTTTAAATAATGAATTGTGAGGGTGTGTGCATTCCCTGGGAAAAAATCCTGATAATGTTGCATTGCTCTGACTGTTGGATTGATTCTTATTAAAATTGAATCCCATTTATCGCCATAAATTAAACCCATTGAATTCTGAATTATATTAATGATAACGTCCTCTGAAATCTTTGAAAGAATATAATCTTTTATTAGTGGGTTTATTTTCAAAACAACTAAGCGATGCTCTTCTTTAGTAATTGACTTTACCAGTGTCATATTAAGTAACTTTGTGAAATCATCAAGATTAAAGTTATCTTTATAAAAATATCGCTTAATATTTTTAGCGGTCTCGCCACATTCAAGGATTGAAAAAATAGTCAATAATCGAAATAGCCGTTGATTAATCTCATTAATCGAGTTTTCTAGTGAGTCTACTAATTCCAGTAAATGTGATGGTACATTTTCTGCGAGTCTTTCTGTACTTACTTCAATAGATTCTTCATCCAGAATATCGGAAAGTGTCATTACGCCAAGTGATTTATATTCTTGCACTTTATCAAGTTTTGCAGGTATTCCTGATGTTAAAAGGTATAATTTATCAATTTCATTGCCTTGTAGTTTTGTTCTGTTTACTGAGTCATATATGTATTCTTTAATATCATCTATATCGAGTGGTTTTAATGTGATGTTTTTTAATGATAAATTTAGTTTTTTATTAGTGATGAATATAATATAAGCATTATTATCAGAGTCAGATATCAACTTTGATATTTCGTTCAAATAAATGAAAAGAGAATTATCAAAGTTGTCAATATTATCAATTATGATATACATCTTCTTTTCAAAACTTAAGGCAAGGAGTGTGGAAATATCTAAACCAATATCCTCAAGAATTTTTAACTCTGCTTCCTTTTTATTTAAAACCTTATCAAAATCAGTTCTGACAATGATTTTATCATCATCATTGTCATCAGAAAAAATAACTGAAGAAAGAAAGCCAAATTTTCCATATCCCCATCCACTCTCAAGTACAAAGCCTCTTTGCTCAGATAAACATTCATTTGCACAATACTGTTCGTACAGCCTTATCATATCATGTGATTTATCTCTTGGAAGTTCAAAAGGTGTTATACTTAGCGTCTCACTATCCCTCTTTTTAGTTTTAGGACTAAACACATCATTAATATTTATTGTTGAGATATCCTTGTCATTGTGCTTTTTTTCGAGAACTATTTCTCTACCAAAATCCTTTACACCAAATAATTGCGTGTTTACATCTTTAAATAGAGTGTGACAATCAATATCTTTATATGGATGAAATCTTCCTTTAGCAATGGCAGGTTCTACTATATCTATTAATTTTTTATTATTGTGTAATATATCTCCGTCATTGTTTGAGTAAAATGCCCATCGGATATTATATGAAGCATCAAATTCTTCAACAATATCTGAAAGTGATTTTATAAAGATATCTTCCCATCCACCATAGCCTAAAACATAAAGACTGGAAGTAGAGGAGAGTATTGTTTTAATTGATTCCTTTACTTTTGGTCTTATACTTTCCAGCTGGCTTTCTGTATGCATGGTATCTTTTTCGTAATATCCATGCAAATGTAAAATATTAATTTTGGGTGAACCAATGTTGAGAACACTATTAATGTTGCTATTGTATTCCAAAGAATGAGAAATCGTTGCCAAATCAGATTTTTCAAGTGCTATCTCAATTAATGGATCAAAATTCGTTGTTAGGATGTTATTCACTTTTGCCCCAGATTTAGAAATATACTCTGCTAAACCACATATGGCTGAAGTCAATACCCACTCACCAGTTGTTTTATCTCGTGCTTCGCACATGTAACGTCGCATTAACTCTTTAATATCTTCCTGATCACCGCCGCTTCTGAAAATATACTCATATATTCCTTGATATGCCTGAGTATTTTCAAGATTAAGGATATTAGTAGCATCGTTATCCAACATCCCCATTTCAGCTAAATATTCTTTTATTATATTAAGCATCACGGAAACGTTTGGACAACCTCTGCCATTTTCGTAACTTACTGCAGAACCGAGCAGGAATGATATGTTTTTTCCACGCTTAACATCTGTTACCAAAGATTTTACAAGATCTTTATATTCATATAATCGCATTTTATTTTTGAACCTATATGTTTATTGTGATTATGTATCGGCAGGACAGTTAATTGTATGAGTATATGACTCTTTTCACTTTCAATCCATAGCAAGAATCTAGTGCGAATATAGTTTTTATTTGAAATAATTAACAAGGTAATATATATCAATATAATAGTATAACTACCAAATGTAGTAGTACTAATAATATTAGAGAGAATATTGATTGGTAATAGTAATAATTCATGAAGCATATGATACGCGTGTTAATCAATTAAGCCACAGGAGAAATTTTAAGATTCTTGAGAAGTTTTAGAAGTAGTAGAGGGTAACCAATTTTCTCATTATGGTGCGTTAAGTAATATTAATTAACTTTAATATATCGAAAAATATACATTTCAAGTTGACAGATTCTAAGCTAGCGTAGGTAATGACTCCAACTTATTGATAGTGTTTTATGTTCAGATAATGCCCGATGA
>ERZ1035032.288-NODE-288-length-43278-cov-57.176249_pt1 | contig 43278 bp, 52 predicted proteins | sample MGYA00520693_ERZ1035032 | MGnify/ENA primary metagenome ERZ1035032 (study PRJEB33766, sample SAMN09781740) | gut metagenome | biome: gut microbiome | host: Homo sapiens | place: Madagascar | study: EMG produced TPA metagenomics assembly of the PRJNA485056 data... | reverse complement strand
TAAGATTGGCTCGTCGGGCGACGCTGCTCAGATTGGCTCGTCGGGCGACGCTGCTCAGATTGGCTCGTCGGGCGACGCTGCTCAGATAGATAGTACAGGAGAAGATTCTGTTATTATGTGTGCAGGCGAAGGTTCTGTAGCTAAAGCAAAGATCGGTTCCTGGATAACCCTTGCAGAGTGGGAGCGGGATGACAGAAAAGGCTGTTTGGTCCCCGTGTGCGTAAAGACGGAGCGTGTCGACGGCATCAAAATCAAGCCCGACACCTGGTACAAACTCCAAGACGGCGAATTTGTCGAAGTAACTGAGTAATATGAATATATTCAACAATTTAAAATCAGTATTAAAAGACATAGATGGTGTAACCTACATCAATGGTATTAAGATAGAGGGAGCACAGTCGATAACCATTGACAATGGAAAGGTCTATGTAAATGGAAATTTGCAGGAAGACCTTAGTACACCTTCTATAGAGATAAAGGTAGAAGGTAGTGTTGGCAGCATCAATACTACAAGTGGTGATGTTACTATTAATGGTGATGCAAATTCTATCAACACAGCAAGTGGTGATGTTCGTTGTCATGAAGTTAAAGGTTGTGTGCATACAATGAGCGGCGATGTTACTTGTGGTGATATTGCTGGCAGCGTAAACACTATGAGTGGTGATATATATAAAAAGTAGTAAACCATCCCTTAAGGGATACAAATAGTAGTAATATGAAACATAAGTTTACGGTTGTCATTGAATCTAATGACGATTCAGAGGACAGAGAAGTAGTTAAGGATTGTCTGCAAGAATGGCTTGAAATGAATTGTGGGCAAGAGAAAGACTTGGGTGGCTATCCAGACTGGAAGTCAGTAGTAGTTAAGTAATTAACCATCCTGCAAAGGATATAAATATAAGTAATAAGGATAAATGTAATTTAAATTTAAAGAAGTATATTGGTACTAAGGCCATCTCTCAAAAAAGAATATGATAAAAAGAAGTGAATTTAAAAGAGGAGAATTTCTTGTAACAAGTGGTGGAAGTATATTTATCCATGATGGCTATGTAAATGGTGATGGATATGGATGTTTGATTGGTATGGACTCCAACGGCGATATTCAAAAGCAAAGTGATTGGGGAAACTTTATGCGCTATCCTATAGACCATATAGCATCAGATAAAGAAATAGACCTCCTTATGCGAAAAATAATGGATGCAAAGCATATTACAAATTACTAATTATCGCCCTCTCCATGTGACAGGTGGAGAGGGTAAAAAGAAGAGAATATGGATATAAAAATATCAGAATGCAACCATGAAATCATGGTTAATGGTTTTGCTATGCGTAAACATGATAAGGCTACAATACATGAAGTGTTACGCATAGCAGCAAAAGCTATTGAAGAAGCACAACGTGACTTATATTTAAGATGGATTGAGGAGGAAAGAAAATGAGCGTATATGTAACAATAGACTTGAATAGATTGATGCGTAGTAATCTGTCTAATAAAGAATTATATGATTTCATGTTTGAAACATTCCGTGATAGCGTTCCAGATGAATCTCATGTAAGCCTTATAACAGAAATGTTTAAGGTTATGTATGATTCAGATAAAAAAGATGCACTCGTTGCCATGTTGAAAGATATGGGTGATGATGCTAAGTCTGTAATAGAAGAATATTTTAAAAGTATTCCTTCTGAATGTTTACAAGATTACGAAACAATGATAAGATATTTATAGGAGAACTAATATGGATTCAAACTATGATGTAATACAAGGAAATTGCCCATGTTGTCCATTCGCTGACTTGTTTGCTGGATATTGTTCTTATTATAACTTCTATCCTGCTAATATTAATTTTGGCGAGGCAACTTGTAGATGTGAAGAACTTAAAAAGAAGAGAATATGAGATTACTAACAAAGAAAAAGAAAAATGAGGCATTAAAAAGAATGCTGGCAAACGCTATTATTGCTCATGATGCTGTAATGAAGTTTGATGATCAAGAAAAGAAATCGGATGCTTGTTATCATATAGTAGATAACTTGACTGATGCTGCTTATTTTATTGGTGGAAAAGATGCTCTGCTTGCGATTGGAGAAGCATTTATTAATTATATCAATAAGGAGGATAAGTAATGAGTATAACCATACCCATACCAATGTGGCTGCTATATGTCGTAGGAGGCATCATAGCGATAGTTGCCATTTTAATTTTTATTGCAGGACTATGTTTTATAGTCGCATTGTGGCGTAGAAATAAAGCTTAAAAATATGAGTATATCAAAAGCAAAATTATACCTTCATGGCATAATTAATAATCTCGAAAACTGCATCGAGGAAGGTTCTTATGTAACATATCAAGACATTATTAATCAATGTAAGAAAGCACTTAAAGAATTGGAGGAGTAAGTAATGAAAATATATAGAGTTGAGTATTCTCGTACATACAACACTAAGTATGCTACAGTTGAAGCTAAATCAAAGAGTGATGCAATCACCAGGGCTATAGAGGATAACAACTGGATAGAATATCCTATATTAAGTCAGAATCCTACATACAATTATGCAGCCTATGAAGTAGAGCCTAAACCAAAAGAGTATTACCCTGAGTGGATTTCTGTAAAGAAAGAACTTCCACCAGTAGATGAAGAGGTTATGGCTTTTACATCAGATAAAGCACTCTACTTTGGACACATAGTAGATAAAAAGATAGCCAAAGACTACAATGGATGGAATATCCCCAACGTAGAATACTGGCTACCATTCGTTGACCCTAAAGATAAATGATTATGGATTTTATAGATACAGAGCGTAAGGCGCGTAAACCTCACAGATGCTATATGTGTGGTTGTATGATAGAAGCAGGGCAGAAATATATTCGCCAGTTTACTCCAGAGTATAGGTCAGCAATCTGTATACACAAGGAATGCGTCGAACTCCTAAGATACGAAGGCTTTTACGATGAAGATGAATACGGAACAAGTGACGATTTCTTTCACGAAGCTATCCTTGATTACGTCAATGAGCATCACGTATCTTCTGATGGCAAAGAGTATGATGACGGCTGGGATGGCGATAATTATCACTTAGTAAAAAAGATTTTAAAAGAATTAGAAAAATGACAAAATTTAAAGTAGTTAGATATTGGGACACATATCCAGATGGTGTTGTTGCAATTTGCAACACAGAGGAAGAGGCACAAAAAATATGCAATAAATATCGTAGAACCCGCAAGCCTATGTACGACTATTTAGTGAGAAAGGAGGATGTATAATGAGTAGAGAAGAGTTGAGAAATAATTATGGAAATGACATCTGTGAGTTGTGCTACCGAGAGTATTTTACCAATAGAGCATATCCAGATACGCTTTGCGAAGGTAGGTATTGTAACTTGGCAGAAGAGGATTTCGCAGATGAACATAATATAGAATTGGAGGATTGAACTATGGCGACAAATGAAGACCCCTTCAAGGAATTTCCAAAAATAAGGAAGCTGGCAAAGGTGTTAGGCAAGACAGCCACAACATCTGACCCAACTTTGAGACAATGGAAAAGAAACTCGCTCCCATCTGTTTCAATCAAGGAAATTTATATAGGTAATAGAACCTATGAAGTTAATAATAGATTTACAAAAAGAAAATTATGACAAGAGAAGAAGCAAAGGAATTGTTGCCTATTATTCAGGCATTCAGCGAAGGAAAGGAAATAGAAGGTATCTATAAAGGCATTAAATCTCCTTGGTTTAAAGTTGAAGATATAGTTTTTGATGGAGGAACTATTTTTCGTATTAAACCAGAGCCAAAATATCGCCCATTTAAGAACGCAGAAGAGTGCTGGCAAGAGATGCAGAAACACCAACCGTTCGGGTGGTTGAAGTTGAAATGTGAAGATACTGCATATGGTATGCTTACACTTATCAAAGATAAGGGTGCAGCAGTTGGTATCAACGATACTCCTTTTTACTATCGCTATTTATTTTATAACTACACTTTTGCTGATAGACAACCATTCGGTATAAAGGAGGAATAATCATGGAACGACTGATAAAGACAATGGACATGTATCTTAAACAAGCAAAGGCCGAAATGTTGATCTTGCGGATCAGCAGAGAATGGTTCGAAAAGATTGTGTCGGGCGAAAAAACGGAGAAGTATAGGGCTATAAAGCCTTATTGGGTTAACAGGCTGGTAAATCATGCAGAAAGTAGCAGACCGCATAACGAGATGGAGTTTAAGCCATTCACTCACGTCTGTTTTATCAATGGGTATCGTAAAGACAGTCCGTGCGTCACAAAGAAAATAGAGAAAATATCTGTAGGAAAGCCTAAGAAAGGGCTTTGTCCCGACAACTGGCTCGAAACGGAATTTTTTATCATTAAATTCAATTAGTTATGGAGTAACATCTTCATAAAGGAGGATTAATTATGAAACAAGAGTATATAATCGACAAAGACCTTAAAGACATGCTCGTATCATGGTTTGAGACTATTGAAGACATCAGTAACAAGCTTACCAGTGGCAATGTTTCTCATCAAGGGCCGACCATCAGAAACAAAGCAGCAAGATGTGCCAAATTTATTAAAGAACATTGTAAAACAATATAACCAAACATGCAAGTAAAAGTAAAAATCCTTGACCCAAAAGCGGTCATCCCCGTAAAGTCTCATGACGACGATTTTTGTTATGACCTCGCAGCCGTGTCATGCACAGAGCTGGCACCCGGTGTCTACCGTTACGGCTTCGGCATAGCCCTACAGCTCAAAGATGAAGATGACGATTCCATCGTGACAGGCTTCACCATCCGTCCACGCTCGTCTGTGTGGAAGACAGGCATGGTGCTAAGCAACAGCATCGGAACAATCGACAGAGGCTACACAGGCGAAATATCTGCCGTCTTCTATCACGTCCTGCCGACAATGCCGCGCTACCAAGTGGGCGATCGCGTCGCACAGATACATTTCGATTTTACAGCAAATAACCTTGAGTTCAAGACAGTCCGTGAGCTCGACAAAACAGAGAGAGGAGAAGGAGGATATGGCAGCACGAACAAGCAACGTTGAGACGTTCTACATCGACACAGGATCGTCAACGCTCTATTTTCAGACGACAGAAAACACCGTCACCATCAAAGACCGTACAATAACCCTAAGCCGGCACAGCTTCCTCCTGTTCCTCGCGACAGCAAAAGAGCTCGGCTTCAAAACAGGAAAAATATGACAGACACACCACCGTCAGTAAACGCCTTTGCCCTCACGGCAGAGGCAAAGCAAAAGACATTGGGCAACATCGACCGTTGCTGCTCGCTCTTCTACGTCGCCATGGCGTCCATCTACAACGTGGCACAGTCGGCAATGGTCGATGCCCACGCCTTCCTGCGTCAGCACCCTGCCTACAGGCAGGAGGTCAAACGCTCAGCCAAGAAAGCGCTCCTCGCTTACGAAAGGCTCGACAAAGCCCTTCAGCAGACCCTCGGCGACAGATACCAGCTCTGGCTCGACCTCTCCGATAATGTAGACGACGAGATGCGCAGCCACATACAGACCCTGCGCCTCTCCTTCGACGCATGGCTCCTCCGCTACAACGTGCAGGAGCACGCCCTGCTCGCCCACATGGAGACAGCCCTGACCATCGTGCGCATGGCACAGCAGACCTTCGGCATCCTCTTCGATAAGTTTGACGAGCAGATACATGTCAACCTCCGCCCTCTCTTCGCCGGAGCCGACTTTCGCGACGTCTTGTTCTGGTGGCAGAGGGCAACAGACACCCTCATAAAGATGTATCAGCCCAAGGAGCACATCAACTTTAATCAGTCCAAGGACATCAACCTCGCCTACGAGATCATCGCAAGGAAACTCACCGACGAGCATATCTTCAACAGGGCAAGCGAGCAGGCCCTCAAGCAGAACCCCGACAAGTGGAATCTTCTCGACAAAGAAGACCGCATGAGGCTCAAAAAAGGCTTGCCGCTGTCATAAAACCCAGTCAACGGAATGCGGGCGTAGCATCAGAAGCCTACGTCCGCATTTCGTTTCTTTCATTCTTTCCCCGCGCCGTTGCGCGTGTCCGAAAGAGGCGATCCGCCGTACATCTTGTTTACGGCAATCTCTTTCACACATTCTCCCACCTTTTCCACAAGGCTCACGATAGCATCGTCAACCTCAAAAATGGCGTCATAGGCCTTTGCCGACACCTCTTCCTTGTCAACATTTCCTGTAACCTCGCTCCACACCTCGTTAAAGTGTGCCAAAGCGTCAATAACCTTTGTTGTCTCCATCGTCTTCTTCTTTTAAGTTGTTAAACAAATCTTCACACAGCTGGCCCAGTATGTAGCATGGCTCCTCGCCCAGCATGTCTATGCCGTCCTTCTCGCAGATGTGTGCCACAACGTGCAGCAGCTCGTGTCCTATCGTGTTCACCACATCTGCCGCATCCGAAGCACCCACGGCAACAACGCTCTTGCGCTCCGAAACATTCGAGTAGGTCAAGCCTCTCTCCGCGCTGCCAAGCGTGAGGTGGTGATATGCTTCCCTCACGGCTTCCCTGCCACAGCCAATAGCCTCTAAGGCATCACATATCTCAGCCGCGTCGTCGCGGTCATAGCCCACGAAGCACATCACCTCCCAGCCATACAGGTCAAGCCTGATCTTTCTTCTCGTCATAACACATCGTCCCACGGTATCGGCAGACCGCCATGGCAACAGTCCGCGTAAAACCTGTTAAAGATAAAACCGTCCTTCTGGTCCACATCGTCCACCGTGTCCTTGACATAGTGTGCCATGCTCTCCTCGTCCTTGATCGAGCTGCCCCAAAAGTCGGCCTTGCACATGTTCGCAACATACACATGGTCATAGCCCACAAGGTTGTCAAGTTTCAGACCTGCCGTCTCCAGCATCTCCTCCACCTTGTCCTTGCTTATAGGCTCTATAGGCTCTTCGCCGTCCGTAGCCTTACTCTTCTTGCGCATCTGACCGACAGCCCAGTCACACATCTTCTTGTTGAAGTGATAGCCGTTGTATCTGAGGTAGGCTATCATCCCCTCGGGCTTCATGTCATACACGTCCAGTGGCATCCTGCATTTTCCCATTTCTGTTTCTTTTGATGAGCTTTGGCAGCGGCGCAACTTACACCACCGCCAAAGCTTCGGTTAAACTAAACTAAACATTAGTAACGGCCTCTGCCTCCGCCGTAGCCTCTGCCGTCGCGCTCACCGTAACGGCCCTCACGATCGTCGTCATAGCCGTCACGCTCTCGCTCCGTGCGCCAGTCATCGCGATAGTCGGGCATCGGGCTTCTGTGGCCCATCCGTCCGCGCTCACCGCTAAGGCTGTCGAGACATGACATCACCTTGCCGCCGTAACGCAGCATCTTCTCGGCGTTCTCCACAAGCTCGTCGAGCTTGTCTTCTCTGATCTCTATCATATACATAGTCTTTGTGTTTTTAAGAGCTTGCACTCGTCTTCTTGCTCAACGCCTTTTGCAGCATACTCTCGATGTTGCCAAGTGTGCCCTTCATCCCGCTGACGTCTGCCTCAAGGTTCCCTATGCGCTCTTCCTGCGCCTTCTCCTTGGCAATCTGGGGGTTCAACACACCGCGTATCTTCTCGCAGCTCGCAACGACCTTTTCGTGATAGTCCTTGCTCGCAAGAACGTCGCGCGACATCTTCAGCAACGCCTCGACCTCCGACAGCATGGCCTCCCTGCTCTCCGACACCACAAGGGTGCCCGAGTTCGCAATCTGCGCGTTCGATGGCAACTGCTTAAACTCTACCTCGCCGTCTTGCAGCTTCACCTTGATGTCAACCGTGGTCTCCATCCCCTGCATGCCCATCTGACCCGGCTGGTAGCTCGGAAATTTCGGCTGTGGGTTACTAACGCTTACTACCTGTCCTATCTTCAGCACAGGCTCTCCACTCTTGTCAAGCACATAAAATATGCTATTCTCTCTCAATCCATTGAACATAGAAAATGAGTGCTAATTTTGTTAAACAATACCCGTCATGAGCTGAAGGGTGTTCGTGTCTCTCTCAAACCATAGCTGATACACGCCTGTTCCTGCTATATCGGCCACGGTCAAGGCCGCACCGTTAAACTTGGTAACAGCCTGTGTCGTCCCGTTTGTCTCAAAGAGGATAGGCAGCGTACCCGTCGTGCCTGTCGGGATAGCCTGCATCAGGTTCACAAATATCGTGCCTCTGTAGCTGGCGTTCACGAAGGCGTGGTTCTTGAACGTAAACACCACGTTGTCTGTGTTCACCTTCACACCCGTCGAGCCGATAGCTGCCGATCCTCTACGGTTGACCCATGAAAAAGGATAGCCCCAAATCATAGCTTTGCCCTCCTTGCGTTAATACCAGAAACCGCCTCCGTTGACAGCGTTGTAACCGTACAGACCCATCTGTGCTGCTACACAGTTGGGAACAGCCTGAAATGGCTGATACGGTACAGTCACCGTATCCGGCTGGGCACATTTGATTGCACCAATCTCCTTCTGCAAGCCAGCCAATGCCGCATTGATGGGAGCAATGGCCTGACCCACAATCTGACTCGTCATGGCAGACGATTTGTAGGTGCTGTTCTCCTCGCGCAGAGCGTCAAGCTTGTTCTGCATCTCCCTCATCTCGGCTTGCTTCTGACCGTCAACGATGGTAAGAGTGCTTTCCTTGATGGCGTTGCGCAAATCACAAGTCTGCTGCTGGGTAGTATAAGCGAGGGAAGATGCCGCACGCTCCTGTCCCACAGCCACGTTGTTGATGGCGTTCTGCAAGGCTCCCGTCTGCTGACACATGGCCAGCTTCACGTTGCCGTCCATCGCCGTGATGGCGTTGTTCGTCTTGCAGCAACACTCTGCCAGCTGTGTGGCGATAGCGTTGTTTCCCTGCATCAAGGCTGTAAGCACCTGATTGGTGTTCATACCCATCTGGCTGCCTATGTTGCACACCTGTTGGCCAAGACTGTTGATAGCTGCCATCACAGCGTCGCTCGATGTGTTGAGGGCTGTAGCCAAGCTCTGCACGTCATAGCCGTTGCGCTGTACAGCCTGCATAATGACAGCCGTGTTGGCATCGTTGTTGATCATCGGCACAACGCCACCCTGTCCGTTGGGCATCATGCCGCCGCCATAACCGCCGCCGAAGAAGTTGCCTCTGCCCATGATGATAAAGAGCAGTAGAATAGCGAACAGATTATCACCCCAGCTGTTGCCGTTTCCCCTGCCGTTGCAAAGGGCTAACAGGCCAGGGTCTACGCCCTGCTTTTGCAAAAGGGCTGGGAGCATAGCCAAAACGCTGTTAAGACCGCCGCCAGTGTTGGTGCCGTTCTCTCCGAACACATAAGTTTTACTCTCCATAATAACAAAGTTTTTCTGTTTTTTTACTAATAGGTTTATTAACTCTTTTTCTGTAACGTTACATAGGCAAAGTTAGCAAGTTCTTCACAAACGGTTAATAACTCTATCATCCTTTTTGTTATCCTTTCATTATCAGTCGGTTAGCTTGATAGGAGGTAACGTCATTTTCCTCACGTCCATACAAAAAACGCGCCCACCCTGTCTCCAAGGTGAGCGCTTTTCCATCAGCCTCTCTTCTTTCTCAAAAACCACAGCACGTCCCATTTCGTCCAGTACCGCGTGTGTCCGCGCCTCTTCTTCTTTCCGTTGGGCAGCTCGCCTTTGGCAACGAGCCTGTTGAGCGTCGCCTCGCTCACGCCTAACCTGTCCTTCACCTCCTCCGTGCTCATCATCGGGTTCATCATGTTGGGCAGAATGTCCTGACACAGCGTCTCTATGTCTTCGTTAGACATCCCGCAAGCCGTGACCTTCTCGCCGCGCTTCTCCTGCTCGTCGGCGCGATAGCAGGCATCTGCAAGGCCCTGCAACAGCTGACCGAGCAGCCTGTAACCAAATAGCTTCTTCATCTTGCACCTCGTGAGTTAAATAAGCGTCTTCCAATACGCGTATTGTTTATAAAGTCATCGGCGTACCCGTAGAGGTAAAGCGTCAGCACCATCACCGTCAGACAATAGTGGGGCATCACCATAGCGTTGGTCGTGTACCATGACCAGTAGCACATGTGTATAGCGTTTACGCCAAACAGATAGAAGAACGGGATCCTGTAACGCCAGCACAGGAAAAAGAACCGCGAGGCCAACACTATCACCACTGGCAAAATGTAAACCATGAAGTATATAAAGGCGTAGCACGCCGCGTTCTCTTCATGCACTAAAAACATCTCGCGCGGGCTGTGCCCGAAATCCCACATGCCGTACATGTGAAACAGCATGACCATCGCTGGCACCCACTTGCAAAACCATTTGAAGAACCGTAGCGTCCTCCTCGAATATCTGTTACCTGTGTGCATCAGCACACCCAACACATCGCTGACGTCCCTGCCTTTTAGCAGCTCCATTATCTCTTCTTGCTCTTCTTTAGTCATATCGTTGTTTTATGTAATATTTTGCAATATAGCAATTTGTCAGTATGTAATCAAGTAAAATGTTGTTAAGTTTTCAAATTTTTTCCGTCAACTTACATATCGTAACATGTTATCGCACACAAAAACAAAAACCTTTCCCATCCTCACGGACAGGAAAGGCAAAAACCTAACAATTAACAACCTTTTAAAAAATTAAGAAATGAGCATTTATCTTTATTCTTTTCTTCTCGTCAACCGTCCACGCGCCCACGCACATATATATAATATAAAGCCTATCAGACTCATCGGCCCTAAAATCTTGAAAACGGTATCTATATTATATACCACGCGCTTCCACAACGGCACCTTTCGTTCCACTGCAACAGGAACCCTTATTGTGTCCGTCCTCACAGCTGCCTTATACACCGTGTCGACGCGCCACCTCACCCTCTCTCTTTCTCGCCACGTCTCTTTGGTCTTATACACCGTGTCGCCCTTCGCCATCACCCTCACGATCACCGAGTCGCTGACCCGTGCCGTGTCCCTCACCGTCTTCACGGCATACACCGTGTCCGTCCTGTGAGAAGAGCTGCCCGTCACCTGTCGGCCCGGCGTACAGCTCGCGAACAGGTGGCCTATAAGCCAGCAGAGCACGCACCCAAAGAGCGCAGCCATCATCTTCTTGAACAGTTCATCATAGTTTTCCATAGTCAATGTCTTTACGTTTCACACCATCTCCGTGCTTCCCACCCGCGTCGAGCCACAAGTCCGTCCAGCACCTTTCCTCCTGCATATACCCATTTTTTAAACTCCCTGCAAATCTCCTTGTCCGAAGCACCCCGTTGGATGAGCTTCAGCAGCGTGCTCGACCGCAGATTGCCCAGCCCCACGTTGAAGCCAAAGTCCACAATCGCATCGAAACGCCCCTGTGTGTTGACGTTATGGATAGCGTTTACAAAGTTCTCAACAGGTTGCAGATCCTCGCGTAGCCATCGTTCTGCCTTGTCCGCGTCACAGACCGTCTTCCGTGTCACGCCCTTCGTGTGGCCGTAGCCACAGGTGTAGCGTCCAGCAGGACAGAGGTAAGCCTTGCTTCTGTAGCCCTCAGCAGCCTTTATGTGCTTCACTAAGATGTCGCTAACCTTCCACATCGTCCTCCTCCTTTCCTTCCTTACAGTCCTTGCAGTCCCTGTTCGTCCGCGCCACATGTTGCTCATATTGCTCCAGCATCGCGTCCACGTTTGCAGGCAGGGCCTTTCTCCATTCGCATCTTATAAACAGGTAGACCACCCACAGCATCTTGTTCTTCGGGTAAGCCTTCACCAAGTTCTTCATCGCATTTTGCAAATAGATAATGCAAGCCGCGTATGTCAATATCTTCACAGGATAGAGGCTCACGCCGTCATCGCCGCACAGATACATTATGCCGCGTATCAGCTCTATCACGGCCAAGATAACGGCAAACTCATACAGCGCCCTCAAAAACTTGTCCCAAGAAAATTTCTTGCATCTTATCACGCTCACGCCGTCAGCTCTCATCCCTGCCCACACATTGAACATGCAGGCCAACGTCAGAGCAGCCAAAAAAGTGCCAGTCGGCGCAACAATAGCTAATAGGGTAGAGCACAGCAGCGTCCACACCAGCCTCATCTGTTCAGGTACCAATCCGTTCATCTTTCTTTTCTTTTTTTTGTTAACTAATCGGTCAGCCGCATATCCTCACCGTCCAATAGGTGAGAAACACATCAGCCAGCCCTGCCACCTCAATCCAATACCACGCCTTAATGTTCCGTCCGTCGTCCCGTCTTCCTGCCCATGCCATTGCAGCAAGCCACACAAGAGCCACCACGACCGTAACCTGCCAGCAAACCGACAGGCACCATCCTAAGCATCCCATTACAGCCATCCAAGCCGCAAGCACATGCGCGTTATGTTGCTCCTCACTAAGATACCTGGGAACAAGCCCCACCATGATCATGCCGCAGCAGCCAGCAAACGCCGTGGGCAGCGTCCCCTTCTCCGTGTCGAGCATGCACACCATCATAAGGAACGCCGACATAATCATCACAACAGAGAAGATCCATCCCCTTTTGTGCTCCGTTGTTCCGCCCAGCACCGTGCTATCCGTCGTGTGCTGGAGCTGATAATACACGCCGCTCACCATGTCGGGCACACCGAAGCGCAGCGCCGTGAGCAAAAGAAAACCTCCTAACAGCAGGAAGGCCCAAATACTAATCACTAACATCATATTTTCTTTAATTTAATTTTTCTTTATATTGGGAAGTTATTGGAAGTTAAGAGGAAGTTAACTCGCTTCACGAATGAAGTGAACGGACAATAGTTTTAGAGCTCAAGCGAAAAAGCATTTGTCCGTTATCTTCTCGCGCAAAGCGCGTTACCTTCTCACTAACTCCCGTTACCTCCCTTTCTCCAAATTTACAAAATTTTCTCCACACGGCAAAGCCCCGTCGGAGACAAAACGCCATCCCGACAAGGCCGTGCCGTCTGTTTTCTCTCACAGCAGACCGAAGGCACAATATCTCAGCCCCATGCCCACGCCCACAGCCAAGCAGCCGCGCACAAGGTCTCCGACGTTCCACTCCCCATTATAGAAATGACATCTGTCGTTATCCTCATGCACGATAAGAGCCAACAGGCCGAAACCGCCGCCAAACGCGAAAGCGATGGTCATATACACCAACATACCTAAAAGGTTCCTCTTCGTAGTTTTATTCATAACCGTCAGATTTTTAAAGTTGTTAACACAATTTTAAGAGTTATCGTCACGATTTTAAGCCCTGTTGACACAAAATCGGCCTAAACCGTCATCGTCAGCTTAGCAGGATAGCCCTTGGTGTAGTCATAGCTCAGCACCTCCCCAATGTCCGTCAGCTCGCCCACAGCCTTCTTGTGTGCCGCCGTTACGTTGAAACATTCCAACGCATACATCTCCAAAGCCGAGAGCAGCTGAATGGCCTTGTCACAGTCCACAACCAGCCTGTTATCCCCTAACCACAGCGTCGTAGTGTCCTGTCCCATAGCCTTGGCAATAGTAGTAGAGTTCATCAATCCCACACGGGTCGCCTTTTCCAACCACACACTCTGTCCGTTAAGGACAAAGCCGTTTACAGCAGACGAGGTGTCGTAGGCCTCGATCTGCTTCAGAACCTCACGCTTCGCTCTGGCGAGTCTCCTGTTTGCCGTTGCTGTCTTCCATGCAGCATAAGCCTCGTTGACTGCTGTCTGCGAATACTCGCTGACAGGCATTGAACACTCGACACACTCGAATGCGTTCATCTCCTCGTTGAGCACACCGTCAAGATGCACGATACACACCCCTTCTCTCTCTTCTTTTTCCTTGTACTGGCCTTTCGGCACAAATGTTTTTACAAAATTCATTTTTCTCATCGATTCTCCTTATTTTTAATTTGTTCATATTTACGCAATACACACTCTCTTTGTGCTTTATCTTCTTCCATGCCATCCATCTTATGGCGTAGCTGTTATAATGTTTCAGATGCCCGAACAGCGAGTTGATGCTTCTGACAAAGGCTTCTGTCTGTTCCCGGCTTACGTCTGTCATGTTGTTCCACTCTTCAATCCTTTCAAAGAGGTGTTCCACGGTGGTCTTGCCGCAATATATCCTTCCGGGCATGATGGCTGCTCCTGTAAACACGACACCCTTACGGGCTTCTTGCAGATACACCTTATGAGGGTGCAGTGTAAGACCCAATTTGCAGTCGAGCCATTCTCGCGCGTCGTGCAACACATCAAGCATCTGCTTTTTGTTTCTGCTTACCGCAACGAAATCGTCAACATAACGTCCGTAACCACATTCGTCGCCCAAGCGCCCGATGACCCACTTGTCGAAGCGTGACATTATAAGATTGGCAATTATCTGGCTCGGCAAATTGCCGATCGGAAAGCCCTTGCCTTCGCCACATGTAAACAGCGACTTGTTTGTAGGCAGACCGTCCCATAGTCTCGTGTCACCTGTCTTCACGCAGTTCTTTGTTGGGTCGTGAAGAATCACCTTGCGCCACAGCCAGAGCCACCATTCAATGTCGTCGCCGTCATATCTACGTCTTATAACACCCTCCACTATCCTGTAAGCCATCCGCCGGTCAATGCTCATAAAGAAGCCTTGGAGGTCGCATCTCAGGATCCATGTCTCCACGGTGTAGCCACTGCTTACCTCTGCTATCTGCTGCTTCACATGTTCAATGCCGTACAGCGTGCCTTTGCCTTTTCTGCAAGCATAGGCACAATCAGGCATCTCAGCTTCAAAGATGTCTATAAATTTGATGGCAAGTATATGGTGCACTATGCGGTCGCGAAACTGCGCACAGAACACCTCCCGTAGCTTAGGACGTGTAACGCAGAAAGTCTTGCTTTGACCTATCTCGTAAGCCATGCTGTTCAGGTCGCGATAGAGCTGCAAGTTGTTGGCAAGATAGTTCTGCATATATTCCACACAGCCAACCGTGTCTGCCTTAAAACGCTTGCAGTCCCTATAACCTCCGTAAACGTCGTCAATAGTGATATATTCGTGCATGCTCTCAATGAATTTGCAATAGCCTGCTTGGTGTATGCGAAGAATGGAATCGCCAGATACGCATTGTTCTTGTTGTTGTTGTTCATCGCTGTACCGAAGTAATAGCTGTTCGTCGCGTTGTTCTGCGTTCTCGGTATCGCTGTCTTGTTCTTTGCTTCTCCGTCGTCAGACGGCTGAAAGCGGACACCCCTTGCCACACAAGTGGCTGCTCTCCCGTGTTGCTCATGGCTTCACGGTTCTCGCCTTGCGAGCCTTCTCGGCCTTTAGCCAGCCTGTCGCTTCTTTTGCTATCTTGTTTACCTGATAATCGAGGTTCGTAGCCGCCTTGACAGAAAGAAATTCTGCCTCGGCAAAGAGCGTGATTCTTGACTTGACTTCCGACACGAGAAGGATGTAATCATGTAAGTACACCTCCCTTTGCTCAAAACTCTCGTTTATCCTTCTTATAAGGTCAAGAGCTGTGCAAGCCTTGCTTATCGCTACACTGTATTCGCCGTAGCGCACAAGCCTACTGACGTTCTTGCTGTAGCTCATCAATATTTTGCAAAGCTTGAAGGTGTCTTTATATATTTGCAGTTCATCTGAGAGCATGTCTTCGAATATACCTTTTGTTCATAATCCTTTTATAACAACCACTCACGCACATGCCTCACGCCATGCGTTCGGTGTTAACGCTTGCGCCTTCCTCGTTTGCACCTACCTCACTTGAGAGAGAAAGAGATAAAGAGGGAGAGGGGCAAGCGAAGAATGGAATCGCCAGACACGCATTGATCTTGAAGTTGCTGCCCACCGCTGTACCGAAGTAAAAGCTGCTCGTCGCGTTGCCCTGCGTTGCGGTCCACTTATTACCTTTATAATTATTGACACTCACGCCGAGCTCAGGGAACTTGAGATTGACGGCATCAACGACATAATCGATGTTTGCCCATGCCAGCTTCCATTGTTCAAGTGTCGGTCCATAGCCCTGCCATGCCTCACCGGCGCAGTCAACGGTCTTTGAGTGACAGTAGTCGCAGAACGGTGTTTCGATACCCCGCTCGTTGCCCTCGGCGATAATTGTTATTGTCGCAACAAGACCGTTATAGGCAAACTTGTAATACTGCGTATCGCTGTTGTTCGTACCGTTCAGTGGTATGTTTTTGAACTGGACATTTTGGTTTGCCCACTGCTTGTTTGGAATCTGTGCGAAGTTGGCAAGCAGGTCAATGCTGATATAGATGTCACCGCCGTAGCGCTGTGTGTCAAGGGTCTTTATACACACAAAAACAAGATGAGTCTTGTCTTTTCCGCTCGCCTCCCATGCGTCCCACGTCCATTTCTTGCCCTCGTCATCAATGAGCCACACGCCGCTCTCGTAATAGTGATAGGCATAGTTGAAACGATAAGAATCAGCCATAGCCTTGCGCGTTCTACTATAGTTGTCATACTGCTCATACATTCCGTCTACCTTATCTACAGCAACATTATAAGATGTGCCTATCTTCACATCGAAGCTCACTATTCCCTGTACATCTGTGATATAGTCTGTTTTCTTGCCGTCTATTGTCACATGCACAGGTGCTCCCTCCCAAGGCCGCAGCACATCGTTGTCGTTTGCTTTTTGCATCCTCACTGTGACATGTTCAAACTTCACAGCTTCTTCGGCATACACGGCATCGATAATGCGGTTTCCGACGGCGGCGACATGCTGTACTGGGTTCAATATAGCACACCCGTTGATATAAGGGAACACAATCTTATAGGTAGAACCTTTTGTTACCGTAAACATAGCCTGTCCGTTGCTGTCGGTCGTATACTGTTGAGGGTCAGCGCCGTTGTTGATATAGACATTCAGAATAATGCCTTCCACGCTTACAGACGATAAGGTTGTGGCCACATTCACCGTCACATGTTCGTCCGCATCGGTCAGGTTTACGCTCTTTGCTATTCCCTGTCGGTTGATAACGGTCAGTACGTTGCCGTTCAGCTCGGCATTGACTTTTTCTGCTCCTGCTGTTGCATCCTTTGCTGCTTGGATAGCTTCGTTTGTATCACTCGTCCTTTTCTCCTCTGCTGCCACACGCTCTTTCTCGGCTTGCACTCTTAGAACTTCTGCTCTCTCTCTATCCTTTTCTGCTTCCATTCGTGCCTGTTCTGCGGTCTTCACGGCAACGTTTGTCTGCTCTGCCCTCTCTGCCGCTGTATTAGCTCTCGTTGCCGACTGTACGGCTGCAAAGGCCTGTGTGTTCGCGTTCTCGGCGGCTATCGTGGCTGCGCCAATGGCTGTGTCGGCACGTTCCTCGATGTCGCCCATCTTGGTCTCCACACCCTTCAAGGCCTCCTTGGTGTCGGCAATTGTCTCTTCAGCATCCTTTATCAGGTTGCCCAACTCCACCGAAGGAGCAAGCACCACAAGGGCTGTGTCCATCTCCACGCTGTCCTCGCCCTCCTGCGGCTCGAACACCGTGTCACCGGAAGCGTTGTTGTCAACAATCTGAAATTGCTCATACTCGTTCGACCTCCAATCGTTGCCAAAAATCTTTCCCTTCACCTCCAAGGCGTAGGTCCCCACAGCCACCTTGTCGCCCTCCACACGCGCAAGCAGCACATTGTCCTCGCTCACGTCAATGGTGTAGCTCAGGGCGATGCGTCTGTATTGGTTTACGATGTTCACCTTGATGTCCGTACACCCGGGCAGCGGAAACGCCACCTTCGCGCCGTCAACAATCTTCATGACAGGCACACGCAACTTAAAATCGTTGCCCCTGACAATCTTTTTCATATCCTATTGTTTTTTTTAGTTTATCTTCTTGTTCGTTCTCTCGCATGAGGTCCGCATGGATCAATTGATTGCTCCCTTGCCAATGACCTCGCCGTTGAGCTTCAGCTGACAGCCCCTCGCGCCGCTCGGCTTAGCTATCACCGACCCGTCGCTACCTGTCGTAGGCATGGTTTCGCCAATAGCGTTTATCTCAAACTCGGCCTGCATCAGCTTACCGGGCATGAGCGTCATGACCTTGCCTTGACCCACCTCTGTCATGGGGAAGCTGCTGTCCTTGAAGCTCGCTGTGAGCGTCTGTGTGAAGCCGTCGATGACGAGCCGCAACTTGCTCTGATAAATCTTCGCGCTCTCAGACCCAAAGTTCTGAAGCGTCACAGAACCACTATAGCTGATCCGGTAGTTTTTCTTTGATACAAGATCTATCGTCGAGACGCTATATTTCACGCCACAAGCCGTCATCTGCACGCCCACTTTGCCAGATGCCTGTCCGCCACTCGGTCCAATGGCGTAACACACCACACCTGCCGCGTTCGTGAACTGCAAATAGGGCAAACCGTCGATAAGACCAAAGAAGGCAGTAGCACCGCTCAGTCCACTCAGGGCCGTGAACGCGCCGTCCTTGATGATAGCTGTCAGACTACCGTCCTTCGACACGCTTTTCAGTGACCGCGCTTCAAGGTTGCCGTCCTCGTCCACGCCGAAACTCTTCTCGCCATGGTTGTTCCTGAGCGTAAACTTGTCTGCCGTCATGTCGATCGTCTTGTTCTTGATGTCGATGCCCGTGGCCAGCAGCGCACGCGACGACACATCGGCATAAGAGGCAGCAGTCCAGCCGTTGTAGGTATCGCTCTCGTCGAGCATCATCTTGCAGAACCTACCAACACCGTTGGTCCTTATACCAAGATCCACCGTCACATTGTTGCAGCCTGCTGCCGTTTCGCTCGTTTTAAACGTTGTCGTAAAGAGCTTCCACCCAAAGGTCTCGCCAGCTGTTGCAAGGGGCATATACCAGAATGCCTGGGAATCACCTTTTTGTGCAAAGCTCATATACATGTTGTCGTCAAGACCACCGTCAACACGCGCCCACACGCTCGCCGTGTAGTAGGTTGACGGCTTAAGCTTCACGCCGCTCCACGCCGCACCGCACCATGTTTGCGTTGTAGCGCCGCTTTGGCTCACCACCACCGCTCCTGTGCCGTCAAGACCGCCGAGTGGCTCTAAACTACTGGGACACCGACTGTTCAGCTGCTCCACATCCGTCTCTCGGTTGAACGCCGTGCCTGGCAGCACATTCAGTCTACCCACCGTCTCCTGCGCCACCTTGGCAGATATCCTCTTTGCCGTCTGCTCAATCTTTGAGGTGTATTTCGTCAGCACGTTGGGAGCCTCGCTCTGCAAGTCCTGTTGCAGCTCACCAAACTCGCTCTTCAAACCCTTCATGCTCGTCTCAATTCCACCCCAAACCGTGCTCATCTCCACGCTCACGCCGATGGTATGGCTAAGCGTCGCACCGCCCACGCGCACATCCACCGTCACAGAACCCGATGTTAGGGGATAGGTCTCGCCGCTTGGCGTGGTGTAGGTAGACATGTGCGTAACCTTTATTAGCCCTGATCCGCCAACGTTTGGACCCGTCGCTGTACAGTTCTCTGTGCTCGCCACCATCACCACGCATGCCGACGTAATGTCAAGATTGCCCTTGAACACCCTTATCGTAGACGTGTTGTTCTTCGACACGTTCGCAACAAATGCCGTGTCCGACACCTTCCTTATGCCGAGCGTAATGACCGACGGCGTGGCTGTAACGGTGTAGCCGTTCGCTCCGTCCGTGCCATCCACACCGTCCGAGCCGTCAATGCCGGGGTCGCCCTTGTCACCTTTTTCGCCAGGGTCGCCTTTCTCTCCGGGGTCGCCCTTGTCGCCCTTCTCACCCTTGTCTCCTTTCTCTCCGGGCACACCGCCCGTCAGATCCTTCCTCCACACCGTGCTCCCGTCCGTAGGCTCCTCCGTGGTACTGCTGTCTTCCGCCACGATGCAGGTCCAGATGGCGTTGTTGTGGCTCACCTGGTCATAGTAATAATAGACCTCGTTCTTGTCCCACGGCCCGCGAAAATTGACCAGCGTTATAGGCTGACCGCTCGCGCTTATCCATTTAAACCTTGAGCTAAGAAAGACCACCTCCTCGGGAGAGAGTATAAACACCGTGTTGCTGTATTTATTGTTAGCTGCACTGTGCTTATAGTCAACAATGCCTTGCAACGAAATGATGTTAGGCACACTGCCCTCGCTGCCCGTAGTCTGTAGCATCATCACGTTTGTTCGTGAAGCATCGTTGTTTATGACCCGTGGGTCGCCCTCGCCAAACTGCCTGTGCCCGTCAAGCACAATCACGTCGCCAGCTTGAGGTATATCGTTCGTCTGCACATCCTCGCAGTCGGTAGCCGAGAGCACCACCCACGCAAATTTCTTCCCGTTGTACAGGTCGTTGCCCTCAGCATCCGTTATCGTCACGTTCTCGCTGCTTACGCCCTCGACAAGTCTCCAATAGCTGCGGTTGCCCACGCCCTCATAGCTACCCGAAGCAACATTAAACGTCTGGCAACGCGCCTGGTCATACTGCCGCCAGCCGTTCTGCGTCGCTGTCGTGCCGTCATCGGCGAGAATGTAGCAACGCCATCCCACAAGCGTCCCTTTAATGTGTTCCTCTTTCACATATACTATCTTGCTCGACGCACCGCTCAGATAGACGTTGCCGCCCACGCTGCTCAGCTTCCGTATCTCCAGCTCAGTGAAGATAGCCTTGCCCCACACCATGAGGTCGGTCACGCTGAGCGTAAACTTGCCGTTCACGCCTTTCGTAAAGCCGAAGCCCCGCTGAAGCAGCGCATCAAAGTCCTTGCTCTGCAACGCCTTCAGCACCACGTCACCGAGCAGGGCATCACCGCTCCCTCCGTCAACATGGGGCGTGTTCGTCTTGTCGCTCCCCGTACCGAAGAATGTGTCGCCCTGTAGTCGTGCGTCGCCACGCGCCGTCAGCTTGTTTGTCTCCGCGTTGCCCTCGCTGTCCATGTTGCCACCGCTCACGCCTTTCTTGTATGATCCTGCCGTCAGACCTTTCTCGAAGCCTAAGAGCCCTTTGGCTGTGTCGTCCTTGGTCTTCGAGAGAAAGAGCTTGCCGCCTTCACTCTCCACGATGCTGCGCGTCTGCGCTATCGTCAGACCGCCGCCACCACCGCCGTTGCCGCCGATAAGCGTGGTGATCTGCTCTTGCATCTTTTGCAGAGAGCCCACCTCCTTGTCTTCGCGAAGGGTTATGTCGTAGGTCGGTATCTTGCCGTCTTCTTCTCTTATCGTGAGCTGACTGATTGTCACGGCACCGTCTATGCCGAGGTCTTCGTCTTCAAACAGCATGATGTCGCCTTCTTTCAATGTGTCGTGAAGGCTCTTCGTGGCGCCTGTCGTGTCAAGAAGCGATGCTCTGTGCTGCTTGGCCATGAAGATCTCGTCCACCTTCGGCTGGTAGGTGTAGCGGGTGTAGTCGTTGGCTAACAGCCATCTTATCGCGGCCCACAGCAGCTTCACCGACGCGGCCTCTACATATTCTTTCGGCATCTCTATGCCGACAAGCACGAAATGGTCGCCCGCGTTGATCTGAAAGTCTCTGTAAGGGTAGTATATGCCGCCGTCCTCGTCGCGCTGCATCGTCACAACCCAGCGCCCGTCTTTCTTCTCGCAACCGCTGATCGAGAAGCTGCGGCCCGCACACATGCCGTCTTTCATGACCATGCTGAAGCCGTCGCTCTTCAAGTCGTTCAGGTCCATGGTGAGTGACGGGCTCAACGTCACGCTGAAACCGGGCACCGTCTGACCTTCTTTGAACACGCCGTTGTCGTCCACCGATGAGCCTGTGGCGATCTCGTCAACGCGCACACCGCCAACGGTCATCTCTTCAAGCGTCGGGTATATCTCTTCTATCTTGTTCTTCACGTCGTCGTTGTCGAAGAACACGCTGCCCGAACGCACGCCTATCACATCGGCGTTGCCCGACTCTACCCACGGCCTGTCTTTGTCCGTGGAGAAACGCAAGGTGGCTCCTGTCGGATTAAGTGCTTTTTGGGTCGCCGCGTCTTGGCTGTCCCACCACTCCTGCAACGACTGGTTGGGGAAACCGGGCAACATCAGCTTGTCACAGGCCATGTTGTTGGGCAGATTGGCGGTTGCCGTACTCTTGTGGTCGTCGGGAAAGTTGTCGGCGGTCACGCCACGGGTGAAATACAGTCGCGATCCGCCCTTGGCGGCGGCGCTCACTCTCTGTAACAGGCTGCTTGGGTTCTCGCTGCTCTCGCGCAGCTCTATCAGGCATTTGTCGCCGTCGGTGCTGCCGTCGTTCTTCCGCACCGTGCCGGTAACGGTCTCCCCGTTAACGCTCATGTCTATGGCGTACACACCGGGCTTGCCTGTCACAAGCAGACGGAAATAGGCCGACAGACTCGCGCTGTTCAGGTCGGTAACGATGTCCACACCTGTAACGTGCGCGTCGCTCCCTTGGGTTATGTTCCACACGTTCCTCGCGTTCGCCCACACCTCGATGTTCAGTGTCGCATAGTAGCGTGTCGGAAGGTTCTTGCTCGATCCGTAGGCACGGAGACGGGTCACAATCTTCTGGTCCGAGTCCGACGATTGCTCTATCTCGTACAGACCTTTGCCTTTGCCATATTTGAAGATGTTGGCGGTCGGCAGGCCTGCCGTGCCGATGAACACCTCGCGCCCTCTGACGATAAAGTTCACGTCAAATTGGCTGTTCACCAACGAGAGACCGTCCCACAGGCTCTGGTTGCTTATGCTCACGGAGGTCGAGTCTATGACGGTGTCTTCTATGCCTGTCCCTCCTGCCGCCGTGGTCTTGCCGCCATATATCTCTTCCCAGCGTCTCGCGTCGCAGCCGCGCAGCTTGCTCCTCTGCCAGTTACGCGAGTAGAGCTTCCACAGACCGCTGCCTATCTGCTCGTTCAGATTGGCTTGCAGTCTGTCAAGCAGGTCGTCTAAGCTCTCTATGTAGAAGCTGAATGTCGGCAGGGCTGTGTAGTGAAGGTTGTTGTCTGTGGTCAGAACAACGTCCAGAAAGTCGCAACGCGCAAGCTCGTCGCTCATCGAGTTGAACACGACGCTGTCATACTTGAATGAGTCGCCTAACGCGCCGCTCCGCCCTTGCTTCACCTTGCCGGGGTCATAGTTCAGCTCAAAGCGCTCGCCTCGGTAAAGGAACCAGTCGCCGATGGAAAAGTCTATGGCGGTGGGGGTCGCAAAGTTTATGGTGACGCCACACTGACCCATCCACTCGCCGTTATACTCTAACGAGTGTACCTCTATCTCGTCGCCGCTGCGGTCGGTCAGCACGCGCCCGTCCTTGTGATATATCTGTATCTTCATCGTCTATTCTTCTGTCAGTGTTATGTCTGTAACGGGGTCTTCTACGCGGAAGGTGGTCTCTATCGTCACAACCTCAAAGTCGCCGCAACGGTCGAGCTGGGCTGTGTCGTTCACTTTCTTCAGGCGCATGTGCTGGCGCCCTACGCCTGTCCATGCGCTGTACAGGCTCAGCTTCACGCCGCTGCCGTCGCGGCCTGACAGGTAGGACAAGAATCTGTTTATCTTGGCTTTCACGCTGCCCGACGGACCCTTGGCCACCCATTTCACGGCCATGTCGTAGGCTTCCACAAACAGACCGTCTTCGGTGTAGCTGTCTTCGCCGTCCTCGTCGCGCCAGTCGCGCACAACGGGCTCTTTGACCTCGTAGCCTACCGCAAACGGCAGCTCCTGACACCACACGTCAAACGCCGATGCTATGTCATACACCTTCGATCCTGCCGTCTCTTTTTTTACCAATATCTTGTTGTCCATCTGTCTTTGTATAAATATTCCTCAAATATACAAAAAAGTGAATAAATATACAAGTTTAGTGTATATTTATTCACCTTTTCGTCGCTTAGTTCACATATACCTTCTTCCTGCCGCCTGTCGTCACGGCTCCCATCCAGTCTATCATCTTGTCAAGTTTCGCGTTCCTGCTCTCGGCAAGAACCACAAGCTGCGTCAGCTGGCCCAACTGGGCTTTCTGTATCTGACCCATCTCGGGCATCTGCTCGCGCAACAGGTCGCTGATAAGCTGAACGTTGCCGCGGGTCACGCTCACATCGAGCCTTATGGCGTTAAGGTAGCTCGCCAACAGGTCGCCTGTGCCTTCGGTCAAAGTGCTTATCGAGCTGCTCACGCTGCCACTGCCGCTCTCGCTGAAATCGTAGCCTTTGGCTTTCAAGGCGTCGAGAATGGCGGTTATGTTGTAGCTCGCGTTCTCGCCTGCCGACACAAGCTGGTCTATGAGCTTCGGCATGTCGCTCTCGTCAAGCTTGCCTTTCTGCTCTATCAGACCTGTCAGGTAGTCAAGGGGCTTCGACAGCGCGGTCTCCATGACCTTCTGGCTCAGTATGTTCTTCGTCAGGTCCTTCACAAGCTCCTTGGCTTTCTTCTTGTAGGCGTCGATGGCGTCCTCGCCTTTCTCCCAGGCGCTGACAACGCTGTCGGTCAACTGGCTCGCCCAGCTCTTCATGTCTACTCCGTAGACGCTCTTCAGAAAGTCGGTCGAAAACTGCTTGATGGTCAACGACATCTCGCGAAGCTCGTTGTCATAGTCGGCAAGCTTGTCCTTGTCTTTCTTCTTCTTCTTGCTCTCTGCGTCGCGCTGGCGCTGGAGCTCGTCGCGCTGGGCAAGCAACGATGCTCGCTGGGCTTTGTAGGCGTTCGTCGGGTCGTTAAGGCTTGAACGGGCTGCCTCATACGTCTCTTTGCTGTATTGGCTCAAAGAGCCCTTGCCTGTGCTGCTCTTCAGAACCTTGCCTATAAAGTTGTTGCCTATCAGTCCCTCGCGGTAGCTCTTCACCACACTGTTCAGGGTCTTCGAGGTCGAATCATCCATCTTCCACTCATACACGCCGCCTAACGTGGCGTCAAGCAGCTTGTTCACATAGTCGCGCATGCGCTCAAGCTCCGTGATGTTGCGCTCGGCAAGCTTTATCTGACGGTCTTGCTTCGCATCGTGTGCAGCGGCGAAGGCTTTGATCGGACTGGTGATCAGGCTTACGCCGCCCTGTATCACGCCGCCGATGTCTCCTGTGGCGCCGCCGTTGATGATGCTCTTCACGCCGCTCGACATGCCCGACAGCGAGTTCATGACGGCGCTCGCGTCTTGCCAACTGTCGCTCTCTGTGTCGAAACCCAAGGCACCGAACGTGTCCTTCACGTCGTTGAAGGCCCCGACAATGCCCTGTATCACGTTGTCAACCTTGTCCGCAACCTTGACGGCTTTCTCCCAGCCTTCTTTTATCTTCTTGCCTCCATCTTGCAGCTCCTTGCCTGCTTTCTGTAGCGCCTCGCCCGCTTCCTCAAGCTTCTTGCCTTCTTCAATCTTCTTCTGGTCGTTGGCTATCTCGCCCTCGCGCTGCTTCTTCTCGCCTTCGGCTCGCTTGTAGCTGCCAAGGTTAAACTTGCTGTCGCCCTCGGCTATCTTCCGATCGGCAACGCCCAACATACCGTCAAAGAAAAAGGTCTTCTTGCCCTGAGAGAGCTTGTCAAGCTGTTCCTGTAACGTCTTGATCTCTTTCGTATATTCTCGCGCGTCTAACGAGCCGTCGGCCAGCGCCTGGTTCAGCTTGTCGCGGATCTCGTTCGCTATCACCCCTGCCTTGTCCTTGCCAAGCTCTTCTATCGCTCCGTAAAAACTCAGATAGTTCTCCGAGCTCTTGTAGGCGTCAAAACGCACCTTCTCTTTCTCGGCATCCCGCGTCTGGCGATAGCGGGTGGCAAGACTGGTGTTGCCGCTCTCCGTGGCTTGCTTTATGGGCTTTTCGTAACGAGAGTCTATGGCGGCGAGCTTCTCCTCGGTCGTCGAGGTCTTCTCTATGATGGTGGCGGCATCGGTCAAAAACTTTGTGTAGTCGCCCTTCACGAGGCTCACAATCTTCTGCCACATCTCGTAGGCGCCCATCACACCCTCAAAGTGCTTCTGGGCGTCGGCATCGGTCATGCTCAGGTCCACGGGCTGCCCGTATCTCTTCTTAAAGTCGTCTGACAGGCCGCGTGTGTAGTCGCTCCACAGGGCACCGTCCTTTAATGCCAAGTCGGCAAAGCCCTTGTCGCCGGTCTTCTCATAAAGCTCCTGCCACAAATCGGCTTGGCGGGCGCCTTTCTCCAACGCTTCCTTAAAGTTCGCTGACACACGCGCAAACTCGGGTTTCAGCACCTCCGACAGCTTCCATTCAAAGTCTTCTTTCGCAAGCTCGGTACGGAACGCCTTGCGGTCGTTGCTCGCGTCAAAATTGAAGCCTTTCTTCAGGCGCGACAGGCTGCCTGTGTAGTCGTCAAGGTCTATGAGCTTCCAGTCAAGGTCTTTGTACAGACTGTAAACCTCGTTCTTGGCCTTGCCCTTACTCATGCCTACCTCCTTGCGAAGCTTCTGATAGGCTTGACGGGCGGCCTTAAAGTCTTTGAGCTGACGTTTCAGGGTCTCAAGCTCTTCGTCTCTCTTCTCGCCTTTCGGCGTCTTGTTGGTCTTCTTGCCCTCTGGCACATACTTATAGCCCAAGCCCTTCCAAGCAGCATCTCGCAGGTCGTCATATTCTTGTTTCAACCTCTTGCGCGCTACCTCGTTACCCTTGCCGTTCTTTTTCGCGTTTTCCTCGGCCTTCCATTTGTTGTAGAGCTCGTCGAGTTTGCTCTTCACGTTGTTGCGTGCCGTGTACATGTCGCTCACACCTTTCAGCAGCGGCTCAAGCTTGGTAAACAGCCCTGCCTCGGGGGCTGTAAAGTTGTCGTAAACGCGCTTCTTGAAGGCGTCCATCTCGTCAACAACACCCGTAGAGAACACAAGGTGAATACGGGCCTCAAAGTTCGACTCGCGGAGCAGTCGCTGCAACGCCGACTCCCAGTGGGGATATTCCACGCTCAGCTGGCTAACGGCACCCTGCATCAGCTTCTCCACCTTCTTCCGGCTCTCCTCGTCAAGCTCCTTGTGGGCGCGGATGCGGTTGGCTATCTCGGGAAATGCGTTGTCTATCATGCTCATGTATTTCTTCGCAAACTCACGCTCCAGGTCATTGTCCTCAAGACCCAAATATTGACTTATGCCTGATCTTATGCGCATGGCTGCATCTTCCGTTATACCCTCGGCCGATGACAGCATGTTCGACAGACTGGCGTTGAATGCCTCGCGCTCTGTGTCGCTTATGAGCATGTTCGGGTAGAGCTTCTTATATTTCTCTGCCACTCTTTCTATATATTTGTCAAACTCTTCTTCTGCATCCTTATATTCGCCTTGCTCGTCGCCTGTAAGGATGGGCTTGCGAAGGTTTGCCGACTTCTCTATCAGCTTTTTCGAGGCTTCCACAACGTTTTCTATGTTCTCGCTCAGCTTCTCATAGTCATCTTTGTCCTCCGACTTTTCTTTGGCCAGCTTGTTGGCTTCCTGTAGCAGTTTTAGCTGCTGCTCAAGATACCGCAGACGCTCCTTGTGGCTCGCTATCTCGTCGGCGTGCATGGCAAAGGCCGACGCGCTCTGGGGGGAAATCTCTTTCAGCTTCTCTTTGTACGAGTCGATCATGTTGTCTATGGCCTTGTCGTCACCCTCGGCTATGGTCTTCGACACGTCGTTGTCGCGAAGAAACTCGCCCATCTGCTTGGCGCGGTCTTGAAGCTCGGCAGCGGTCTGCTCCATCGCTTGCTTAAGCTCCGCGTTCTTCTGCTGATAGTAGGCGATGATGGCAGCACCCGCCGATATGGCTATACCGGGCAAGCCGCCGAAGAAACCTAATATCGAGCTGAGGCCTGTCTTCAGACCGTTGGCCACAAGACCGCCCAACGCACCCCATTTGGCGCCGCCGCCGTTGAACCACCCGCTCATGCCTTGACGCATACGCTCCTTGAAGCTCAGGCTCGTCGTCTGACCCTGCTGCTTCAGAAGGGCCATGTTCTGCGCATACATCTCTTTCGTGATGCGGCCGCTCACATACAGCCGCTGAAGCTCTACCTGAGTGATAGCCCGTGCCTTGGCGAGGGTCTTCACGTCCTCGGCAGTGATCATGTTGCGGGTCTTCAAGATCTCGCGCTCAACGCCGTTCAGCTTCTTGCCTTCCAACGCCTTGCGCTGATACTCTGTTGCCATGCTGTTCTTCGCGCTCAGAAGGTTCTTCTCCAAACCGCCGCTCAGGCTGCGGCTAAGGCGACCGAACAAGGGACCGGCAAAGGCGGCGGCTACGACGGGGGCCAGGCTGTGCAACGACTGCACAAGCCATGTAACAAGTTCTATGATGCGTTTCAGACCCTTGCCCATAATGTTGTTGCCGCTCGCAAACTCGCTGAGCATGATCTCCCATGCGTCTTTAAGCTTATTGTAACGGCCTAACAGGGTCTCGCTCAACACCTGCTGCATGTTGTAGAACTGACCGCCCGCATCGGTCATCTCCCAAAAGATGTTCTTCACGTCTTCAAAGTCTACGCCGCGTCCGCTGATACGGCTCTTCACCTCGCTCGTCGTCACCTTCCGTCCTTCGCGCTTCGAGTAGTAGTCGCTCAGCTTGTCAAGCAACGGTATGCCTGCATAGGCTATCTGGCGAAGCTCCTTGCCGTCAAGCCAACCGCGGGCCTGTACCTGGCCAAACGCCAACGCTATGCGCTCAAAGCTCACACCAAGGCCTGAAGCCATGTCGGCCAGACGTTTCGTCGTGTCATACAGGTTCTCATATTCCACACCATAGGCGGCCAGCTGCTTCACGTCCCTGTTCAGCTCGCTGAACGTGAAGGGCGAGTTCAACGCAAGGTCTTTGACCTGGTTGAACATCTGGTTCGCGTTCTGCATGTCGCCCAAGATGCTCTGCAAGGCGATGTGCTGCTTCTCAAGCTCACCGCCTGTCTGGATCACGCTCATCACAAACTGTTGCGCACCATACACAATGCCGCCCTGCATAAACAGGCTCTTCAGGTCTTGAACAACGCTGCTCATGCCGCTCGCCTGCCTCTTCGCTTGCTCAAACGCTTTGGCGAGGTCGTTGCGCACCTTGGCGGCGGTCTGGGCTATCTCGGCTTGGTGCTTCCGCTCCAAGGCTATGCTCTTCTCTTTCTTCTCGTTGTTGCGGTCTATCTGGGCATTGACCTCTCGCTGTGCTCTGGCCGTATCGGCATATTCTCTTACGTCTCGGCCGTTGCCGATATTGCCGACCCTGCCAAGGTTGTTGCGCCAGTCCGATGTGTACAGGCTCGCGTTCATATCTCTCAGAATGGTCAGCAGCTGCTCGGCACGAGCTATCTGGCGGTCTATCTCGCGGGTGTCCGCACCACGCCCGACGGAACCAAGACGGGCTTCCTTCATCTTGTCCATAACGCGCGACAACGACTCCATGCGGGCCTCCGTCTTCTCTATCTCTCGCTGACGCTGACGCTCGGCGGCAACGGCTTCTCGCGCGTCCTTGGCTTCTTGGCTTCTCTTGTCGCTCTCGGCTCGCTTGTTGGCTTTGTCTCGGGCGGCGTTCAGCTCGCGCTGGGCTTCGGTGGCCTTCGCCAGACTCGCCTTTAGCCTTTCGGCTTGGGCAGCATACCACTCATAGCCTGCTCTGCCACCCTTGCCCATCAACGCCACGTTGGCACCCTCTATCTGGGCTTTCAGCTCTGTGGCCTCGCGAAGGGCTTTGTCTAAGGTGCTCACATCAATGCCTAAGCCTAAGCCGCGCATGCCCTCACGCTCGCCACGCCCGATGCCAAGCTCTAAGGAGGCATAGAGGCGCGACATCCGTGTCGTGTCTGACGCTATACGACGACGCTCGGCTTCGGAACGGCGCTCGCTGTCCCTGGCCGACTTCTCGTCTGAGCGGCGCTTGGCTTCCTGTAGCTCCATGTAGCGTTTGGCGTATGCTGACATGTCGCGGAGGTCTTGCTCACGGGCTTTTTGGGTGGCGCTAAGCTCCGACGCCATCTCTCGCTCTACCGAACGGGTCGCCGCGAGGGTTATGCCTTTCTCTCTTCCGTAGTCGCGCTGAGCGGATCGCGCTAAAGCCTCGGTCTTGGATATGTCTGAAAAAAGATTCGACATATACGCCTTGTCCGTGAGCCTGCGACTGCTGTCGCCAAACAGGCGGTACAGCTCCTTCAAACGGCTCTCAAGGGCAAAGATGTTCTCGGGCAGCATGTCGGTCTTGAAACCTTTGAGCATGCCTTCGTCCATCAGGCTCTTAAGGTCGCGCACCTTGGTCTCTAAGTTTGAGATGGCGGTCCATGCGCGGTCGGCGTTGTTGGCAAATGTCGATAACGGGTTCTCCTTGGAGAAGGAGCTGAGAACGTTCTGCACCTCGCGCATCGTGGTCTGCAACGCCTTCGGCAGGTTACCCATAATCAACGAGCCGTCAACACCCTTACCTTCTTTCACAATCTTGGAAAGCGTGAGGCTAAACTCGTCAAGCAACGCTTTGGCTTGTTTCAGCTTGCTCGTTTCTATGTTTGGCTGCTTGCTGCCCGTCTCGCTGATCTCTTTCTGTTTCAGGTAGATACGCTGAACAAGGTCAAGATAGGTCTGGGCGTTCCTTATGGCCTCGCGCGTCGAGCGCGTGGGGTCGCCTTTGATCTGCTCGCCACCAGAGGTCGCCTCGCGCATCTTCTTGCGCATCGTGGTCTCAACGCTCGCAAGCTCGGCCGAGTAACGCGCGGCTTTCTTCGCCATCTCTTCAAGGCTCATGCCTGCTGCCTTGCCGCCAAGAAGGGTGTTCAGCATCTTGTTCACCTCGCCGTTGGCCTCGCCAGCCGCTCTGCCTACCTTCTCAAGGGCTTCCGCACCGCGAATGGCTTTCAACGACGAGCTGACGGCCTTCGCGCTCTGACCGCTGCTCTCAAGTACCGTCTGGAGGTTCTTCAGTGCTGTGGTCAAACCCGACGCGCTGCTGCTGTCCTTCAACGCCTGACGAATGCCTTCAATGGCTGCCTGTACCTTTTTCGCAACTTCGTCTGTTCCGCTAAATTTCTTCTGTATCTTGTCAAGATCTTTCGTGATGGTCTCTTTCAGACCTAAACTCATCATGAGATCGCCTACATTTCCGTCTGCCATGTTTCGTTTCGTTTTTTTGTTTAGTTTCTGCTTCTTAGTTGCGCAACCACTCGCTGAGGTTTATCTTCTTGCCTGCCATGCTGCCCTCTGCTGCCTTGCGGGCTGCCCAACGGTCATAAAGGTCATCCATCTCTTTCTTCGTGTGCTTCACGCTGCCGTCGGCGTTGCGCTTCTTCTCTTTCTTATACACTATCAACGGCTGGTCTGACACCATCAGGTCTATCTGGGCCGACGTGTAGCCCCACCAGTAGTCATAGGCTCTCACGCCGAAGCGCGAAGCAAAGAGAAAGGGATATTTCTCGCCTAACGAGTAGGCGGCGCCCCAGCTTGTGCGGCTCGGGTAGCTCTCGCTTCCTTCGCTGTCATCGTCATCATCACGTCCCCCATCCCGGTCGCTAATATGGTAAGCAGTGAGCAGGCTAACGATGGAATTTTTTTTTTACCCGCTTCAACAACGCGCAACAGCTCTACGGCGTCGGGGTCGCGCACATAGTACAGCCAACGCCAGTAGAACCAGTAGCACAGGCGGAGCTTGAAACAGCTGTTCAGCAGTATGATGGCGCACAGCTTCACGCTCTGCTTCCATTCGTCCTGCTCGCTCTGTACAACATGGCTAAACTTCCTTAGCGTTCCCTTGTGCAACCAACCGATCGTGCGCTTTTTGCCCATAAACAGCACCTCTTCGGGCGTGGCTTCCAACACGCTGTCCAAGAGCTGCTGAAACTCTACAGCGGGCTGCTCCACTTTCTTCTCGTCTGTCATATCTTACGGTTTTTCTGGTTCGTAAATCAAAAAGGCGGGGGGCAGCAGCCGTCTTCTCAGCTCTCTGCTCCTCGCCTTCTCTGTTATCCTTCAGCCTGTCGGCACGCGACTTAGAGGCCGGAGGCCTTGCTAAGCCATGCAATACTCTTCTTGCCTGCACCCTCGATAGAGCCCGAGAACTTGAACGCTACGGGCTTCGTGCCTGTCTCGTCCCACTGCAAGGTGGCATACAGGGCGATGTTGGTGATGACCATGAGGTTGGCCTTGGTCTCGTCAACAATGATGATGGTGCCCTGGATCTTAAACTTCTTAAGCTCAAGAGCGGTGCCTGTAAAGCCTGTGGTCGCGTCAAGGTCGGTGTCGCCTGTCTTCAATGTCAGCTTGGTGAGGTCGCTAACGGCGTCACTGCCGAACATCGAGGCAAGGAGGTCTTTCGCCTTAGAGGGCACAACAAACTCAACGCTAAAGTCGCCAAGCTCTGACGTGGTGGCCCAGTCGCCGGCCAAACCGATAACCTTATAGTGGTTAACGGTAGGGTCTTCCATCGTCGCCTTCAACGAGTCTACCTCAACGGGCAGCTCAAGGTCCGGGGTAATGTCAAGGGTCGTCTTGCTCAAGTCGGTAATCGCTTTTGCGTAAAGCAGGGTCTTAGGGCCTACAAAGATGTCCTTCAGCTCTTCAATCTTCTTCATCATAACTTTTCTATTTTTTTAATCGTTAAACCTAATTTGTTTTTTGTGTCTATCTCGTTCGTAACGTGCCTTGCACTATCGTCACAGAAAATCCGTCGCCGTCATCGGCCTGCATCGTCACACGCGGCTTCGTCAGAACCAAATGGTCGGTAATGATAGGAAACTGGCTAAGAACCTTACTCACTTTCGTGTCCACTGTTGACACGTCTAAGGTCGATGGGTTCTTCGGTGTCACCTTGTCGCGCACATATACCTCTATCTGGGCCGTCGTGCTGTAGTCGTTGAAGCTGCCGTCGCTGTTCATCTCATTGTTGAAAATCATAGACGGGAAGCTGACCACTATGTAGCTGTTCGGGCGGTCGTCAACCGATTTGGGACGGCTACGCGCATAAACCTTGTCGCAAATGCCTTTCACGGCTGTGCCGACGTCGTTGTATAGGGTCTTTATGCTTATCATAGAGTTACATCTTACGGAAATATCTTACCATATAGTCTCTTAGCGAGGTGATGACATCGTGGCCGCGCTTCATTTCGACAAACTTCGCGTAGTCCACGCCTGCAACAAGCAGCATCTGCCAGGTCAGGTGGCCGCCGCCTCTGCTGTGCTCGTTGTACCATAACAGGTCCTCGGCTGCCGATGGACCGTTTTGACCGCCTTCGCCATACTGGCCCTTATAGGGCTTGCGGCCTGAATCTTTAAAGGAAAAGGTGCTGCGATAGTAGCGGTCAAGGTTATAACGCTCGCCCTTGGCGAGGGTCATACGGGTCGGCTCGGGACCGATGGTGTAGTGTATCGACTGCAAAGAACCGTTATAGTAGGTGCCTATGGCGGTGGAACGGAACAGGTTGCCGGTCACATCGCTGTAGTCGCGCAGCTTGTCGGCCATGGAAATGGCTTTCTCGGCGGCGCGGTCCATCTTCTGCTGCATCTTCACCACTGCCAGCTGACGGACCTTTTTCTTGACGTTCATGAATTGTTCTTCCAAACTTGCCATACCTCACACTCTTCTAAGTTTCCAATACACCACCGTCCTGTTGTTGTCACCCTCACAGTCTGTTATGATGCCTGTCTCCACATGGGCACCTATCCGTACCTCTATCATGTCGCCGTCAAGAGGGAAGCAGCCCTCGCGCCAACCGTCATAACGAACGGGAATGGACGCCTTGCGCTTGTTCTCGTCAACGTTCTCGTCGCCTTCTGTCGTCGTGTCGGTGTAGCTGCGACCGACGCCCTCATAAAGAACGCTGACGCTGTCACCAACAGGGGCTGTCTCGTCGCCGAACGGGTCGTCTTCGCTCGCACGGCCGACGCTCAAGCGCGTTATCGTCACGCGGTGGGGGTAACGGGGGTTGTCTATTCTCTCTTTACGCATGTCCTTACGGGCTATTTGTTGATGTGGGGAAGACGCATGCCATACAGGCTTACGTTGGAACGCTTCACACCGTGCGACGTTATCTTGAATGTGCAGCGGCGCTTCAACTTCGAGGTCGGCTCCAGCTCTTCATATATCGCGTTGGCTTCGGCCTTCAGGCGCGACAGGTCCGACGGCGTAAGCTCATAACCGCCGCCGCCGTGGCTCCACCCGTTGTCCGAGTCGGTGGTGTTGTTTACCTTGCTCGGACCTAAGATGAACCATTTCAGCAGGTCGGCATAGGCTAAACGCACCTCACGGCGAGGGGCTTCGCCATACTCCATCTCGCCGTCAAGGCCGCGGTCCACAAGGATAGCATGAAGGGTCTCATCGGGAACCTCAAACTTTACCTTGTTTATCAATGCCGACGATACGGTCAGATAGGGAAACGGTGTCTGTGTCATGTGCTATAGTCTTTTTCTGTGTCAATAGTGGGGGAGAGGGCGTCTTGACCCTCTCCCTGTAAATGGTCTGTTAGCCCTTCTTCGTGATGTCGATGATCCAACGGTAGGGGAAATCAAGCATCGCGGGAACGGCGGCAAACATCAGGTCGGTGTGCCACTCCTGATAGTCGCCGTTGGCGATGGTCGAGTTGCACAACAGACCGATGCCGTTGTTCGTGCGGGCAAACACCTTCTGAACGATGCTGTTGCCATATTTCTTGAACATCGGCTCGTCGGCAACCTGCTTGCGCTCATACTCGAACGCATAGCCTGCGGGGCGCAGCACAACGATGTTGTCTGCCCAGCCCTTGACCTTCACAACGCTGCCGTCAAACTTGATGTTCTGCTCTTCCTCGTCTACAATCTCTATCTGCGAGATGCCCTGTATGTCGGCAAAGGCCTTCAGGAACATCTCGGTGTTCACACCGTAGTCCTCAACATAGGCCACATAGTGGGCCTTGCACCAGTTCTTGTACAGCTCGCTGATCTGCTTGTTCGCAAGGAACACGTTGTAGAACGTGTTATAGGTCATCTGCCATACAAGGGCCAGACGGTTCTGGCCAAACTCCTTGCGCCAGTCGCTCTCGATCTTGCGCATCTGCTCAAGAATGTTACACTCGGCGTTCGCCCACTCTACCTTGCCACACTTGCGGAAATTGTCTGCCGACAACGGCACCTTGTGAAGGGGGGCCTGAATACCGCGGCCAATGCCTGTGTAGTCAAGCTCTCCTGTCGAAGCAAGCTTGGCGGTCATGTAGTTCATGGTCATGTCAACCGAGTTCATAAGGTCCTGAACGTCGTCGCGCCACTGCATCACGAGGTCGCGGTCGTTGCCAAACTCCTCAAACTGCTTCTCGCGGTAGTTGCGCTCCTCGGCGGTCTCCTTGAAGCCGTCCGTGATAAAGTCGGGAATGGTTGCTGAATATACCTTCATCTCGCCCTTGTCCTTCTGGAACGACCCGGCAAGGGGCGCACGCAGGTTGGCAAGGGTCGAGGCACGGAGAGCGCTCGCTTCTACCGTGAACGTAGCAACGCCCTTGTGGTTGGTGGGGGTAAGGTCGGGGGCTATGCGGCCCTGGCTCAGATACCAGCCGTAGTTCACATGGAAGATGTCCTTCTCGTCAATGAACTTCTGCAAATATCTGGTGTTCTCGGGGTCGCTGAAAAAGCGGGCCTTACGCGAATTTTTGAAATCAAACTTTGCCATGTCTTTTAGTTTTTGTGTTCTGTCTCTGTTCGTTTAGTTCTCTGCATACCACCACTCGGGGTAGCGGCTCTTGTTCATCGCTTCCAACGCGGGAGGAATCGGACTCATCCTGCTCTTCCACATAACGACGTCGGTGCCGAGAAGGCAAAAGTCGTTAAAGTAACGGGGTGCATGATATTTGTCGCTGCCCGACTGGGTGAAGAACGGCATGTCAACATCGCAGGGAGCGAAGCAGTTGGGATTTGTAACCATCGGCAGAACGCTCGCGCCAGACGCTGACGCCTCTACCAGCACGGTGCCAGCGGTCAACGTGCCAAGGGTCTCCGACAAGGTCAGCTTCCACACCTCCTTGCCGTCCTGCTCCTCTTCTGCCACGGCGGTCACGGTCACACCCTTCGCCTTTGTGGTGAAGGTCTTCTGACCTACCATCAGGTTGTCACCGACAAACGGAATGTGGTGATAGCCGTCGCGGGTGATGTAGATGGCGGTGTCGGTGGCGCCTGTCGTGGCTTTGGCTACCTCGTAGCTCTTCAGCACCTTGACGGTGCCGCCGCTCTCGTCGGCAAAACCAAGACTGTGCTCAATGAGGTCGCCTGCATATATCTTTGCAGGACCGGGGAACGGGTTCTTCAACACTCCACCGATAGGAGGACGGCGAAACGCCTCCTTCACGGCTCCGGGTAGGTCAACGAATACATGGCGCTGACCGCCAATGGTCATCTCCGACTGCAACACTACAGCGCCTGTGGCGTTGACGGCTCCCTGTGCCATCATCTGTCCGTAGTAATCATTGCTGTTTTCCATAACTTTTCTAATTTAGTTTTTCTGTTTCTTTTTTACTTCTCTTTGCTTTTCGTTGGCTTGATGTCGTCCCACTCGTCTGCACGGATGCTGCAGTCGCCTGTCGGCGTGTCGCTGCCACCCTTGCGGGGGATGGCGCTGTTGCCTGTGGCGCGTTTGTAGTCGGTCGTGTATATGCCCTCGGCCTGTGTTATCAGCTCTAACACGTCGGCGTCTTTGTCGGGAATGGTCAACTTCGACATCGCGGTGTCAAGGAAAAAGTCGTTCAGCTCAAGCTTCGCACGGTCAAACTTGTCTTTCAGACCCTTGCGAACGGCGGCTTCTGTGGCTGCGCGGCTCGCTTTCTTGTCGCGCTCGGCGTTTGCACGCTCAAGGACTTCAAGCTTCGCAAGCAGCTTGTCATATTTGTCGTCCGACGAAGATGATGAACCTTCTTTTGGCTTCTCTTCGCCGCCGGTCTTCACGCGACGCTCCTCTTCTTCCTTCTTCTTGCGCTCGGCTTCCTCACGGCTCTTCTTGATCTCGTCTGAGACACACTTGTGAAGGTTGCCGTCCATACGCTTCAGACGGGTTGCCAGCTTGGTAACTTTCTTGGCATTCGTTGCCGCGTCGTCACCCATTTCGTCCAGTACATCATTAAGTTCTTCGGTAATGGTCTTCTGGCTCAACGATTTGAACTTGGTGGTGTCTACCTCCTTGTTCACTAATGAAAGCAGTTCTTCTACTGTCATGGCTTTTTTAGTTTTTGTGTTGGTTTTAAGGCAGTGCTTCTACCTCTCTTTGCATAAATATACATTTATCTTACGCAAAAATATGAATAAATATACAAAAAACCAAAAAATATTAGCTATTTTTGCATAAATATACAATAAATCTGAATAAATATGCAAAAAGCGCAAACTAAAATATTGTCTGGCCTCTTCCTTCCCTCGGGAGAGCCTGTCTACACGCAAGAGTATGTTCAGGCTCTTCGCGATGCTGACAAAAGACACCCCGCCAAGCTGAAAATTATAGCACAACGGGGAGGACAGGAGCGCATGCTTGCAATCGACGCCGACATAAAGATCGTGGGAGGCAGCCGCGGAGGCTCTAAATCCTTCTCTTCGCTCATGGAGGTGCTTAAGGACATCAAGAACCCCGACTTCCATGCCACTATCCTCCGTAACGAGAAGGATGACCTTCAGTCGCTCGTAACCGACTCTTATAAGCTCTTCTCGCAGTTCGGCACTTACAACAAGTCGCAAAACGACATGACATGGAATTTTGCCAACGGGGGATGGCTCAAATTCTCTTACTACGCTGGAGCCTATCAAGACTTCAAAACGCGCTTCCAAGGACGTCAGTTTGCCTATGTCTGCATCGACGAGGGTACGCAATGCCCGTACAAGAAATTCAAATATCTGCTCACAAACAACCGTAACGCTTCGCATATCAGAAATCGTTTCTGGATAACTTGTAACCCTGACCCTGAGTCGTGGGTGCGCAAGTTTATCGACTGGTGGATTGACGACGAGGGCTTCATCATCCCTGAACGCGACGGTGTCATTCGCTTCTGCTTCATGGACGGAGACACGCCCGACTCTATCTATTGGGGAAACACTCGGGAGGAGGTCTACGAGCAATGCCGCGACATCATCGACAAGCTGTGGAAGGATAGCTACGCGGAGCTGGGCTATTCTAAGCTCGACATGTTCATAAAATCTGTGACGTTCATAAGGGCAGATGTGTCGGAAAATATCAAACTTATATCTACTGACGCTTCTTATATCGCTAACCTCGCACAGCAGGATGAGGAGCAGCGCATGCGCGACCTCGAAGCCAACTGGAACTATAAGGCGGCGGGAGATGACATGATTAAGAGGGAGGACCTGGAGGAGATTTTTGATAACGCACAGCAGACGGGCGACGGGGTCAGAAGGGCTTCGGCGGACATCGCCTTCACGGGAGGCGACAACTTTGTCATGTGGCTGTGGATAGGGCACCATTGCGCTGACCTGGTGGTCATGAGGCTCGACTCGCAAACGCTCGTCTACACGGTCATGGCGAAACTGAGAGAGTGGGGCGTCGAGGAACGTAACTTCACCTATGACATGCAGGGCATAGGACAGTACTTCAAGGGCTTCTTCAAGGATGCCGTCCCCTTCAATAACCAGGCGGCGCCTATAGCGGCAACAAAGCAGGAGGAGAAGGGCATCAAATATCTCTATAAGGACCTTAAGTCGCAGTGCGCTTTCCTCTTCTATAAGGCTGTAAAGGACAAGGGCTTCTCTATCGACCCTGACCTGCTTGAAAGAAAATACTCGGGCAAGGGCTTCGACAAGGTGCCGCTCAGGCAAATCCTGCAAAAGGAGAGAAAGATGATAAGGAGGGACGAAAATAGCTATGACAAAAGCTTCAAACTCATGCCTAAGGACATGGCGAAAAAGATTGTCGGACACTCACCCGACTTCTTCGAATCGTGGTTCTATATCATGATCTTCTCGCTCTATAAAAGGAAAAACAACAAAATCAAAGGGTTATGGATGTTATAATTTCTTAATTTTATGGACAACACAAATACTAATTTTAGACAAATCCTCGTAAGGAAACCGTTCTATGAGCTCACGCCTAAGAACTACATGACGCACGGCATCATGAGGGAGCAGGAATGGTCGGAGAATGTCAACTGCTACATGCCTGACGACACGCTCTACAGGCGTATCAAAACGCAACACGACTTCCTTAGGGAGTTCTATCCTTCGTCTCACAAAATATGGGACAAAAACCTCTACCCTGACATCTACAGGAAAAATCCTGAGGATGGCAAGTGGTACATTCAGGAAATCCAAAGAACGGCGTTCGCCTTCCAGCGCCTCATACACACTAAGCACACGCTGCACCTCACGGGTAACGACATCCAGTTTGAACTCGCAAGTGCTGACGACAAGAAGAACGAGCAGCTGCAAAAGCTCCTTAACACGTTCAAGAAGGAGTGGTACATGAAGGACATGGAGGTGAGACACTTCGAGGCGGTCTCTGCCTACATGAAGGTGGCAGAGGTCGCGGTCGTGGGATTCTTCGACAGCAACGGCGTCTTCGGAACGAAAACGCTGTCGTTCGACAATGGGGATATTCTTTATCCGCACATCGACTCGCTAACAGGCGAGATGAAGGTCTTCGCAAGAAAATATATCGACTACGACGAACAGGGCATCGAAAAAACTGAATGGGTCGAGGTGTGGGACAAAAAGATGTTCTACAGGTTCAAGAAGCAGCTTAACGAGGGCGCGGTTAAGGAAACGATTAAGAGGATTGCTAACATCTTCGGTATCGACAACTATTCGTGCGTGGAGGAAAAACCGCATGGCTTCCCGTTCCTGCCTGTCGCTTACGCAAGAAACGAGGACGGACCGTGCTGGGCGCCTGTACAGCGTAACATCGAAGACTACGAGGAGGCTTACTCTTATCTCTGTGAAAACAACAAGGCTTATGCCTTCCCCATGCTTAAGCTCAAAGGAGATGGCGATGACATCGCTGTCGTGGGCGACACTAACGGCGGGGCGAAGACCATTCAGATCACTGACACCGACGGCGATGCTGAGTTCATCGACGGAACGGATGCTTCTAACGCCTTCGCCACGCAGCTCAACAAGTCCTATGACCTCATCTATGAATTGTCGTTCACGGTCAAACCGCCTGAACTTAAGTCGGGCGACTTGCCCGGAGTGGCGATAAAACTGCTCTTCTCGCCAGCTATCGAAATCGCGGAGAACGATGCCAAGGTGCTGCATCCGTTCCTCATGCAGCTCGTCAAGATGTGTAAGTATGGCATCGGAATGGAGCAAAACTGCATGGCCTCTATGACGGCTCTGCCTATTCATGCCTGGGTGGAGGTCTATGTGCATCAAAACAAGTCGGAGATGATAACCAATATCGCCACGGCAGTGCAAAACGGGTTCTTGTCTAAACAGACGGCATCGGAGAGATGTCCTGACCTCCCTGTCACGAACGAGATAGAACGGATCATAAGGGAGAAGAAGGAGGAGCAGCAGCAGGATCTGCTCATGGACATGCAGAGGGCCGACAACGAGACGCAGAACGCCATCGAGGAACAGGAGGCGCAGGCGCAGATTAACGCGCAGCAGAGCGGACAGGATGTCAACACGGGCGGAGGCAGAAAGGCGGGAAGACCGAACGAGTCGGGAAGAGAATACGACTCTAACGGCAACTGGCCCGGACGTAACAACTGGAATAAGTATGACCGTAAATAAGGTATCGGCTTATGGCTAAGGAATACAGTTATGCCATCGACAGGTCTAAGGCTGTCGCTGCCACGGAGACCGCCTTGAAAAAGGTGGTCTTCGCGGCGGCTAAACAGATTGTCGGCTTGTCCTCGAAATATAGAAGGGGAAAGAGGCTGTCGGCGGAAAAGACGTTTCTTCAAGAGGCGCAAGGCATCGCAACGGGAATGACTGACAGGGTGGAGAATATTATCGGGCAGTATGCGCTCGCGGCAACGAAACGGCTGAATGTTGACGAGGGTGGCGTCTCGGCGTTCCTCTCGGCGCAATATTATGGCGCCACGTCAAGGCAAAGGACGTCTACTTATCTCGCCAACTTCGCGGAGGACATCGTCAGAATGGCGAAAGCGGGCGTCTTGATGGGATATGACGAGCAGAAAATTCTTGCTGCCGTGAGAACGGGATATAAGGATCCTTATCTCTCTTCGGTCATAACGAAAGCAAGGAGATATGACATCAACATCGCGTCACCTTCTTACGGAAAGGGCATCTTCAAGGCTGCTTACCATAACATCATAAGAAACGCACAGCAGATGGTGGCGGTGGCATGGGGAATGGCGGAGCAGGCTTACGGCAAGGAACATGGGGCAGTCGCCTACCGCGTCTTCCGAGGCTCCAGTTATTTATGCCCAATTTGTGACGACGAAACGGTCTATGTGCATCATTTCGGAGACCCTTACCCCCCGTTCCATGTCAACTGCCGGTGCTTCATACAGTTCTTGTACGACAACAAGAACGGCGAACATCACAACATTCTTTAATTTTTTTAAATTCTTATCATCATGGCACAATATGCTTTTTCTATCGCTGTTAATAATCTGAAAAAGAAATACGGCATGTCTGATCCCGCATACCTCATCTATGCTGACCTCAGGGCGGCGGGATGGTCGCAGACAGACGCCTGGAACGTCGCGTTCCAAGGCAAGGGACTCAACTGGTCTAAAGCGGAGCTTGTAAAGGAAATGAACAAGCTCGAAACGCTCAACTCGGTGCAAAGCAGAATCGCCGATTTGCAGGGTAAAGCTCAACAGAAGGACAAAGACGATGACATCTCGCCTGAAGAGCTGGCTAAGGAAACATCGAAGGAGACAATCCTTAGAAAGCTCGTCTACGCCGAGAAAAAGGCCAAGTACGGCTCTCCCGACTGGCTTAAAATCGTGCAGCTCGAAGCCGACTACAACAAAATCAAGCAGGACGAAATTGACAAGGAGAACAATGTCGTACATTACTATGTACCCATCAACTACCCGACAAAGTGCTCCGAATGTCTGCTTTACAAAAAGGGACAGACCGACAAAGAATAATCTCCAACGGCCTGTCCCCGATTAACAAAATTCCAAACAACAGCTGCAACCTTGTTGTTCTTGTGTTCACAGCACCTACTGTTCGTAACGCTCGCCCACAACAGCCTCTAACGTGTGAACGAACGTTTCTTCAAGCATACTGTCATTGAACGTAGGAAGAAACACCTCTTCGGGAAGCTTCTTCCGTTCCGCGGCCTCCATGATGATGCGAAGCCCTTGTTCCAATGAGTGGCGGTCTTCTATCATAGACGCCAGCTCGCGTAACACACGTTCCATAATAACCTCCTTTTTTAGTTTAACATATCATTTCCTTTTCTCCAATTTTCTCCATCTTTCTCCAAATTTCTCATTTTTTCTCCAATAATCTCCCAAAATCCCCCAAAGACCATTTCTCTAAAGAAGGAAAAAATGCGGAAATTCCCCGATAATTTCCGAATATTTCCCATCATCCTCAAACCCTGCTAAAAAGAGCAAATTCAACATTCAAAAATTCAACATTGCGCCATCGGCGCAACAATTCAAAATTCAAAATTCAAAAATCAAAATTCAAAAATGATAACCGCTGATCAGTTAAAAGACGTAGTGGAGCGTGCTGAGGCTCTGCACCACTACCTCAACATAGACCAGAAACAGGTGGAGTTTGAAGAAGAACAGCTCCGCACACAGGCTCCCGACTTCTGGGAGGATGTGGACCGTGCCCAGGCACAGATGAAAAAGGTGAAGGGCATAGAGAAATGGATCTTAGGATATAAAGACGTGAAACAGAAGGTCGATGAGCTTCAGCTCGCCTTCGACTTCTATAAAGATGAGCTTGTGACAGAGGAAGAGGTCGATGCCGACTATGCCAACGCCATCAAAGCCATTGAGAACCTGGAACTTATGAACATGCTGCGCCAGAAGGAGGACCCGATGGACTGTGTGATGAAGATCAACTCGGGTGCCGGTGGCACCGAGAGCCAAGACTGGGCGTCGATGCTCATGCGCATGTACATGCGCTGGTGTGAGGCACACGGCCACAAGGTGACGATCAGTAACCTTCAGGAAGGCGATGAGGCAGGCATAAAGAGCGTGACGATGGAGATTGAAGGCGGCGAATATGCCTACGGCTTCTTGAAGAGCGAGAACGGCGTGCACCGTCTGGTTCGCGTGTCGCCTTTCAACGCACAGGGCAAGCGCATGACGAGCTTCGTCAGCGTGTTCGTGACGCCTCTTGTCGACGACACCATAGAGGTGTTTGTGGACCCCGCCAAGCTGTCATGGGACACCTTCCGCTCTGGTGGTGCCGGTGGACAGAACGTGAACAAGGTAGAGTCGGGCGTGCGTCTGCGCTATTGGTACACCGACCCCGACACGGGCGAGGAAGAAGAGATCCTTATCGAGAACACAGAGACGCGTGACCAGCCCAAGAACCGTGCCAAGGCCATGCTCCTCCTCAAGAGTCAGCTCTACGACCGCGCCATGAAGAAACGTCTGGAGGCACAGGCCAAGATTGAGGCAGGAAAGAAGAAGATCGAGTGGGGTAGCCAGATA
>ERZ1035032.285-NODE-285-length-43390-cov-5.841583_pt1 | contig 43390 bp, 41 predicted proteins | sample MGYA00520693_ERZ1035032 | MGnify/ENA primary metagenome ERZ1035032 (study PRJEB33766, sample SAMN09781740) | gut metagenome | biome: gut microbiome | host: Homo sapiens | place: Madagascar | study: EMG produced TPA metagenomics assembly of the PRJNA485056 data set... | reverse complement strand
GACAATCACAGTTAGCACCAAACCCAGCCCAATCGTAAACTGGTAAGAAAAGCGCAGCACCTGGCGCAGCCGCCGGTAATTCTGGGCGCCGTAATTGTAGCCGATCAGCGGCTGCACCCCAAAAGCAAAGCCGATGAGCACCAGCACGGCGATCATACTCACCTTCAGCGCAATGCCCATGGCCGCCACCTTGTCCGTACCGTAAGGCACCAAAAACCGGTTGGTGATCAGCACACAAAAGCTCTGGGCAATATTGGTAATGGAAGCCGGAATACCGATGGCAAACACCTGACCCACCTCCCGGCGGCTCACTCGCAGCAGCCGAATATTCACAGACAAATGGCGGCTGCGCCGTATCAGGAACCACACATAGTACAAATCCGTAAACACATAGCCGATCACCGTGGCAATGGCCGCGCCGGCAGCCCCCAGCTTGCAGCCAAAGATCAACACCGGGTCCAGTACAATATTCACCACGGCACCCAAAACAGAGCCGATCATGGACGCGTTGGCAAACCCCTCGGTACGCAGCTGGTTACACGGGGTGAAGGACAAAATGATAAACGGCGCACCGATGGCGATCCAGGTATAATAATCCCGGGCGTACTGCACCGTGTCTGCCTGGGCGCCCAGCACCGTCAGCAACGGCGTGCGCAAAAGCAACAGCAGCGCCGTAATGCCCACGCCGGTAAACAACGCACCGTAAAAGCAAAACACGCTCAGTCGCTTGCCGTCCTGGTCCCGCTTTTGGCCAAACAAGCGGGAGATAAAAGAACTGCCGCCCAGGCCGAAAATATCGCCCACGGCGATCATCAGGGTAAACACCGGCGAACCCAGCGCCACACCGGCCACCAGGTGGGCATTGCCGGTTTTGGCGATAAAATAGGTGTCCACCATATTGTACACCAGCGACACCACCATACTCAGCACCACCGGCAGCGCCAGCTTAAAGTAAGCCTTGCGCACCGGCATTTGCTCAAACAGGGCGTTCTTTTGCTCCATATCCGCGTCTCCTTTTATTTATTACTATATTATACATAACATCCGTTTGTCCGGGTATGGTAGCACACCGGGCAGCCAATGTCAACCCCGCTCCAACTGTACACGGAATTTTTCTGTATTTTGTATATTGAAAAGAGGACACCCTGGCTGTAAAATAGACGCATCTTACAAGAAAAGGAGACTTTGTATGCAACAGTCTAAAAAAGTCAATATCCGTTACATCACCTTTACCGCCGTGATGGCCGCACTGGTATTTGTATTCACATTCACCTTCAAGATCCCCCTGGGTACCGGCTACACCCACCTGGGCGATATGATGATCTTCCTGGCCGCCTGGCTGCTGGGCGGCAAAAAGGCAGCCCCCGCTGCCGGACTGGGCGCCTGCCTGGCTGATCTGGCTCTGGGCTATGCCGCCTGGATGGCTCCCACCTTTATCATCAAATTCGTGGCCGTGGCCATCTGCTGCCTGATCGCAGAAAAAGCCATGCACCGCAGCCTGCTGGGCTACGGCGTAGGTGCCGTTGCGGGCGGTGCGTTCCAGATCGGCGCATACACCCTGGCAAAGGTGCTGATGTATGACAAGACCTACGCACTGACCACCCTGCCGGAACTGGCGATCCAGACCGCCGTGGGCATTGCGGTTGCCGGTGTACTGGTCGTGATTTTAACCAAGAGCGGCGCAGGCGCTAAATTGCAGCGTATGGCCGGCGGCGCAGGTAAGGAGGCCAAAGCGGCATGAAGAAGATAGACGCACATTCTCATATCGGTTCCTTTGGCGGCTGGGCCGGTGTGGCCTTTACCGCAGAGAAGCTGCTGGAGCAAATGGACCAGTACGAAATTGAAAAAACCTTTCTCACCGGCGCGTCCTTCCGGGACAACGACACGGTGGCCAAGGCGTTCCACAAATACCCGGACAAGATCGTGCCCTTTGTATGGGTCAATCCCCTGCTGGACAATGTACCGGAGAAGCTGCACCACTATGTGTGCGACGAGGGCTTTATGGGCATTAAAATGCAGCCCTTGTTTGACAGCTTTGTGGCCGACGACCCGGTGGTGTATCCGGTAATGGACTTTGCCCGGGAGCACAAGATCCCGGTGTTTATTCACTGCGGACACCCGCCTTATTCTCTGCCTTGGAGCATTGCCCTGCTGGCCGAGCAATACCCGGATGTGCCGGTAACCATGATCCACATGGGCCACGGCCATGGGGTGTATATCGACGCCTCCATTAAGATGGCCAAACGCTATCCCAACCTGTATCTGGAAATGAGTGGTATGCCCATGGGCTGCAAGATTGCCGAGGCCTACAAAACCGTAGGCACCGATCGCATTATGTTCGGCATTGACTCCCCCTTCCATCACCCCTCGGTGGAGATCCAAAAGGTGCTGACCAGCGGCCTGACGGAGAAGGAGCAGGAGGATGTATTCTACAACAACGCAAAAAAACTGCTGAAGCTGTAAAAATCATAGAAAACGGCGGTGCTCATGGGAGCGCCGCTTTTCTTTTTCACCGCCTTTCCCTTGCATAAAACGGACTTTATGCTATAATATAAAGTGAGGTGTAATTTTATGGCAATGAAAGAAATTGATATTCGCGAAGTAAAAGAGAATCTGGTCCACCTGCTGGCTGACGAATGGGCGCTGGTCACCGCCGGGCGCGGCGATGCGCTGGGCACCATGACCGTCAGCTGGGGCGGTATCGGCGAGCTGTGGGGCAAGGATATGGCCACCATTTATATTCGACCCCAGCGCTATACAAAGAAGTTTTTGGACGAGAACAACTACTTTACCCTGAGCTTTTACCCGGAGCAGTACAAGGACGCCCTGCGCCTGTGTGGCAGCAAAAGCGGGCGGGAGATCAACAAGGTAGAGGCCACCGGCCTGACCCCCTGCTATTACGAAAAAGCCCCTTACTTTGAGGAGGCCAAGCTGGTGCTGGTGTGCCGCAAGGTGGCGGTCAGCGCGTTTGAGCCGTCCCAGTTCCTGGACTCCGGCATTATGCAGAACTATGCGCAAAACGATTTTCACGCCATTTATTACGGCGCGATCGAAAAGGTATTGATTTCAGAGTAGATCTGTGCTATACTGTAATGCACAAAAGGCAGAGCACTGCCCATAGTTTATAATGTAGCGTATGGGCCCTGTGCGACGGGATGCTACGAACCTTGTCAGGCGGGGAACCGAGCAGCAATAAGTGGATGTTTCTGTGCGCCGCAGACCAGTCTGTACGTTACATTATACCCTATGGCGGCTCTGCCTTTTTCATTATTCAGGAGGTCCCTATGTACCAGGTTTTATATCGTAAATACCGCCCGCGGGTCTTTGCCGATGTGTACGGCCAGGACCATGTGACCTCCACGCTGAAAAACGAGATCAAAGAGGGTCGCATTTCCCACGCCTATCTGTTTACCGGCTCCCGCGGCACCGGCAAAACCACCTGCGCCAAAATCTTGGCCAAGGCGGTGAACTGCCCCAACGCTGTGGACGGCGAGCCTTGCAACGCATGCGAGATCTGTAAAGGACTGGACAGCGGCACCATCTACGATGTGGTAGAGATCGACGCCGCCTCCAACAACGGCGTAGACAATATCCGCGACCTGCGGGAGGAGGTCAACTATACCCCCACCCGCGGCAAGTACCGGGTCTACATTATCGACGAGGTGCACATGCTCTCCACCGGGGCATTCAACGCCCTGCTCAAGACGCTGGAGGAGCCGCCTGCTCATGTGATCTTTATTTTAGCCACCACAGAGGTGCACAAGCTGCCTGCCACCATTCTCAGCCGGTGCCAGCGCTTTGACTTTAAGCGTATTCAGCCGGAGACTATGGCGGTGCGCTTGCAGCAGGTGGCCGGACTGGAGGGCATGGAACTGGCGCCGGATGCTGCCACCCTGATCGCCCGCATTGCAGACGGTGCCCTGCGAGACGGCCTGTCCATTTTGGATCAATGCGCCGGGCGTAGCAAGCAGATCACTGCCCAGCTGGTCAGCGAAGTGGCCGGTTTGGCCGGGCGCGAGGCGCTTTATCGCCTGTCTGACGCCGTACTGGCCCGGGACAGCAGCGCCGCTGCGGAGGAGCTGGCTCAGTTGCATGAGAACAGCTATGATATGGAACGGCTGTGCGTGGAGATGATCAATCACTTCCGCAACTTTATGATGGTCAAAACGGTGAAGAAAAGCCGCGAGCTGATTATCTGCACCGATGACGAATACAAGCATATTGAGGAGAGCGCCGGGCAGTTTACCCTGGCCCAAATCCTCCGTGGGCTGGACCTGTTTCAGTCTACTTTGGTAAAGATCAAGGGCGGCGCCACCCCGCGGATTGAGATGGAAATGGCCTTTATTCGCCTGTGCGAGCCCAAGCTGGAGGCGGATTCGGACGCTTTCAACCAGCGCCTGTCCGCTTTGGAGCGAGCGATGCAAAACGGCGTGCCTGCCGCACCGGTCAAGACCGTGCAGTCCCCCGCTCCGGCGGCGCGCCCTGCACCGGCACAACCGACTGTGCCACCCACCCCGCAGCCTACGCCCGCAGCGGCAGCACCTGCTCCGGAGCCGGAGCCTGTACCTGCGACTTCTGTGGAACCTGTATCTGCACCTGTTCCGGAGCCTGCGCCTGTACAGCCTGAACCGCCTGCCTCTCGGGAACCGGCAGCCGCGGCACCTTCCCCCGCCCCCGCAGCGGACAGCGAGCAACAACTGTTTATGCAGTGGGCGGATTTGATGGAAATTCTCCACCGCACAGACATTGCCCTGTTCGGCGTGCTCAGTGGCTCCCAGGGTTACACCCGAGGCGAGTTTTTCCTGATTGACAGTCCCAATCCCACCATCAAGGAGTTCATCAAGATCTCCACCCACGCCAAGGCCATTCGCGCGGCTCTCCACGAGCTCACCGGCCACAACTACAAGCTGGGCTTGTTTAAGAAAAAATCCACCGAGCAAGCGCCCCGGCGGGACCCGTTAGAGGACCTGCTGAGCAAAGCGCGGGAAAATCATATTCAAATCGAAGAACATTAAAGGAGCATACTATGAAAGCAAGACTTCCCCAGGGTATGGGCGGCGGACCGCAGAACATGCAGTCCATGCTGCGCCAGGCCCAGAAGATGCAAGAGAACATTGAGGCCAAAAAGGCCGAACTGGAGGAGAAAGAATATGTGGTCTCTTCCGGCGGCGGCATGGTGGAAGTAACCGCCAACGGCAAGCACGAAATCAAAGCCATCGGCATCAACCCGGAAGTGGTAGACCCGGAGGATGTGGAAATGCTGGAGGATATGCTGCTGGCAGCCATTAACGAGGCCATGCGCAAGATCGACGAGGACTCGGAAAAAGAGCTGTCTGCCGTTACCGGCGGGCTGAACATTCCCGGTCTTTAATCGGTAAGCGGTATGCGATATAATTTAGCCGCACTGCAAAATCTGGTAGACCAGTTTGAGCGTATGCAGGGCATTGGTCACAAGACTGCTCAACGCATGGCGTTCTATGTGCTGGGTTTGTCAGATGAAGAAACCCGGGCTTTTACCGACGCCATTACCGAAGCCCATACCAAGATCCACCAGTGCAAGATCTGCTGCAATCTGGCGGAGGAGGAGCTTTGCCCCATCTGCAAAAACCCGGCCCGGGATAAAAGCGTGGTCTGCGTGGTGGAGGATCCGCGGGATGTGGCCGCCATTGAGCGCACCCATGAGTATAACGGCACCTACCATGTACTCCACGGCGCCATCTCGCCTATGGACAATATCGGTCCGGACCAAATCCGCATTAAGGAGCTGCTGGCGCGACTGAACGACGGCACGGTGGAGGAGGTCATTATGGCCACCAATCCTACCGTAGAGGGCGAGGCCACCGCTATGTATATCAGCCGGCTGCTGAAGCCCATGGGCATTACTGTCAGCCGCCTGGCCTACGGCGTTCCGGTGGGCGCAGATTTGGAGTATGCCGACGAGGTTACCCTGTCCAGAGCCCTGGAGGGGCGCAGCCTGATTTAATCAAAAACAGAAAGGAGTGGGCGCTTTGGGAGAAGCAAAGCAAGTGATTGCCCGCAACAAAAAAGCGTTCCACGACTATTTTGTGCTGGACACCTACGAGGCGGGACTGGAGCTTTTCGGCACGGAGATTAAGTCCATTCGCCAGGGCAAAGTGAATTTGAAAGACAGCTGGTGCAGCATTGACGAGGGCCAAATGTACGCCGTGGGGGTGCATATTTCCCCTTACGACCACGGCAATATTTTCAACCGGGACCCTATGCGCCGTAAGCGGCTGCTGCTGCATAAGAAAGAGATCCTCCGCCTGGCTGCAGACAGCCAGCAGCAGGGGCTGTCTGTCATTCCCTTGCAGCTGTATATTATCAAGGGCCGCGCCAAATTGGAGATCGGCCTGTGCAAGGGTAAAAAACTCTATGATAAGCGGGCAGTGGCTGCAAAAAAGGCCTCTCAGCGAGACATTGACCGTGCACTGAAGGATCGGCAGCGGGATTGAACCGCACCAAAATATAAATAAAAATGGGGATGAAAGGATTTCGACGGGTATAAAGAAGCACCGTAAGCGCATAGCGGAGTTGCACCGCTTAAAAAGTAACACCTTAAATTGAACTGACAATCATAAAACAGTAGCTCTGGCTGCTTAATTGCAGCCAGCGTTCTCGCTCTGAGGGCCACGGCAGGGATGAGAGCGTCGTTTAGTGGCGAACTTGCACGGAGGAGCGTTCCGGCCCCCGTCAGGAATTAGGAACTACCGTAACGCCCAGTCTGTTTGCCGGCGAAGCGTGAGGGGAACCCCCAGCGACAAACTATATGCGTAGAAAGCGTTGCAGGCGTATATTCGGACGCGGTTTCGATTACCGCCATCTCCACCATAAAAGCAGCCCTCCGGGCTGCTTTTTATATTTTTTGTGTACCAATCCACATCACCACAAAAGGCCAAATATGGACAATTCCAGGTGCTTATGGTATAGTAAAGCCAAGTACAGACAAAAGGGGCACAAAAAGATGATCATAAAAGTAACGAAAGCAGAGCAACTGCCGATTTGTTTAGATATCATTCACAAGGGCTTTCAGACTGTGGCGGAGGATCTGCATTTGACCCGGGAGAACTGCCCGGGGCACACGGCATTTATGCCGCCGGAAAAGCTGCGCGCCGCCTTTGATGGCGGGTGTTCCCTGTTTTTGTGCCGATACCAAAACACATTTGCAGGCTGTTTTTCTTTGCACCCCACAGCGGACGGCGCAACGTTGGATCATTTGGCGGTTTTACCGCCTTACAGACACCTGGGGCTCGGCAAAGAACTGGTGGCTTATGCCGCCGATTATGCAAAGGACCACTTGGGAGCACAAAAAATCCAAATCGGCATTGTAGAAGAAAACACGGTACTGAAAGCCTGGTATCAGTCCCAGGGGTTCATCCACACAGGCACAAAAACATTTGACCATCTCCCCTTTACCGTGGGATTTATGGAGCTTAAATTTTAACTTTTGCGAAAATCCGATATTAGAAACAGACAGTAAAGCAGGCGCACCCGGCGGGTGCGCCTGCTTTGTATTTATTCGTACATCCTGCCTTTACAACATACAACAGCAAGCTGTGTTACCAGCTGCCGCCGCCTCCGCCGCCAACACCGCCGCCGGTAAAGCCACCGCCTCCGCTCACAAAGGAACCGGCTTTGCCGCCGGGCTGAGAAACCATACTGTCGTTGGCTGCCCGCAGGGTATCCCGCAACATACGATCAAAAAGCACATAGCTCCACACATCGGTCCCGTTATACCACCGAGGCGGCTGCATGGCGATGGACTCGAACTTCTTGATCCACTTGTCGCTGACGCCAAGGGCGTAAGTATAGGGCAGAATATTATAGAAATACTCCGGATCCTGCTCCACCAGCGCCTCTAACTTCTCTTTCTCCGCCGTTACCAAAAAGCTGCGAAAGCCCTTGATCTGCGCCAGGGTTTTGGCGCCCTCATCCGTGCGCCGCAGCATACAGCAAGCGGGGATCAGCCCCAGCGCCAAACACAGGGTGCCCGCCAGCATAGCATAGAGAATGCTCGGCGCCAAAGTCAGAGAATCGTCCAGCGCCCGGTGGCTGAAATAGGCGCCGCCGGCTGCGCTCAGCGCCAGCAGTACAAAAGACAACAACTTCAAATAAATACTGGTTTTGTCAAAAAAGCGACTGCGGCTCTCCGTACTGTTCAGGTCGGCCCGTATGGTACCCACCGTTTCATAAAAATGGTTTTTCAGTTGTTTATTATCTGTGCTGGTGCGACCGTCGGGGAACAGGCCGTCCATAAATACTGCTAAGTTGGTGTCCTGCCCCACATAGCCATGACATTTGGTGAGCACAAAGTCTCGCTTGCGCTTGCCGGGGTGAATCGCAATATGATTGCGCTGCGCCAGGTACACCAGCAGGGACAGCACCATCTCATTGGTGGCCTTGCCCTTGTACCACAGACCCACCTCTGCGCTGTTCAGCCCTTTCGGCGGATAAAACTCCACCGTGGGCGCATAGCGCTTATCCCGGCCGAACTTCAAAAACAGTACCAGCACGATCAGCGCTGCCAGCGCCGGCAAAACGGCGATCATAGCAATGGTCAGGTTATACTTGGTATTATCGAACTTAAAATACCCATCCGGCAGGATCAGGCGCAAGGTCAGCCCCTCACCCGGTGCCAGCGCCTGCGTGACCGTGCCGCTGATGGTACGGTCCTGCACGGTGTAGGTTACATTTTGGGTTCCGGCGGTGCCGTAGCTGCCGGTGCTCAGACCCAGCTTGGCCGGGTCAAAATCCTTCGGCATAGTCACAGAGAACTGCACCCGGCGGATATAGGTGTCCCACCCGGTGCCCACCAGATTATAATACAGCTCGTCGGCGTTCTTTACCGTGTCCAGCCCCAAGTCGTAGTTGTAGCGAATGGTATAGGTGTGGGGGCCGGTGATGGTCTCATCCTCGCTGCCCAGGCGCAGCACATACTTGTCGTTGCTGACCTCATGGCTGCATTCGTCCGCACCGGTGTCCACATGACTGACCCGGGCAGTGACCACGGCGGTAGAGCCGTCCGTACGGGTCAACTGGTTGCGCAGGGGCAGGTAGCGATAAATGCCGTGGCGTGCTTCATTAAAATACACCTGATAGGTCTCCGTTACCGCCAGCACATTGTACGTACTGACCACCACTTGCATTTGGCAGTCGGTGACCACATAGGGCTCCTGGGCGTACCGGGACAAAAAATCGGACTCGTCCGGCGTGGCTGCCAGAGCATAAATCGGGGCGCACAGGGGCAGCACCAATGCCAGCAGTAGGGTGATGATCTTCTTCATCAGAATTCTACCTTCACATTCTCCCGCTGGGCGGCGTCGTCCACCAGATACATACTGCGCTTTTCAAAACGGAACAGACCGGCCACAATATTGGACGGGAACATTTCAATCTTGTTGTTCAGCTGCTTGACCGTAGCGTTATAATACTTGCGGGCATTGGCAATATCTGCCTCCACCTGGCGCAGCTGATTTTGCAGATCCAAAAAATTTTGGTTGGCCTTTAAGTCCGGGTACTGCTCCACCACGGCAGAGAACCCGGCAATGGCGCCGGAAAGCTCTGCATTGGCTTTCAACTTCTCCTCCGTGGACATGGCGGCATAGCTGCCTGCGCGAGCGGTGACCACATTTTGCAGCGTTTGGGCCTCATGAGCGGCGTAGCCCTTTACAGTATTCACCAAATTCGGGATCAGATCCCACCGCTTTTTCAGGTACACATCCATGGTGGAGAACGCCTCCTCCACAGCGTTTTTCTTCTTCACTAAGCCGTTGTAAGTGCCTGCCAGCCACAGCACCAGCAGTACCACCACAACAAGAATCACGATGGCAAGTTTCATAAAAATTCCTCCTTGTATGCCAAACTGCAATAACAGTATATGCCTGCAAGCTCATAGTAGCATAGAACCGACCGTTTTGCAACAAAAAACCGCCTGCGGCTCCAGGTCGCAAGCGGTATTTTTGGACTCGATTTTATTTTACAAAGTCGGCAGCCACCTGGGCAATATGGTCGGCACACAAGCCAAACTGCACCAGCAGATCTGCACCGGGGCCGCTGTGGCCAAACTCGTCGTTAACGCCGATACGGCGCACAGGCGTGGGCAGCTGCTCGCTGAGCACGGAGCAAACGGCCTCGCCCAAACCGCCGATAATGCTGTGCTCCTCTACGGTGATGACCTTGCCGGTCTTCTTGGCAGTTGCCAAAACGGCAGCCTCGTCCAAGGGCTTAATGGTAGCCATATTGATCACCTCGGCAGAAATGCCCTTGGCAGCCAGCTGCTCTGCGGCAGCCATAGCCTCCGGCACCATCAAACCGCAGGCAATGATGGACACATCGCTGCCCGCACGGATCACCTCGGCCTTGCCGATCTCAAACTGATAATCTTCGTTGTGGAACACCTCAGTAGCCAGGCGGGCAAAGCGCATATACACCGGGCCCTCCATCTCATAGGCGGCCTTTACCACCTGCCGAGCCTCCACATCATCTGCCGGACAAATCACGGTCATGCCGGGGATCACCCGCATCAGGGCAAAGTCCTCACAGCACTGGTGGGACGCGCCGTCCTCGCCAACGCTGATCCCGGCGTGGGTAGCACCAATCTTTACATTCAAATGGGGATAGCCAATGCTGTTGCGCACCTGCTCAAAGGCACGACCGGCAGCGAACATGGCAAAGCTGGACGCAAAGGGTACCAGCCCCATGGTAGACAAACCGGCGGCCACGCTCATCATATCCGCCTCAGCAATACCGCAGTTAAAGTGGCGATCCGGATAGGCTTTCTTAAAAATGCCGGTCTTGGTTGCGCCGGCCAGGTCTGCGTCCAACACCACCAGGTTATCGGCGCCGCCTGCAGCCAGTTCCTTTAAGGCGTTGCCGTAGCTCTCGCGAGTTGCGATCTTCTTTACTTCTGCCATGGTTACGCCTCCAATTCCTGCAGCTTGGCAGTCAGCTCTGCCATTGCCGTTTTGTATTCCTCCGGGTTGGTGGCCTTGCCGTGCCAACCGCACTCGTTCTCCATAAAGGACACGCCCTTGCCCTTCACCGTCTTCATCAAAATGCAGAAGGGCTTGGTGCTCTTATGGAAGGCATCAAAAGCGCTCTCCAGCTGGTCAAAATCATTGCCGTCAACGGTGACCACATCAAAGCCAAAGGCCTTTGCTTTCTCATCAATCGGCTCGGCGCACATCACATCTTTGCACAGACCGTCGATCTGCAAGCCGTTCCAGTCAATGATCACGCACAGGTTATCCAGGTGGTACTGGTTGGCAAACATCATGGCCTCCCAAACCTGACCCTCCTCGATCTCACCGTCGCCCAAAAGGGTGTACACCCGAATATCATCCTTGCCCAGGAACTTGGCGCCCTTGGCCATACCGCAGGCGGCGCTGATGCCCTGACCCAAAGAGCCGGTGCTCATATCAACGCCGGGCACCGTGTTCATATTGGGGTGACCCTGTAAATAAGAGCCAATATGGCGCAGGGTGGTCAGGTCCTCCGGCGGGAAAAAGCCCTTGTATGCCAGGGCGCTGTACAGACCGGGGGCGCAATGACCCTTAGACAAAACAAAGCGGTCACGATCCGCCCACTTGGGGTTCTTGGGATCCACACGCATTTCTTTGCCATACAAATATGCGAACACATCCGCGGAGGACAAACTGCCGCCGGGGTGCCCGGATTTGGCGCTGTTGGTGCTGTCTACAATGCCCAGACGGATCTTGGCGGCGTAGATCTGGAGCGCCTTTTTGGTTGCTTGGTCCATAATGATAACTCCTTCAAAAAGATTTCATCTGTATTTTAACACTTAAACGGCGGCTGTTCAATAGTTTTTCTAAATTTATAAGTGGCAAAAAGGGACCCTGTTCCACAGAGCCCCCACTTTTTCGACCTTAACGGATCCGGGTGTAAAACACATCCAGCACCGTCTGCATTAAACTGTCTTTATCCGGGTAAAAACCGGCGTACACATAATCCTTGAATTCCTTATTCTCCACCGCTTTCATCTTCCCCTCCAAGGTATAGGACTGGAAGTCGGTAACGCCCTTTTGCAGCAGCAAAGAGCCAAGGTAAGTCACATTGGACACAGTCAGATCCGTGGTGCAATAATCGGAAGCGGTATTGTACAAATTGGTAATGACGCTAAAATCTGAGGTGACGCTGCCTCGCACTTTGTCCGCAAAGGCGTTCAGGTACTGCACCTGGCGCTGGGTACGATTTAAGGAAGCGTTCAGGTTATCCATATCACGGGTACGCACATAAGCCTCGGTGAGATCACCGGTCAGGTGCACGGTATCGCCCTTCTTGACCCCGTAGTCCGGTAGGTCGTAGAGGGACTGCACCTTCACCCCGCCAATAGAGTCGTTAATGGGCTGGATCCCGTTCAGATCCAAGGCAAAATACTTATCGATGGGCACATTGTAGAGAATACGGCTAATAGACTTGGTCACATTCTTGCAGGAGGTGCCGAAGCCGTCGCCGTAAGCATAGGCAATACAGAGCTCCATTTCCTTGGTCTTTTTGAAATTGCCGTCCTTGTCAAACACATCCACATCCACCATGGTGTCGCGGGGCACGGCGATCATAGAGGTTTTGCCGCTGACCTTGTCAATGGCAACCACAATATCCGTATCCGCCATACCGTTTGTGGAAGTATGGTTCTCCGCCTTGCCCAGTTCTCGCTTGTCTACACCCAGGAACGCCATGGTCATCACATTCTCGTTATACACATAGGTGTGACCCTTATACTCAATGGTCTCCTGGTAGTCGGTGGCGGCAGTGGTGTCGGTCATCTTCTTCTCGCCGTCGTAGTTCAGGATCAGGAACGCACCCACCACAAGGGCAACGATAATCAGCAGTGCCACCAAAATGCCGATCACCACCCGGGCGCTCTTGGGCAACCGATGATGGCGATGGTGCCGGTGATGATGGTGCCGGTGCCGACGGTGCTTGCCGTGACGGCTGTGGCTATGGCTGTCGCTATGGTGATGATGGTGATGATGATGGCTGTGTTCCTCACCGCCGGGCGCCGGTTCCACCGGTGCGCCTGTGGCCTCCGCCCGCTGGCGGTGGTTCTCCGAGGCGTGGTACTCGCCGGGGGTTGCGGCAGTCGAAGTCTCTTTCATTTCAAACTGAGGCGCGCGGTAACTTACGCCGGAGGTATCATCGCCGCCGGTTAGGGAGAACACGCTGTCTTCAAAGCGCTCCAAATTGGGATCAATCGGTTTTTTCATTCTTCAGTAACACTCCGCTTACAAGGTATCTGCTGCTCCGCTGGCTGGTGCCGGTAAAGCAGGTGGACAGGATCACCACATGGCTGTCCTTATCCACAGTGGTCTTTAGGTCCGTGCGCACATTCTTCAAGGCAGAATCCGGATTTTGCAGCATGGCAAAGAAGTCACTGCGCACCGTCACATCTTGGAAAGAAAAGCTGTTCATAATATGCCGATCATCGTACTTAAAGGCAGAGATGATCTGGTAGGTCAGCTTGTGGCCGGGCATATAAATGTAAAAATACGGGTGGCTGTCAAAGAAAGACTTGTCCTCAAACTTATGCAGGGAGGTAAACATACTCTCGCTAAAGCCGTTGTGACCGTACACCAGAGTCACCGAGTCGTTAAAGGTGGTTGTGTTCTGCGACTGGGTGAACACGGCGCCGCTGGCCAGCCAGCTTTTATCATAGGCACTGTGGGTCAGGTAAAACTCATCGTCCACCGTGCTTTGCACAATGGGATAGTTCACCTCGGTACCGTCCACCTGGATCCAAGCGTAAATTTCGTCATTTTGGCTTTGCAGCTTTTTGAAATTCACCGGATTGGTGGGCTTTTTGCTCTCGCCGGTGGTACTGGGCGCTTCCGTTACCATACTCTGACTGCGCCGATCCTCCTGGCGGGCGGTGTACTGCTGGTACAGATCCACACCGATATAGGCCAGCCCGGCAATCAGGCACACCAAGGCAATGATCAGCAGTATGACCCGCCCGGTGTTGCGCTTCTCCTCTTTTTTCGGTTCTTTTTGATTATCCATTGCTTGGGTATCGCTCCTTGGCATTGTCGCCGTATTTCATTAAAAAAAGCCTGTTTACCGTATGGCAAACAGGCTTTTGCAGTTCGTCTTATTCAGCGTCCTGTTTTTTCTTCATGGCAGCCAGAACTGCTGCACCTGCGCCGGCAAGTGCAAGGCCGGTAGCCATGGTCGCGCCGGTTTTGGGAGAACGGCTCTTTTTGTCCTTTCTGGGCGCCTTCTTGGTGGTGGTCTCACCCTTGAATTTTACGATGGCGTTACCAATTACATCGCCCTCATAGCCGTTGATCAGTTGAATGGTGATGGTGTTGCCGTCTACGGAGATCACCTTGTAGTCCTTGCCCTCGGTCATGCCCGGGAACTGCCAACTCTGAAAGTCGCCGTTGCCGGTGTAGGTAAAGCTGATCTTGGTGGGATCGGTGGGATCTACCTCATAGTCCACATCGTCGCTGACCTTACCGTTTACCTGGCCGATCTTGTCATTGTCTCTGGTGGTGTGCTCCGGGCTGGCCACGGTGTTAGACGCAGCGAAAGCCATCATGGAAGTGGCACCCAGTGCAGAGAACGCCAGCATAGCAGCCAGCAGGATGGAAAGAATCTTTTTCATTTTCATACACCTCTTTGAGAATATAGTTATGCCATAGATATTCTAACTTCATTACTGATTATATCATCTTGGTAACCGCTTGTAAAGCCTTTTTTCAAAATTCTTTGACCCACAAAACCGTGCCACGCGCCATAGTTGCTATCCCTTGGGGCTGTAGGCACACCGGGCTGCCACCGAGCACAAAATGTAGCCGCATTTGTGAACAAAAAAATTCTTACGCCTCCATTGGCGCTGCCTCCAGCGCCTGGGCAATACTGCCCTCGAACAGCCGGCACAGAGCCTGCACATGGGCCACAATATCATAGACCATATTTTGATTGAGCCAGTTGGTCACCTGACCGAACAGCTCGCACTGGCAAAAATCCACAAGAAGCGCCAGCTCCTCCTCCGGCAGGGTGCGCAGCAGGTCCGCCGAGCGGCAGGCAATGTAGCGGCTGACCACATAATTGCACACCCGCATTAAATTCTGCTCGTAAAACGCCCGATCCGGCGACGCCCAAATGTTGCGAATGGCCCGCTTGTTCTCCACCAGCCGCTCCAGCACCGTCGTCAGTCCCTCTTCCAAAGAAAAGCTCTCCGGTATGCGAGAGATGATCTCGTCCGCGTTTTCTATGATCACCGTTTCCAGCAGTTGGGGCAGGTCCTGAAAATGGTAGTAGAACGAATTGCGGTTGATGCCGCAGTCCTCCACAATATCCTTAACAGTGATCTTGGTAATGGGTCTTTGGCTTAGAAGCCGCAGAAAGGACTGCTGAATGGCTATCTTGGTAAAATTCGGCATAACAAACCCCCTGTTCACTCACTATACCATAATCGGTGGCAAAAAGCAAAGCACACAGGGGGTTATTTATTGTTATTTTACAAAGAGTGCCAACAGATCTTTGAAACTCAGCAGCTGTACGGACCAGTAGGCCGGCGCTTTCTTAAACACATTGATGCTCACCATCATAATGAGCCAGTCCGCCAGAATCAGCGTCCCCAGCACATAGTCCAGCTGCACCGTGGTGCGGTAGGGAATACGCTGAATTTTCTTCATCAGTCCCTCAAAGAAGTTGCCCATAATGACAGCCACGCCCAGGCTCATGGCGGTGCAGGTAGGAATGCTGGTGTACTTGGTCACATGCAAGGGGATCCCGCTGTAATCCCACAGGGAGATGCCGGACACCTGCTCAAAAATGCTGCCCACCACAATCTCGCCGAAAAAGACAAACAGGAACACCACAGTAAAATAGTAGATCCGTGCCAGTATTTTATCCCGGCGGGTGTTGCCCTCCAGTACCCGGTGGCTGAAGAAGCGCGGGTGATTGGTGGTGCCCAAAGCCAGGTACATGGCCCACATGGCAATGGTGTAGCAAAACAGGAAGGGCAGCAGCTGATTGCGGGAGTCCAAAACGCCCTTAGACACCAGGCGAAACAGGTTCTCCACCCAGTAGCCGATATGGGCATACACCAGCCCCGCCAGCCACAAATGGGTTACATCGTAATCATACAGCTGCACGGTGCCGTTGTCCGCTTTGGTAAAGAATTTGTTCAGCACTTTGTTCATAGTGCCACTTCCTTTCTGCCCTCATTGTAGCACCGACTGCTGTCTTTACAATGGCCGAACCTGCCCCTTTGTCTGAAAATATAACAATTTTTGACAAATGTCAAAAAGCAAAAAAGCGGAGAGACACGCTCTCCGCTTCTGTATCATTTTTTGCAGGTCTTAGCTGAGCTTGGCCTTGCCGGTGCACAGCTGGTAATACCGACCCTGCTGGGCCATCAAGGCGTTGTGGTCGCCCCGCTCGATAATGCGGCCGTCCTCCAGCACCATAATCGCGTTAGACTCCCGCACCGTAGAGAGCCGGTGAGCGATCACAAAGGTGGTTTTGCCGGCCATCAGCCGATCCATACCGTGCTCAATGTGCTTCTCTGTGCGGGTATCAATGGAGGAGGTGGCCTCGTCCAGTACCATCACCGGCGGGTCTGCCACTGCCGCCCGGGCAATCGCCAGCAGCTGGCGCTGACCCTGGCTCAGGTTGCCGCCGTCGCCGGTGAGCATGGTCTGGTAGCCCTCCGGCAGCCGCCGGATAAAGGAATGGGCAGAGGCCAGCTTGGCTGCGGCAATGCATTCCTCGTCGGTAGCATCCAGCCGACCGTAACGGATATTCTCCATCACCGTACCGGTAAACAGGTGGGTGTCTTGCAGCACCATCGCCAAGCTACGGCGCAAATCGTCCTTTTTGATCCGGCGAATGTCAATACCATCATAGGTGATGGTGCCCTCCTGAATATCGTAAAACCGATTGATCAGATTGGTAATGGTGGTCTTGCCTGCGCCGGTGGAGCCTACAAATGCGATCTTCTGCCCCTCTTTGGCGTACAGGCTAATATCATGGAGCACCACCTTCTCCGGCACATAGGCAAAGGTCACATGGTGGAACTCCACAGCCCCATGCACCGGCACCCGGCGGTCGCCGTCCTGCCAGTACCACCGTTTCTCCTCCCCGGCACCGGTTACCGTCAAAGTCACGGTGCCCTGGTCCTCTTCGGAGGCAGTATCCATCATCTCAAACACCCGCTCCGCACCGGCCAAAGCGGAAAAGATGGTGTTCATCTGATTGGCGATCTGGTTAATGGGTTGCGTAAATTGCTTGGCATAGCTGAGGAAAGTAAAGAATGTGCCGATGTCCAGCCGCCCGGTCAGGGCCAGCAGCCCGCCGAACAAAGCGATCAGGGCATAACCGGCGTTGTTGATTCCGTTGGACACCGGGCCCATCAGCCCCGCATAAAAGTTGGCGTTGGTGGCCGCAGAGCGAAACGCCTCGTTGTACTGCTCAAAGCCCGCAATGGCCTGGTCCTCATGGTTAAATACCTTGATGACCCGCATGCCCTCAACGGACTCCTCAATATTGCCGTTCATTTGGCCCAAATTGGCCTGCTGCGCCTGAAAGTAATGCTTGCTCTTTTTGCCGATCTTAGATACCGTCACCAGCATAATAATCATAAACACCAGCGAAATACAAAACAGCGGCGGACTCAGGGCAATCATCATCACCACAATGCCCACAAAGGTAAAGGCGGAGGACACCAGCTGCACCATAGATTGCTCCAGCATCATCTGAATATTATCCACATCATTGGTGTAGCGGCTCATGATCTCGCCGTGGGTCTGGGTGTCAAAGAACCGCAGGGGCAGAGTCTGCATGTGGTCAAACAGTTCCTTGCGGATCAGGTTGGTGGTCTTGTAGGCGATCTTGACCATCACCTTGCTTTGAATGTACATACAAAGGGATGCGCCAATATACAACGCCGACACAATGGCCAAGTTACGCATTAGGCTTTCCACACCCACGGTGGCAAAATTGCCTGCCCGGATGGAGGCGTCAATGTCGTTCAAAATAGGCTTCAGCCAGTAGGAGGCGCCTACGGAGCATACCGTGCTGGCAATGAGCATCACGAATACCGCCAGCAACATAAATTTGCTCTTGCCCGCATACTGCAAAATGCGGCCAAAGGTCTTTTTGGCATTCTTGGGTTTCTTAAAATCCGTTCTTCTGGGACCCGGCATTATTCGCTCACTCCTTTCGCCTGTGTGGTTACGATCTCCTTGTAGATCTCGTTGTCGGCCAGCAGCTGCTCATGGGTACCGATCCCCTTGATTTGGCCGTCGTCCAGTACCAGGATCTGGTCCGCAGCCTGCACGGAGCTGACCCGCTGGGCAATAATGAACACGGTGGTGTCCTTAAAATCTTTATAGAAGCTCTCCCGAATTTTGGCCTCCGTTGCCGTATCTACGGCGGAGGTGGAGTCATCCAAGATCAAAATTTTCGGGTGCTTGATCATGGCGCGGGCAATGCAAAGCCGCTGCTTTTGACCGCCGCTCAGATTCAGTCCACCCTGGCTCAAATCCGTATCGTACCCCTTGGGCTGGGCCAGTACAAAGTCATGGGCCTGCGCCGCCTGACAAGCCGCCACAATCTCCTCGTCCGTGGCGTCTTTCTTACCCCAGCGGATATTCTCCTTAATGGTACCACTAAAAAGCACGTTCTTTTGCAGCACCACGCCAATCATCTCCCGCAAAGCGGTCAGGTCGTACTTACGCACATCCACCCCGTCAATGAGCACCTGCCCTTGGGTGGCGTCATACAGCCGGGGGATCAGGTTCACCAAACTGCTCTTGCCGCAGCCGGTGCCACCTACAATACCGATGATCTGGCCGGGCTTGGCGGTAAAGCTGATATGCTCCAAAATATCGTCCCCGTGGCCCTCCGTATTATACTTAAAGCTCACATCCCGGAACTCTACGCCCCCCTTGGGGTTCTCCGGCAAATAGGGGTTCTGCGGATTGGTAATGTCAATTTCTGTATCCAGCACTTCCACCACACGGTCGCCGCAGGCTTTACCACGAGCCAGCTGCAGCAGCATCATGGAAATCATCATCAGATTCATTAAAATCTGCATCACATAAGAGGCAAAGACGGAGATTTGGCCCACTTCCATCACGCCGGCGTTGGCCTCTAAAGCGCCTTTATAATACACAAAGACCACTACGGCGTTAAGCAGCAGCATCATCACCGGCATCACGGTCACAATCAGGCCCGCTGCCTTGGCGCCCTGGGCGGCCAAGTCATCGGAGGCATCATGGAATTTGTCTTTCTCCCGGTCCTCTCGCACATAGGCCTTGACCACACGCATACCGATTAGGTTTTCCTGCACCACCCGGTTTACGTTGTCGATCTTCTTCTGCATTTTTTGGAACATAGGGAAGCCGAACTTCAAAATGCAGGCCACCACCACAATCAAAATCGGCAGCAAGATCAGCAGCATAGCGCTCATTTTGGGATTGATGGACACCGCAAAGCAGGCGGCCACCACCGCCAACGCAGGCACACGCACTAAAATCCGCAGGCACATCATCACCACATTCTGCAAGGTGGTCACATCGTTGGTCATACGGGTAGTCAGCGACGCAGTAGAGAACTGGTCAATGTTCTTAAAGGAAAAATGGCTGATCTTGCGGTACATATCCCCCCGCAGCCGGTAGGCAAACCGCTGGCTCACATTGGCGGAGGTCTTCATGGTCACCACGCCGCCAAAAAGGCCTAACAGTGCCAGCGCCAGCATGCCCAAGCCGCTGAGGATCACCGCAGTACGCACGCTCTCCGGCGAGGCGGCGTTGTCCACCTTTTGATAAATGCTGTTGGCAAGGGACGGCAGGGCCAGCTCGCAGATGGCCTCTACGATCATACCGGCGGCGCTGATGGCTGCCAGTCCCCACAGCCCTTTCATATATTTGGATAACTTCTTTAACATTCGGTTCTCCTTTCCGTTTTCTTCTCTATCTTTCACACTTACGGGTTTTCTTTGCCCACATTTTGCAGCGCACGTTCCAACAGGCCGGCCAGCGTCAGTACCTGCTCCTGGCTCATACCGGCGGTGAGCACCTGCTCCATGGCGTTCATTTTTTGGTGAATCTTTTTCGGCGCGTCCTCCGCCACCGGAGTGGGATACAGCCGCACAATCCGGGCGTCCTTTTCGTCCACCCGCTTTTCAATAAACCCGGCCTTTTCCATGCGCTTGACAGACACGGAGGCGGTAGCGCTGGCCACCCCCAGGGCACGGCTCAGCTGGCCCAGGGTCATACCCGGCTGGTGAATCAGCAGCAGCAATATATCCTGCTGGCCGGAAAACAGGCCCTGCTCCGCTACGGCGGCATTAAAATTCTTGCGCAAATATTTAGAGAGTTCCATCACCCGAGGACCGATCTCATCCGGTCGCAACGGACGGCGATGACAGGGTTTCAGCTCCATACAGGCACTTCCTTTTTATTCATTTAGCCGCCTATCGTTAGGCGGCTTATGATGTATTTTAGCACACTTGCACAAAAAGTCAAGCATATGATTGTAAATTCTGCCGAAGTGTGGTAGAATAGGCAACCGTTAGAGGAGCGGTTGTATGGATTTATATGATTATAATACGATAAAGAGAATATTAACCCGTCACGGCTTCACTTTTTCCAAAGCGCTGGGGCAGAACTTTTTGATCGACCCCTCCGTGTGCCCCCGTATGGCAGCAGCGCTGGAAGCGGACGACCGTACCGGCGTGCTGGAGATCGGGCCGGGCATCGGCGTGCTTACCAAAGAGCTGTCCGCCGTGTGCGGTCGAGTAGCCGCCGTGGAGCTGGATCGTCGCCTGCCGGATGTGCTGGCCGAGACCCTGGCAGACTGCCCCAATGTGCAGGTGGTGCCCGGCGATGTGCTGCAAATGGACTTGCAGGCGCTGTTTGCCGACCAGTTCGCCGGCTGTGACCGCTTGCAGGTGTGCGCCAACCTGCCCTACTACATTACCACCCCGGTGCTGATGCGTCTGTTGGAAAGCGAGCTGCCTATTGAACGGCTGGTGGTGATGGTGCAGCTGGAGGCGGCCAAGCGCCTGTGCGCGCCCCTGGGCACCCGGGACTGCGGTGCCGTGTCCGCAGCGGTGGAATACTATACGCAGGCGGAGATCTTGTTTGAAGTGGGGCGAGAGAGCTTTTTCCCCAGCCCCAATGTAGACTCTGCGGTGATCGCCTTGACCCGGCGGCAGCAGCCTCCGGTGCAGGTGACGGACGAGGGCAACTTTTTCCGTGTGGTCAAGGGCGCCTTTTTGCAGCGGCGCAAGACCCTGGCCAACAGTTTGAACGCCGCCCTGGGCGTGCCCAAGGCAGAACTGACGGCGCTGTTCCAATCTTTAGGACTAAGTGCCACCGCGCGGGCCGAGCAGCTGACCATGTCCCAAATGGCAGCCCTGGCTAACGCGCTCTATGAGAAGAAGGCATAAAAGATCAATGAAAGACAATACCCAAGTTTTTGAAAGCTACAGCGTACCCCGGGCCGTGCGCACTTTGGCACTGCCCAGCATGATGGGCATGCTGGTGAATATCGTTTATAACCTGGCAGACACATTCTTTGTGGGTCAGACCGGCAACGCCAATATGGTGGCCGCCGTGTCGGTGACCATGCCGCTGTTTTTGCTGTTTATCGCCTGCGGCAACCTGTTCGGTGTAGGCGGCTGCGCCTTTGTAAGCCGCTCTCTGGGCGAAGGAAAGACAGAGAGGGTCAAGACCATCAGCAGCTTTTGCGTTTACAGTGCCATTGGCGTTGGGCTGGTGATGACCGTGCTGTTTTTGGTGTTCCGCAAGCCGGTACTGTACGCAGTCGGCGCGTCGGACGCCACCTTTGCCTACGCCGCCGATTATCTGAAGTATGTGGCCATCGGCTCTCCCTTTATTGTGTCCTCCGTGATGCTGGGCAACCTGGTGCGGGGCGAGGGCGCCGCGAGGGTATCTATGATCGGCAGCATTATCGGTCAGGTGGTCAATATTGTGCTGGACCCGATCTTTATTTTGAACAAGGGCGACAAGCTCTTTGGTCTGGCCATGCCCTTTGGCACCGGTCAGGGCGTAGCCGGCGCTGCCATTGCCACCGTTATCGGCAATGTGGTCAGCGTGGTATTCTTCCTGATTTACTTTTTGCGGGGCAAGTCCATTTTATCCATCAGCCCCGGCCGCTATCGGGTGCGGGGCGGCATTGCCCGCGGGGTCATTACCGTTGGACTGCCTGCCGCCATTAACAATTTGCTGATGAGCATTTCCAACATGCTGATCAATGTGTTTTTGCAAGGCTATGGCGACAACGCGGTGGCAGCCATGGGCATTGCCATGAAGGCCAATATGCTGGTGGTGATGCTGCAACTGGGACTGGCGCAGGGCGTGCAGCCGCTGGTGGGCTACTGCTACGGGGCAAACAAACTGGACCGTATGCGCCACAGCATTCGCTTTTCCTGCGTTTGCAACATTGTGCTGGGCACAGTAATCACCGTGATATACTTTATCTTTACCCGCCAGGTAGTCAGCGTGTTTATCGATGACCCGGCTGTAATCGACTATGGGGTCAAAATGCTGCGTGCCTTGATGATCTCCGGCCCGGTGATCGGCTGTATGTTCGTGCTGAACTTCTCATTCCAGGGCATGGGCAAGGGCACCCAAAGTATGATCTTGTCCCTCAGCCGACAGGGATTGATTTATTTCCCGCTGTTGATTATAATGAATAAGACTGTTGGTCTGGATGGCATTATCTGGTCCCAGGCCGTGGCCGACCTGGTGTGCACCGCCATGAGCGTGGTAATGTTCCTGCTGGTGGTGCGCAAACTGCGCCGGCAGCATAGCCAAAAGACGGAAGCATAAGAAAGGGTGAGGAAAAATGGAGCTGTCCCATTGGAATAAAAAAGAACAAGCACCGCTGGTGGAGTTCTTAGGGGCGTCGCTGCTGTCGCACCCGCTGATGATGTATTATTGTCCGGATCGGGACAAGCGGGAAAAATTCATCACCCGCTATATGGAGCACAACCTGCCCCGCTGGATCCAAACCGGCACCGTGCTGGTCAGCGATCCGGCTCACGCAGTAGGCGTGCTGCTGCCCAAGAACGCACTGGAGTACCGCTCTCCGTCCAAGGGCGCCCTGTCCATGCTCTCCGGCGACCGTTTCCGGCGGATCCAATCGCACCGGAATGTAACCCGCAATATCGTGGGCGTGATGATCCCCAGGGAAAAGCCGGTGCAGGTGCTCACTCTCTTTGGCAACGCCGCCGCCCAAAAGCAGGAGCTTTTGCAGCTGGTGTCCGAGGCCCAGGACCTGGCGGACGAAAAGCAGTTTGTCCTGGTGTACGACACCTTCTCCCGCCGCTTGGTAGACGCGCTGGAGAACCAGGGTTTCTCCACCGGCTACCAGCGTAATTTCCTGGATACCCACTTCATCCAAACCCTAATGACCTATAATATATAATGTAGTAAAGAAAGGCACACTGCACAGTTAAGTGCAGTGTGCCTTTCTTTATTCATTATAGAGGCATCAGGAGAACGATTTTGCATTGTCCACCCTATAGCACCTGCGAAGTGTTTCTCTCCATCCGCTATGCCATCTGACTACGTGTTGGACCAAATCACTTTTTAAATTTCGTTAACTATACCATGCAGACACTTCATTCTATAATCCAGCAAATATACGCAAAACAGCACGATCTTCAAAGCGATTTTTATCGACTTTTTATCCTTTGTGTACATGAATCCATGCACACACGCATTCCTTATGTTCATCCCATTTTCGCTAAACAGACAATAATAGATAAACATAAACTCTGCGGCAGTATCAAGTGTCCCGGTTTGATCATATATCTCTTTCACAATTTTAGCTAAAACCGAACTGGGTTCCTTATAGTTGTAATACCTTTCAGGACTTTGGCAAATTGCCGGTATTCCTATCAATTCACCATATTCGCGTATTTTACTTTCCAAAATAGGAAAAAATTGCGTCAAATGCGCTAATAGCGGTTCTTCACAATAATCTAACAACTCATATTCCGAATTCTGTGCAGAAACAATCTGGTACAGTTCTTCTGTTTTATAGAATAGGGAAAACTGTACTAATATTTCTTTTTCTATGCTCCTATATATCTCTGGCAAAAATCGCTCAATGCTAAAAGGATTTAACAGTTTATAACCATTTGCGTTTCTTATTTTCTCAGCATGTGCCTTGTACATCAAATCCAATGGTCTTCTATTATCAAACACAAATGACTGATATCTGGGAAAATCTTCTGAGATGGTTATTTTGTTTGCAAATAAGGATAACGGATTATCAGAAATACAACTCATAATATCCATTATCTCTTTTTCCTCTATACACATACAGCTTTGCGCAATCACAAGCGGCTCAGCAAAGAACAGATTATTATACGCCTCCATTGTGTCGTTGCGTAATGAGATATTGTCTGTAAAGCATTGCATAGAATTTACAACTTTTTCAAAATGTGTTTCTCTCCATAAGCTCCTAATATACACAATCTCTGTGGCTATATCTCTAGAAATAATATTCCTGTTGTTTTCTATTTTCAATAAGAATAGCAAATACTCCAGGAACAAGTTGGATGTTTCAACCCCTGTATTCGCTTCAATCACGCTCTCAAATTTGTCTGACAATACTACAAATACTGCTTGATCCGCCTTCGCAATTACATCTCTATCTTCGATAAAAGATAAAAAATCCTGCGCATTATCAATTAGCTTTGCCTTTCTCAGTTTTTCGGAAATAAATTTTTGAATTGTTTTTTGAAGAGACTTATCGAGAATCTTGCACCTTGCATCAATTGCATTAAGCCACTGAATATCTTTGATTTTACGTAAAGCGAGATTAAATAACCGCAGGCATTCAGAATCACATTGCACAACTTCATCATTGAGAAAGGAAATTGAGAATTCCAAACTTGAACACGGATACTGAGTTACATCCACATTTTCTTCGCCTAACTGATCATAGTACTCAGATAATAATTCAAAGTGTCGATGTATTGTTTCAACTGAGGGTGATGTTTGAAACAACGCATAACGCACTGATTCTATAACGAAATCCGCAATCGAATCGCTAAAATCAGTCTGCATAATAGATAAAACATTTTCTGTCCACAAACTAATATTGGGTGATGTTCCTCCGTCTCGATCTGTAAAACGCGGTCTTAACATGCCTTGATCATACTCACAAGTAAGCATTTGTGACAAGTATTGTTCTTCCCATGTACTGCAAGAGACATTACTGTTGCTTTTAAATGCAAAGCAGTTTGCATTTAATATCTCATTTTTGTATTCTTGGATGAATTTTAAGCAACTTTGTTTTTGTTGATTTATGTTATTGAAAAATATCTTTTTCTCTTTTTCTGTACTGTATGTAACAGCATCCATCAACGAAACAATGTAATCTGCCTCTTTCTGAAACGGCAAAATATCAATAATTTTATAGATGTTATTCTTCCTGATAATGTCATCGTACAAAATATATTTCACATCATCTTTCGAAATTTCATTTCTGATTTTCGCCAAATACATCAAAAGCAATAACGTTTTTCCAAAATCCGTATCCAAATCATGTGCATCACAGTCTTTGATCCCAAGATAATAAAGAGATAATGTATCGATTTCCTTAAGCCATGGCTGGTGAATGACCAAACGACCCTTCATAATTTCATTAACCTTGATCAACATCTGTAACACATCGCCAATTTGCCTGTATATTGAATCAAAATCTTTGAATCCAGACATAGAAAAATTTACATCAAATTCGGTCTCAATGTATGTGATCAACCAGTTCCACTCCTGAGAATGAGCTAATAAGCCATCAACATACGCCACCCTTTGCTCGTGCTCAATATAATTTTTCATTTCACCTCATCCTTTCTTTTTCCATACATACCAATCCCTTAACTATGTCTGCATATTGACTTGGCATTACGCTTTTCATAGATTTAAGCTAACTTTCTCAAGTTATGTTAAATTAGGATATACATAACACTTTACCGCTTATACGTAGTAATTATGCCCACTCCGTAATATGTCTCTGTTTGAAAGCCTGTGATGATCGCAATGATGGATATGCTTAATGCAGCAACGGTTGCTTGCACCGTAAACAAGTCAAGCAATAAATCCGGGCTGTTTGATGAAAAAACGATACTGTCGATCCAAACTATGTGCATACATGGAATTTGGGAATATAAAAAAGTCAAGGCAACAAAAGCCAATATAAAGCATAAGATCCTTATTTCTTGCTTGAGAGTCCTCTTTTTCATACATCATCACCACTTAATTCTTAATTAAATTTCCTCAATTATATTGTATCATAGGAAATATCTGTTGGCAAGCAACTTTTCCCCTGCATCGTTTTTGCCGCCACTGATAAATCGTTATAGACAATCTGTATGCGATACAGTATAATGTAGTCAGCATAAACACCTGTAAATAATCAAAGAAAGAATTGGACAAAATGGCGAATATAAAAGATACCGTAGACAAATTCTCTAATGCGAAAGATATTGCAGAGCGACAGCAGATCATTTACGATTACCGCACATACGGCAAAATAGACCGAGCCAACACCATAAATAAAATCATTGAATTGCGTGCTACAATGAACAAGTTGCTGTGGCGCAATGGATAGAATGCACAAGTCAACCATCTATTCCTTTCGAGCAAGCAACAGATGAACAGTTAATAAGAGAATTAGAAAAACAAATCACAATACTTACCATATCAGATACAATCCAGGGAGCAAATTTATGAGCAAATACGAAAAAGCGGAACTGACCAACATGTGCATGATCTATGACAGTGCCGGACGTGTGGTGGTGCAGGACAAGGTCGGCAAAAACTGGGGCGGGATCACCTTTCCCGGTGGGCATGTGGAGAAAGACGAGTCCTTTGTGGATTCCGTTATTCGAGAAGTGAAAGAAGAGACCGGGCTGGATATTCAGTCCCCCAAACTGTGCGGGATCAAGTGGTGGGAAGCAGGTCACGGCCGGCGCTACATTATCCTGCTGTTCAAAACCGACCGCTACATCGGCACGCTGCATGATTCTAACGAAGGCAAAGTGTTTTGGACCGAATTAGACGCGCTGCGCTCCATGCGCCTGGCGCCCAGCTTTGACAAAATGCTGGATGTTTTTACCAACGAGGACATACAGGAATACATCCAGCGCAAAAACCCGGACGGGTGGACGGATATTTTGAAATGACAAAACAGGAAATGATGGCCACCGTGTATCGCCAACTGGCGCTGGACTATAATTGCCAACCGGAGGATTTTACAAGAAGCGGCATTCTTTTTACAGAAGCAAAAATGCAGCGAGGCCGGCGGGAAATGCCATTTGTCACCCCACGCCTGGAAGTGATCACCATAGGCAAAAGCACCGTGGTCAACGCATCTAAAAGTGTTATGCCCTATGTAAAGCAAAAATTTAGGAACAAAAGCAGCTACGAAATTCTCACCGACAAGCTGGTCTACGGCGCAAATCCCTACTATCTTCCGGATATAGAGCACATAAAGCCTATGGAAAACGCCGCCTGTTCCTTTGTTCTGCTGGATAAAGACCTGCACGGTTTGTATAAAAACAAGGGCTTTCCAAACGCATTACAGTATGACCGCGACAGCGCGCGACCAGAAGTGCTGGCCGCCGTAGCCTATGACCAAGAGCAAATCGTCGGCATTGCTTGTGTCAGTGCAGATAGCCAGACAATGTGGCAGATTGGCGTGGATGTGCGCCCTGCCTATCGCGGCAATGGCATCGGGGTAAAGCTGGTGAATATGCTGACCATAGAGACTTTGGCTCGAGGTGTGGTGCCCTATTACACCACGGATATTGCCAATATAAGCTCTCAAAAAGTGGCTGTCAAAAGCGGCTATTTGCCCGCCTGGACCCATTGCTTTAGGAACCGATTACCAAAATTCCATAAATAAAAAGCAGCCTCTGGGCTGCTTTCTATTTTGCCGTCGGCAGGGCGCAAACAGCAGTATTTCGAATAAACCCGGCAGTTTTTCTGAAGTCCGGTCGGTATGCGCGTGGTATAGTAAGACTGTGTGCCGGGCAACGAGAACCGGATATAGACAAGCGCCGCCGGTTATGGTATAGTGAAGTCGCTGCTTTTTACAAAATGAGAGAGATAAGCAGAACAGAGAAAGCAAAGAGCAAGCAAGAGATCCAAGCGGCCGTTTGCAACATTTCGGTATTGGCCCCCACGGTCACACAAACAGAAACAAGCAGCCAAACCGTCTGCATTTTTGCAGCGGCGCGGTCGGATATCGGAGCAAAAAATGCAAGAGACTATTTTACAATTCGGCACCGGCAACTTCCTGCGGGGATTTGCCGATGACTTTATTCAGCAATTAAACAACAAGGGGCTGTATGCGGGCCAAGTGGTGGTGGTATCCCCCACGGACTCCGCTACAGTAGAGAAGATCAATGCCAAGAACGGTCGCTACCACCTGCTGCTGCGGGGGCTGGCAAAGGGTCAGCCGGTGCGCGATCTGCGCGAGATCCGCTGCATTTCCCGCGCCGTCAATCCGTACCGGGACTTTGACGCCTATTTGGCGCTGGCACGGCAGCCGGCGCTGCGCTTTGTGATCTCCAACACCACCGAAGCGGGCATTCAATTTGACCCCCACTGCCGCCTGACGGACCGACCCGCTGCCTCGTTCCCGGCCAAGCTGACCCAGCTGCTGTACGCCCGGTATCAGGCCCATTTGCCCGGGCTGGTGATTCTGGCCTGCGAGCTGATCGACAACAACGGCCGGGAGCTGGAAAACTGCGTGCGTCGCTACGCCGAGCAGTGGCAACTGGGAGCGGACTTTGCCCGCTGGCTGGAAGCGAAAAACACCTTTTGCAACACCCTGGTGGACCGAATCGTCACCGGCTATCCCCGGGAGGAGGCGGCGGAGATCTGTGCCAAGATCGGCAGCGACGATGCCTTGCTGGACACCGCCGAGCCTTACCACCTGTGGGTGATCGAAGGGAATTTTGAACAGGAACTGCCCTTACAGGCAGCAGGGCTCAATGTGGTCTGGACCGACCAAGTGGCGCCCTATAAAAAAATGAAAGTACGCATACTCAACGGTGCCCACACCGCCCTGGTGTTCCCCTCCCTGCTGTGCAGGGTGGAGACGGTGGGCGAGAGCCTGAAAGACAAAGATTTGGCGGCCTTTTTAGACTGCTGCCTGCACCGCTACATTCTGCCCACACTGGATAACCGGGCGGAGGCAGAGACCTTTGCAAAGGCGGTGCTGGAGCGCTTTGCCAACCCCTATATCCACCACCGGTGGCAGTCCATTGCCCTGAATTCCATCAGCAAATACACTGCCCGGGTGCTGCCCACTCTGCTGGACACCGTAGCAGGCGGCGCGCCGGTGCCCCGGCCCCTGGCGTTCTCCCTGGCCTGCCTGATCGAATATTATAAAACCCGACCGGTAACGGACGATCCAAAGCAGACAGCGTTTATTAAAGAGAACCCCCTTCCGGCAATCCTGGCAAACGCCGAGCTGTGGGGAACGGACCTGTCTTTCTTAACGGACACGGTAACAACATGTACGGAAAAGCTGCACCAAAGCGGTGTGCGGGAGGCAATGCAATGGAGTATGTGACCATACATCCCAACGATACGGTCAAAGTGTGCCTGCAAGACGGGCACAAATACGCCCGCCGCGCCATTCGCAAGGGACAGCCGGTGATCAAATACGGCTTTCCCATCGGCATTGCCACGGCAGATATTGCCCCCGGTGAGCGGGTACACAGCCACAACCTGCGCACTGCCCTGGGCGGCGCCAGAGATTACACCTATACGCCAAAATTCCAATACCCGGCGCCCTTGAGCCAGGCCACCATAGACGGCTTTGCCCGCCCCGGCGGCCAAGTGGGCATACGCAACGACATTTGGATCGTGCCCACCGTTGGGTGCGTAAACAGCATTGCCCGGGCACTGGCGGACCGCACCGATGCCATTGCCCTAACCCACCCCTATGGGTGCAGCCAGCTGGGCGACGATCTGGCGGTGACCCAAAAGGTGCTGGCCGGACTGGTGCACCACCCAAATGCCGGCGGTGTGCTGGTGCTGGGACTGGGATGCGAGAATAACAATATCCAGGGATTCAAAAAAGTCTTGGGTGACTGGGACTCCCGGCGGGTGCGCTTTCTCAACTGCCAGGACTGTACCGATGAGCTGGAAAAAGGCGTTACCATCATTCGGGAACTGCAAGCCCTGGCAGCCAAGGACCGACGCTGTGCCCTGCCTGTCAGTAAACTGAAGATCGGGCTGAAATGCGGCGGCAGCGACGGCCTGTCCGGCATCACCGCCAACCCCCTGTGCGGCCGGGTCACCGACCGACTGGCGGCCATGGGCGGCAGCGCGGTACTCACCGAGGTGCCGGAGATGTTCGGAGCCGAGCAGCTGCTGATGAACCGCTGCACCAGCCAAGAAGTATTTGACCGAGCGGTGCGACTGATCAACAACTACAAAAATTACTTTTTGGATCACCACCAGCCAGTGAGTGAAAACCCCTCTCCCGGCAATAAGGCCGGCGGCATTACCACCCTGGAGGAGAAGTCCCTGGGCTGCGTGCAAAAGGGCGGCACTGCCCCCATTACCGCCGTGCTGGACTACGGCGATCGAGTAACAGAACCGGGGCTGAGCCTGCTGGGCGGCCCGGGCAACGACCTGGTGGCGGTCACCAATCTGTGCGCCGCCGGGTGTCACCTGATCCTGTTTACCACCGGGCGGGGCACGCCGCTGGGTGCGCCGGTGCCCACCATCAAAATTGCCACCAACACCACCCTGGCAAAGAAAAAGCCCGGCTGGATCGATCTGGACGCCCAAACGGCCACCACGGACGATCTGTTCAATCTGATTCTGCGCACCGCAAATGGGCAGGAGACCCAAAACGAACGCCACGGCTACCGGGAAATCGCCATTTTCAAAGACGGCGTAACCCTGTAAAAAGCGCAAAAAAGACGGAACCGCTCTACACGGTCCCGTCTTTTGTTTTGCTTTATGGGCTTACTCCCCCGCCTCGGTAGAGAGCAGCACCCGGTCGTTGTCAAACTCCTCACCGGAGGTAACCTTAAACTTATCCAGCAGATCCTTGGTGGTCAGTTTCTTCTTCTCCTCACCGCTTACATCATAGATGATCTTGCCCTCGTTCATCATAATCAACCGGTTGCCGATGGCAATGGCGTCCTTCATATTATGGGTAATCATAATGGTAGTCAGGTGATCTCGGGCCACGATCTTCTCCGTCAGATCCAGCACCTTCTTGGCGGTCTTAGGATCCAGCGCTGCCGTGTGCTCATCCAGCAGCAGCACCTTCGGCTTCTTCAAAGTAGCCATCAACAGGGTCACCGCCTGGCGCTGACCACCGCTGAGCAGGCCCACCTTGGAGGTCAGGCGGGTATCCAGCCCCAAATCCAGCTCCTTGAGCATCTCTGCATACTGAACCTTTTCTTTTTTACTGACGCCGGAACGCAGGGTTCGCCCCTTGCCACGGCGAGCGGCGATGGCCAAATTCTCGGCGATCTGCATATCTGCAGCAGTGCCGGTCATGGGGTCCTGGAACACACGGCCGATAAACTTGGCGCGCTTGTATTCCGGCAACTTGGTCACATCCTGGCCGTCGATCACAATGGAACCGCAGTCCACCGGGTACACACCGGCGATCATATTCAGCATCGTGGATTTGCCGGCGCCGTTGCCGCCGATCACCGTTACAAAATCGCCTTCGTTCAAGGTCAGATCAATGCCGCAAAGGGCCTTTTTCTCATTGATGGTGCCAGGGTTAAATGTCTTTTGTACACCTGTGATTTTAAGCATTGTCCTTGCCCCCCTTATTCGTCTTTACATGCTTGGCGCTCAGCTGCCCTTTCCAGTACGGCACGCCCAGGAACAGCGCCACCACCAAAGCAGAGAACAGCTTCAGGTCGTTGGCGTTCAGACCCATTTGCAGCACCAGCTGAATGACAATATAGTAGATCACGCCGCCCAGCACCGCTGCCAGCAGGCGCAGAGCAAAGTTCTTGAACAGCTTGCCAAAGATCACATCGCCGATGATCACGGCCGCCAGGCCGATAACGATAGCGCCGCGGCCCATATTGATGTCCGCAAAGCCCTGATACTGGGCCAGCAGACCGCCGGACAATGCCACAATGCCGTTGGAGAGCACCAGTCCCAGCACCTTGTTGAACCCGGTGTTGATGCCGTTGGCGCGGGCCATGGCCTCATTGCACCCGGTGGCGCGCACGCCGGCGCCCAGTTCTGTGCCGAAGAACCAGTACAGCAACCCAATGATGACCAGCGCAAAAGCACCGCCGACGAGAATGGATTTGGGAATATACCGCAGGGATACCAAGATCCCGTATTCATCAATATTCAGCGCCACATTGGCTCGACCGCTCATAATCCGCAGATTTACGGAATACAGCGCTAGCTGGGTCAAAATACCTGCCAAGATCGCCGGTATGCCAAACTTGGTATGCAAAATACCGGTAACCAGTCCGGCAATACACCCGGCCAAGAACGCCAGCAGCATGGCCAGCCAAATGTTCATCCCTGCAATGGTACACACCACCAGCACGGCGCCGCCGGTGCCAAAGCTGCCGTCCACCGTCAAGTCGGCCAAATCAAGAACCTTAAAGGTCAAATACACGCCCACTGCCATGATACCCCAGATGATACCCTGGGCACAAGCACCGGGCAAAGAAGCTAAAAATCCGCTCATTGCACAATCTCCTTCAATTTAAAGTGCTAAATTCGCAAAGCGTAGTCCTATCTTACCAAATCCGCCGTAAAAAATCAAGTAGAGGACGCCAATCTCTCCACCACCGAACCACACGCCTAATCAACCACACAAAAAACCGGGCAGCATTTCTGCTGCCCGGCATCATCGCAATGTTTAACTTTCGATCGCCTTGTAGCCGTCTACCACCTTCACGCCCAGTGCCTTGCAGCGGGCGGCGTCATATTCCTTGGTCAACTTGTCTTCCGGCACAAACTCAATGTCCATGGTTGCCGGGTCTTTGCCGTTAACCAGAATGTCATAAGCCATTTCGCCGGCCTTGTAGCCGATGTCGTAATAGCTGATGGACAGAGTGGCTATACCGCAACCGGAGCAAATGCCCTCCTCACCGGCAATAATGGGTACGCCGGCAGGCTGTGCAATGTTGTCAATGGTCTTGGCGCTGGAGGCCATGGTGTTGTCTGTGGGAACATACAGCACATCGCTGTTCTGGCAAGCCAGCTTGGTCACAGAAGCGATCTCGTTGGAGTCCGCAGCGGTGTATTCCTTCACTTCCAGGCCCATTTCCTTCAGCTTTGCGCCCACAACGGTGGCCTGGTACTTGGAGTTTTTCTCCGCAGAGCAGTACAGAATACCCACTTTCTTGGCATCCGGCACCCACTCTTTAACCATGGCGGCTTGCTTATCCAGCGGTGCCAGGTCGGCGGTACCGGTCACATTGATCCCGGTCTTGGTGGCAGTCTCGTCCTTCAGACCCAGAGCTACACCGTAGCTGGTGACGGAGGTGCCCACAATCGGAATGGTGTTGGTTGCCGTGCGGGCAGCCACCAGTGCGTCCGTAGCGTTGGCCATGATCAGGTCCACGTTCTGAGACACATACTGGTTAACAATGGTAGAGCACAGGGTGGAATCGCCGCAGGCGTTCTGCTCTTTGAAAGTCACCTTGTCGCCCAGCTTGTCCGTCAGCGCTTTCTTAAAGCCCTCGGTAGCCTTGTCCAGTGCCGGGTGCTGCATGGACTGGCAGATACCTACGGTATAAGTGTCCTTGGCACTGCCGCCGGAACAACCGGCAAATACAGAAGCCACCAACAGCCCGGACAGCGCCACGGCAGCGATCTTCTTCACAACCTTATTCATTGTAATAACCCCTTTTCTCGGTAAATTTATGATGATTTTAGTTTAGCACATAAAAGCGTTAAAGTCAACACCTTTTTTCTTGCATAAATTCCTGCCCGGGTGTATAGTGAAGTTATCCTAACGAAAAGGGGATATTCCTATGCAACTGAACCCGTACCGGGATCTGCCCTGGGAGCAGCTGATGCCCACCGCCCGGCGCAAGCTGCTGTGCAGCGACAAAGACTATATGTTCGTCTTAATGGAGTGCAAAGCCGGCACTGCCCAGCCACCCCACAGCCATCCACATACCCAGGTGGATTACCTACTGGAGGGCGAGATTGATATGCAGGTGGGTGACGAAGTGCGCCGTATGCACGCCGGCGATATTGTGCAGGTGCCCGGCAATGTGCCCCACGCCTTTTGCCGGGTCTACCGGGATACCCGCTGGCTGGAATTCTTCACCCCTGCCCGAGAGGACATTTTGCCCCGGGAAGAACAGAAAGAAAAAGAATAATTCAAACCCTTTGGCGCCCCTTGTTGCAAGGGGCGCGTTTTTTTTGTTTGGCTTGTTCCAATAAATAGGTAAGGGCGGCAATCTGCCCCCTTACCGAAAATCACAAACAACATCACACCACCTACAAAGCCCGACGCTTCCTTTTCCCTGCCTGCCGGGCATAAAGCGCCCCGCAAAATACGGCGCAAACGGCGGCAGCAATGGGCACAGCCCACCAAACAGCCCCGGTGCCCAGAGGTGCCGCCAAGCACGCACCCACGCACGGGCACAACGGCAGCGCACCGGCAGTAACCAGCGCCGATTTGGCTCGGTTTACCGACTGAAAATAGGCACTCACCGTCAGTACCGGCGGCAAGAACAACAGAGCCGGTGCCAACCGCCGCAAGCAGTGGGTGCCAAATTGCACGATCGCCGGATCGCGGGTAAAAATACCCAGCAGCGCTCCGCTCAAAGCATAACACACTGCCACAGCAACCACCGCATACACCAGTCCCAACTGCACCGTGCGCACCACCGTTTGGCGTACCCGGCGGTGCAGTCCGGCGCCGTAGCTGCTGCCGATGATAGGCGCGGCTGCCAAGCAAAGAGCGGAGAACGGCGCCAAGGCAAATTCCGCCAACCGACTCACATAGCCAAAGGCCGCCACTCCTACTGTGCCTGTCCGAGGGGCTAACAAACCGTTCATCACCACCAGCACAACAGACAGACTGCCCATTTGCACCAAGGTGGGCAGCCCCAGAGTCAAGATCCGCCCCACGGTGGCTCGATCCGCCTGCACGCCACGGAATTGCTGGCAGGAAAACCGGGTAAAAAACAATACGCTCATACAAAAGCTCGCCGCCTGGGCGATCACCGTGGCCCAGGCCGCACCGGCAATGCCCAGATGCAGCCGATAGATCAGCAACCAATCCAGCAGCAAGTTCACCCCGGTAGGCAACAGCCAGATCCAAAGGCTGTAATCCATACGCCCCTCCGCCCGTATAATAGACGAAAACCCGGTGGAGAACACATTGCCCGCTGCCAAAATGGTAAAATAGGTGCGGGCATAAGGCAAGATCTCTGCCGTGGCACCGAACAGCCGCAGCAGCGGCGTGCGAAACAACAAGCAAATGCAGGTAATCCCCAGCGCTGTGGTGTAAAAGAACGCCATGGCGCTTTTTGTGACCCGGCCTGCCGCCCGGTAGTCCTTTTGTCCCAAACAGGGCGACACCAGCGCCCCGGCACCGGCGCCAACCATTTGGGCAATAGCACCCTGCAAAACCGTCAGGGGAAAGACCACGCTGATTCCCGCAGCCGCCAGGTCGCCTACCCCGTGGCTGACAAACAACGTGTCCGCCACATTATAAAAGGCACTAAAGAGCAGCGCGGCCAGCGTGTACGGCAGGTGCCGCAGCAGACGGCCGGTCACCGGAGCAGTGGTCAGCGCCTGCGCCTTGTCCTGCGCCTTTTGGCGCCAGCCCTTACCCACGGCGCAAAGCGGCAAAGGCCGCCTTGTAAGCCACAGAAGCGCCACCTATATCCACCATCCAGCCCTGGCTCAAGGGCGTAAAGCGATAGTATTTTTCCACTTCCTGGATCAACGCCAGCAACCCCTGGGCAAAGGCGTAACGCAGCCGGGTCTCTCGGTTGACTTGCACCGGTACCCGGCAAAGGGCGTTGTGGGTTGCCAAGGACAAAGTCTTTTTGTCCAGCGGCGCGGTAAAGGACTCCAGCGGCAAAAAGTCCAGCACCGGATCGCCCCACAGGCTGCGCTCCGGGTCGATCCAGGCAAACCGGGTTTGTCCGTCCACCGTATGGCACAGGATATTGCTGCTCCACAGATCAAAATTCACCATCACGCAAGGTGCCGTCGCCAGCACCGCCCGATACTGCCGGGCATACGCCAGCAGGCGCTGCCCTCGGCGGCTGGTCTTGCCCATACGCCGGGCATCTGCAAGCAGGTTCTCGATCATGGAAATGTAAGCGTCCGCCCAGTTCTCATACAGCCCATTTTGCACATAACCGTAGCCGGTGCCGAACACATTATGGATCTGCGCCACCATCTCCGCCGTGCGGCGGTGTTTCTCCGCACTTGGCAGCGGGCACTTGTCTCGGTGCACCCCGGGCAATCGCTCCATCACCACCCAGGGCGCGCCGCACAGGTTGCCCGCCGGGTCACTATACAGAATATCCGGCACAGTAATCTCCGTGTGCTGCCGGATCTGATCGTACCAGTACAGCTCGGTGGCCAGCATATCCCGCTCATAGGTCATCACCGGCACCTGGGGTCGTGGCGCAATTTTCATCACCACCGGCGGGTTTGTCTCCGCTGCAAAAACGGCGTTGAACATACCGTCCCCCAGCAGCCGAAATTGCACCCCCGCGCTGTCCAGTCCGGCTTGTTTCAGCATATCCCGCAGCACCGCGTCGGTAGGCAGGGTCTTGGTCTTACTTTTCATATTTCGGTCACTCCTTTCCAACGCTATCATAGCACAACCACGCATTTTGTCTATCAAAAAGCCGAGAAAATACAACAAATCCCCATCGACTTGCGCCGCCCCGGTTGACGGACAGCCTCCGGGCAGCTATACTGCACTTAGGGGGAATTCAAATGGATAGTGCATCTTTAATGAGTATTCGGGTGATCCCGAAAAGCGTCAAGGAAGAAACCGGCCACCACGCGCTGGAGCGACTGCACCATACCCCATACCGGGACGAGGTGCGCCTGTTCTCCTGCCTGCAACGGGGTGATCTGAAAAAGCTGATCTACGAACTGGGGCAGATCGGCATACAAAATATTACCGTAGGCCAAATGTCGGAGAACGACTTGCAGCAACAAAAATATATGGCTGTCAGCTTTATCACCCTGGCCACCCGCTACGCCATTCAAGGGGGTCTGGGCGAAAGCAACGCCTATGCGTATTCGGACGAATTTATTCGCCGTATTGACGCCGCAGCAGCCAAGCGCACCGTGCACGCCGCCATTGTGGACGGCGCCATTGAACTGACCAACATGGTGAGCCGGGCGCAAAAGGACCTGACCTACTCACCTCATGTGCGCCGCTGCATTGCCTATATCAACAAAAACCCGGACCGCAAGCTGACGGTGGCTGCCGTGGCCGCCCACTGCGGCCTGTCGCCGGACTATCTCTCCCATCTGTTCAAATGCGAATTGGGCGTAAACCTGAGCACCTATATGACCGCCCAAAAGCTGGAGCTGGCCAAAACCCTGCTGTGGGAGGGCTGCGCCGCCGAGCAGGTGTGTTACAGCCTGGGCTTCTCCTCCCAATCCCATTTTATCGCCCTGTTTAAGCGCCGATTCGGTATGACCCCACGGGAATACACCGCCCTGCTGGGCACAGAAAAGTGAATGTATAATAACAGCGCCCCTTGAAAATCAAGGGGTAGTTTTTCTATCTTCGCACACCAAAAAAGCCGCTTTGGCGGATCGTATCCGCCCGCATTGCATTAGGTATTTATACTTTTTGTAGGGTGCGATGCCCACATCGCACCGAAATCCCTCAGTCACTTCGTGACAGCTCCCTTTACAAGGGAGCCTAAGATATTGTAACTGATTTGCCTCCCTTGCAAAGGGTGACTCCCCGCAGTGCGGGGAGATGTCGCGTAGCGACAGAGGGGACGGGCACCGGTTCGGAGGTGGCAACGCCGCAAGGCGTTGACGGAGGGATTGGCGATTTAAGATACCCACCCCCTACAAAAAATCATTTCCGCTTCCTCCTGAAAGCCCACACATCCCACGCCACCGCACTTCACCCTTGATTCTTCCGCAAAAGGTGGTATAATCGTTGTGCACTTTTTTTGTATGCGGAGAGGGAATTATGAAATATAACAGAAGCGCGACTTTGCGCTTTGCGTTCAAGCAATCACTGCCGGTGCTGTTCGGCTACTTGTTTTTAGGCGCAGCGTTCGGTATTATGCTGTTTAAGGCCGGCTACAATTGGGTGTGGGCAGCGCTGATCTCGCTGCTGGTGTATGCCGGGTCCGGCCAGTTTCTGCTGGTGTCGCTGATCTCCTCCGGCGCCGGGCTGGCCACCACCGCACTGATGACGCTGTTTATCAATACCCGCCACATGTTCTATGGCCTGTCTTATATTGAAAAGTTCAAAGCCGGCGGCTGGCGCTATCCTTTTATGATCTTTACTTTAACGGACGAAACCTACTCGGTAAACGCCTCCATCCTGTCTGTGCCGGATGGGGTAGACGAGCCCCGGGCGCGCTTCCTCATCGGCGAGTTTGACCATGTGTACTGGATCATCGGCTCCGTGCTGGGCTCTCTGCTCAGTGCCGCCCTGCCCATGGACTTTACCGGCATTGATTTCTCTATGACCGCCCTGTTTGTGGTGATTTTTATTGACCTGATCCGCAACCAAAAGGGTCGCGCCGGGCTGATCGGCGCTTTGGGGCTGTGCGCCGGCATTCTGTGCCTGCTGATTTTCGGGGCAGACAAATTCCTGCTTCCCTCCCTGGTGCTGACCGTGGCGGTGCTGTCCGCCGGGCGCCCCTTCTTTGATCCGGAACGGAGGGCTGCCAAATGACCAACACCCATTTGCTGATCATGGTGCTGGTGGCTGGCGCCTGTACCTTTGCCACCCGCCTGTTTCCCTTTGCCCTGTTTGGGGGCAAAAAGCAGGTGCCCAAGTTTGTGCAGTACCTGGGCAATGTGCTGCCGGTAGCGATCCTGGGCATTCTCATCGTCTATTGTCTTAAGGATTTTGAGCAGGGCAATGTGAACTACATTGTGCCCCAGCTGATCGCCGTGGCGCTCACCGCCGGGGTGCATCTGTGGCGCAAAAACACCCTCCTGAGCATTGCCGTGGGCACCATCGGCTATATGCTCCTGATCCACTTTGTGTTTGTGTAACAAAAACAAAAAAATACAAGAATGACCGCACCGGGAATGGTGCGGTCATTCTACTTTATTGCACTTCTTGCTCCAAATCATCAAATACGGGAGAAGAAAAAAATGTCTGAATACTAATTTCTAAGCCATCACAAATTTTTTTGATCGTAGAAACGGTGGTACTGGTATTCCGACCACTGGTGATATTATTAAGCGTTGATTGCGTAATACCCGCCAACGTTGCCAACTTATTTACAGTAATTTGTCTTTCGCTACAAAGCTCCAAAATACGGTAGCGAACAGCCTCACCGATACGCAAACAATCACTCCCCACATATAATCTATGGAAATAGTAACTGTTTTGAGTTAAAAACATTACCTCTTTTGAGTTGACTTTTAACAAAAAGAAAAGTATAATGGAATTCAAAGGAGGATTTGGTTATGAATGAGAAATTAAAGGCATACATTGACAGTCAAAATCAATCCGCGGCACAATTACAACAAAAAGAAAGAGAAAAGGCGCTCATTGCCGCCGGTTTATTCGAGAAAGACTATGCGCCAAAAAACAATACACAATTTGAGGACTACCCTGAATGGGACCCCGAAGTTAAGGAATATTATAGGAAAGTTGCAATTCCGTTGACAGATGACGAATACGCAGAATTTCAAAAATATGCAGCACTCACTAAAGGTGCAGACAGTGCGTCCTTGGACGACAAAGATAATAAAAGCGATGAAGATCTAATTCAAAAAATCGTTACAGGCTGTGCTATAATGATTTTCGTATTAGCAATGATCCTTGGTGTTTTTTTCTTTTCAGAATACAATGCAGGATTGGGCAGTGCCATATTTGCATCCTTAACCGTTTTAAGCATATTTGCTCTCGGGCTGGCAAGAATAATCAATCTATTAAACGAAATCAACGCAAAGTAAAAAACACCCCTGAACCAACACTTCGGTTCAGGGGTGTTTGATTTATTCTTCTACACCGCAGCGGGGACAAAGCGATAGCCACGACCCCACACTGTATGGATCAGATCTAAATTAGAATCCAGCTCCTTGAATTTGTCTCGAATCCGGTTTACATGAACAGTGACGGTAGAGGTCTCGCCCAAGCTGTTGTACTGCCAAATCCGATCAAACAGCTGTTCCTTGCTAAAGACTTCGTCCGGGTGGCCGGCCAAAAAATACAGCAGTTCAAACTCCTTATTGGTCAACGCCACCTCCTGCTCCCGAAACCAGGCACGGCGGGTGGCAGGATCCAACCGCAGGGCACCGCTCTCCAGCACTGCGTCCTTGGTCGGCGGGTGCGCAGTGCCGTCGCCGGTGAGCCGCTCATACCGGCTGATATGCGCCAGCACCCGGGCCACCAACTCACTGGGGGAAAAGGGCTTAACCACATAGTCGTCCGCACCAACGCCCAGGCCCTTGATCTTGTCCAAATCCTCTTTCTTGGCACTGACTAAGATAATAGGTACATTCTGCTCCCGGCGAATGGAGCGGCAAACCTCCAGTCCATCCATTCCCGGCAACATAATATCCAGCAAAATCAGGTCAAAACCACCATCCAACGCCGTGCGCAGTCCGGAGGGGCCGTCCGCTGCCACCGATGCCTGTAAGCCTGCCGCCTCCAGATAATCCCGCTCCAGCCCGGCAATGCGTGGGTCGTCCTCAATAATCAATATCTGCTTCATCTGCAACATGCTCCCTTTTGGGTAACGAAATAAAAATCGACAGCCCCGCGTCCGTATGACTGCGGGCCCAAATGGAGCCGCCGTTCTGCTCTACAATTTGCTTGCACACCGCCAGCCCCAGTCCGCTGCCCTGGCTCACCTGGCTGCGGGCCGGATCCGTGCGGTACATGGCGTCAAAAATCTTGCGCAGCTGGTCCTTATCCACGCCGATGCCGTTGTCTGCAAATTCCAGGATCACCACCCGATCATAGGCGGTGGCCGTCAATGCCAACCGACCGGGCACACCCGGGCGAGCGTACTTAACCGCATTGCCCAGAATGTTCAAAAACACCCGGCGAAAAGCGTCCGTGTCGATCTCAATCTGCGTATCTGCCGGGCAGTGATTTTCCAGTACAAAGGTACAGCCGCGGTTCTCCATAAAAGCCGTCAGCTCCGGCGCAGCATCATCCAGCACCGCTTGTAGCTGCACAATGGAGCGATCGTTGCCTGTGCTGCCCAGCTCCAGCTTGGACAGCGCCAGCAGATCATCAAGAATTTTCTCTGTCTGCACAGCGGAGTCGTAAATGGTCTGCAAATACCGCTGCTGCTTCTCCGGCGTGTTGGCAATGCCGTCCCGCAGCCCCTCGGCGTAGCCCTTAATGCTGGTGAGCGGGGTGCGCAGATCATGGGCAAAGCCGGCGGTCATCTCCCGCCGCAGTTGCTCGCTTTTTTCGCGGCTCTCAATGGTCTCTTTCAGCCGCAGGCGCATGGCGTTAAAGCTTTCCACCGTTTGGCCCAACTCATTGGTAGAGTCATAGTCGATCTGATAATCCAGATTGCCGCCGGCAATGGCGTCCGCTCCCCGGGCAATCTTCTGAATGGGGCGCACAATGGTGCGGCTGGTAAAGAAAGAGAACGCCGCCACCGCAGCGGCAAAAATCAGCACAATGGCCAGCACCACCAATCCGGTACGCCCCATCAACAGACGCGACAGCGTGCCCCGGGCCGCCGGCTCCGTTTGATCCGCCACCGTATAGCCGGTGCCGGTGAGCACCAGGCGGCAGCGCTGATTCCCGGCCTGCACATGACTGACGATCACCAGCCCGTCCTGACCGAAGTGGTACACATTTTTTTCCGAATCAAAGGCCACGATCTGCCGGGCACGCCCCAGCACATCCTTGCACCCGGCGCTTCGATAAAACACCTCGTCACCCCGTCGAATTTCCAGCGCCACGCCCCGCTTCTCCAGCGGTGCGGCGTAGGCGGTAATATCCGCCAGCTTTTCTGCGTCCGTGTCTTTGGTGCGCAGCAACACATCAGACAGGTTGCTCACCGTCTGATTCCAACCGATCTGGTTGACCAGGCTGTACCTGTCCGCCGTCTCCGCCGCCAACTGAAAGGTGTGGGAGGTGCTGTGCAGCAGTCCCAGGCACACCAGCGCCACCAGCACCAGCGGTATGGCGATGGCCAGCACGGTGGTGAGCACAATGCGGGTGTTGATCTTTAAGTTTTTGGAAGAACGCTTTGGCTTTTTGCCGGACATATCAATAGCTCTCCCGGGGAATCCGTCCGTGCTTTACATCCTTGCTGTGACGAATAATCTCCAAAATGGAGCCCAGATGAATCCGGGCAAAATTGTACGCCTCGGTTTGTATATCCATATTATCATGGGTCACCCAGTAACGAATAACCCCTTTCATACCGGTAATAATATATTCAATGCTCAGGTCACTGATCCCCTCAATGTCCCCTTTGATCAGGTCCAACGCCGTGCGAATGGTTTTCTCGATCTTTTCAGAGAACACCACGGTGCCCGGATCCGTCAACAGCAACCGATACAACTCCCGATCCTCGTCGATCACCCGTTGAATACTGATCAGCAGCGCGGCGGTGCAATCAATGGTAAAGTCCAGATCCTTGATCTTGATCAGATCTTTGCTCACCCGCCAATACACTTTGCGCATCAGCTCATTGCTGATTTTGTTAAGCAGATCAAACTTGTCCTCATAATGCAAATAAAATGTATTCCGGCTGATCAGCGCCCGGTCGGTAATATCCTTGACTGTAACGGAATCAAATCCGTTTTCGTCAATCAATTCAAAAAAGGCATCCCGAATGGACTTTTTGGTGCGCCGAATACGCAGATCTGTTTTTTCCTCCGGATTATTCCCAGAATTCCGCTTGGACATACGATACCCCTTTTCACGTGCCCGCAAAACGAGCGTGTTTGTTATGATACAGTGCTAAATAACTAACACCTGTACTTATAACAGTACACGAAAACGGAATCAATGTCAATAAATCGCCCCTTTTTTCCCGTTTTTGACATTTTTTGCAGAAAAAAGCACCTGCCTTTGTTAACAGACAGGTGCGATATGACAACCTTTTTGCCTCCCTTGTAAAGGGAGGTGGATGCGAGCTTGCGAGCAGACGGAGGGATTTTCCATCGCCTCTGGCGCAATCCCCCCTGCGGCTACGCCGCTTCCCCCC
>ERZ1035032.283-NODE-283-length-43550-cov-18.416278_pt1 | contig 43550 bp, 65 predicted proteins | sample MGYA00520693_ERZ1035032 | MGnify/ENA primary metagenome ERZ1035032 (study PRJEB33766, sample SAMN09781740) | gut metagenome | biome: gut microbiome | host: Homo sapiens | place: Madagascar | study: EMG produced TPA metagenomics assembly of the PRJNA485056 data... | reverse complement strand
ATATAATACTTACTCTGTATAAGTAGATAGTAGATAATAACGTAGAAAGTATATTAACTGAGTTATATACTAAGTAATTATTTTTGAGTAGTATCCTACTATCTGAGTAGTAATTACTTGTACTAATCACACCGAAGTTTTGAAAAAACGGAGACCGGAGGGGGTCTTGGGGGTTCAAATCGTGCCCATGCGATATATATCTATACATACATAAGCGCATCCGCCCGTTTTTCCGCTTCCCCAGGGGGTGGGTATTGATTATAAAGCCCCTATCAATGCACCCCACAAAAAAATCTGCGCCGCCCTTATAGGCCAGCACCACCAGGCGCAGACCGTACCATAATAGCCCGTGTTGTCCGTCACCCATGGAATTATGGGCAATCCTTAACCTTATCCGTCATAATGCCCAACAGATACCCCAAAACCCCGGAATAAACGCAACAAATATCTTATTTTGTTGCGTTCGCGGCTGATCGCTACTTGATGGCATCAATATACCGCCCGTCACCGTTGCCAAACAGTACCACAATAGGCGGCACGGCCTGCGCTTGCCCCGGCGGGGTAAAATAGTCCGTCTGCGCCTCCTTGGCCGCTATGGTGGCCTGATTGCGTCCCGTGGCCAGCGTCAGGGCGGCAACCTGAGTCCGCATCCTGTCCAGCAGCACCGCCCGGCCACTGTATGCGTTGCTACTGGATTTCCCCCGCTGGTAGCACTCCCGCACCTCCGGGATGGAATATCCGATGTAGGCGCAAAACATAGGCCATGTTACAATCCCGTGTGACCCGTCCGCGTAGTCGCGGAGGAAGCTGTCCACCTTGTTTTTGAGTTCCTGCTCCGTCATGCAAAATGCGATTGCGTACCCGCTATTTGCGTTGCCAGCCATGGAAAACACCCCCAAAACCAGAACTTTTCCGTCTAAAATGAATGGTAGCAAAGTTTTGCCCTGATGTCAAGTGGACTTGACAAAAAAGTTGTATTGATCTGCGCCATGCCTGCCGGTGCTGTGGTGTGCTGTCCTGCCCTGTTGGGATTGCGTGTCGTGCCGTATATGCCCCTGCGGGGCTGCTGGCTGACCTGTGCGGCCTATACAATATATAGGCAATGGTTGACCATTTGGGCGGCATTTGCGCCGTTCTGGTGGCCGCTCTGCGCCCCTGAAAAAATATTTTTTGAAAAATGCGAAAAAAAGCTTGACAAATGGGATATCCCATGATATAGTGAAGCCATCCCAAAGGAAAGGAGGATTGAGCAAATGCCTACCGAGCGCGAATCGAACGAAGTCAAAAAGTCAATGGCTTATGACTTGATACAGATCATCGAAGAAAAGCCAGAGAAGGAAACGTACACCGCCGAGGAAGTAAAGAAGCTCATAAAGGTCTATATTTCCACAGCTACCGCAAAGTAATCGGAGGGGGCGGGCAACCGCCCCGGCTCCCGAAAGAGGGAAGAGAATGACAGACAGTCAAGCAAAATCGTCCTGGGAAAAAGAAAATGTGCTAAAAGTCCTCGTAAAGGTCAATAGAAACCAGAACCCGCAATTATTTGATTTGCTGCAAAAAGCCGATAGTAAATCAGGTTTAGCCCGCGAACTTATGAATAGAGCAGTCAGCCAAAAATAGGAGGAATAAAAATGGAAAAGTCCGATGTTGTGGAGCTTGCAGAAAAAATCCGCATGGCGGAAGAGTGGAGCCCGGAAGACCTAGCGGCTCTTTGCTCTGCGGCCGGCATGACGGAAGAGTGGGCAGCAGCAGACGGTGACACGTTCGAGGCTGTCGCCCTTGCTGCTGCTGAAAAATTGGGTGTAGAAATCATTTGATCCAAAAGCAATCCCCCAGACCTTCCGGCCTGGGGGATTTTTTACGCTTCTTCGGCTTCCCGACGCTTGCGCAGCGTGTCCAATATGTATTGCTGGACGCTTTGCCCTGCGTCCGCCGCCGCCTGGCGTATCTGCTGGCCTTCTTCCTTGGTCGGGCGGATCATAATATTGTCCCGCCCCTTGTTATATTTGACGCTTGCCCTTGTGTGTGCTTCCGTCACTGCCATACTATCACATCCTTCCAATGCTATAGTATCATGTGGCGTTCTAACCGTCAACGTACAAAATGCACATAAAATAACCGTTAACATTGTGCAACATTGCCACTGGACATTGTCAGTTAACGGTGCTATGATATAGGCACAAAGCAAAACACCAGACAACAACAGATTTGGAGGATCACACCATGAAATACTTTACCACCTGCACCACCCTGGACGAACTGAAAAAAGAATATCGCCGCCTGGCAATGGCCAACCACCCCGACCGGGGCGGCGACGAGGCCACCATGAAGGCCATCAATGCCGAGTATGACGCGGTTTTTCCCGCCTTCAAGCTGGCCTATAACCGCACCGCCGAGACCCCCACCGCCGAGACCGCCCAGAGCACCCGCAGCGAGTTCTACACCGCCAACGGCTGGAAGGGAAGCAACTACGAGCAGGGGCGCACCCTGAAAGAGATCGCCCAGCTTGTCCGGCAGTTCATCAAGGAGCAGTTCCCCACCTATAAATTCAGCGTCCGCACCTCTTACGCTTCTATGTGTCAGGAACTTCACGTTGATATGAAGGAAGCCCCCTGCAAGGTCTATAAGGACTTCGAGGAGCTGACCAAGGAAGACAAACACGATCTTATCCGCTGCATGACCTACAACAGCGTTTTCACCCTGACAAGTTGGACAGATGCCGAGCTGAAAGCCGAGTTTGAACGGATTTGGGAAACCCAAGGCAGCTTTTACCGGGTGCTTTCCGAGCAGGTTCAGGCCGCCGTGGAAGCGGTAGACGGTTATGTAAATTCTTTCAACTATAGCGACTGTGACGGGATGCAGGATTATTTCGATGTTAATTTCTATTATTTCGGATGCGGCACTGGAAAAGTCCAGTTCGTTCCCAAAACCGCCCGGATCGCCAAACCCGCCGAGCCGAAGCCGGAAGAAAAGAAAGCCGATTCCCTCCGGGTGGTTTTCGTCCCTGAGTTTGACGGCGTGGAAGTCTATTTCCCCGGCAAGCCCGCCGAAGCTACCCGCACCGCCCTGAAAGCCGCCGGTTATCGCTGGCATAGCAAAAAGCAATGCTGGTATGCCAGAAACACCGAGCAGCACTTGCAAGCCCTCCGGGCCATTGAAACCGGCCTGACCGCCTAAGCGGGGCTTTCGCCCCGCCCCATTGAAAGGAGAATAAACCATGAAAAACTTTTGGATTGCAGCAGATGTAGAGGCAAACGGAAAATATTGTGCTTTTGCCTTTTATGTTTCTGAAAACGAAAACTTGGTAAGAAGACTTCAGTTCAAACCGGGCAATCTTTACAACGCCAATATCATGCCGAGCAAGAAAGCGGCACAAGAAGTTGTCACCGCCTGGAATGACGCACACAAGGCGAACGGAAATTACATGTATGCGGAATCATAAAACAGTTGCATTCCCCCGCGGGAAATGATAACATATCCATAGACTGAAAGCCGCCCCCATTTCGGGGGCGGCTTTTCCTATTGCTGCTCTTCCCACCAGTCCACAACGTCAAGCTTTCCGCCGTACAGCTTCCAAAGCTTTTTTGCCATGTCCGCGCCGTAAATCTCCGCCAGTGCCTCCCGCTGCTTTTTGGCCTTGCCTTTTCCGTAGCCGCTGTAGCTTTGGTAGATTTCATAGGCCTGGGCATACTGCGCCGGGGTCATTCCCAGCTCCTTCCGGGCATAGTCGTATTTCAGCTCCGTCTTGTCGGATTTCGGGTTTTCCGGGTCATAGTCCGGCATGTAAGCCTTCATCAATTTATCCATTGCGCTTTCGCTGATACTTGCGCTGGTGATTGCCCGGTATTTTGCGCTGTTTCCCGTGCCGTCGGCGTGTTTCACCGCGTCCAGCACTTTCAGATAGGCCGTAGTGCTGACCCCGGACTCCCGCGCCTCCAGATACTTTGCCGTATCGCCGGATACGTTTTCTTTGTACGCCGCTTTCTGGCTGTCCGTCATCTTGCTATAGGTGTCGTATGCGCTTTCCAGCGTTTCTTTTGCGGGCTTTTCGTCATAGCCGTAGTCCCACACCTTTTGCATGTCGTTGATGCCGCTTGCCATTTGCTTTGTAACAACGTCAATAACCGCCTCTTTCCCGATTTCCTCGGCGGTTCCGGTTTTCACTTCCTTGTAGTCCGTCACCGCCGCCCGGGCATAGTCCGCGGCGTATCCCTTGACGGTTTTCAGGGCTTCCGCTTTCAGCTCGTCCGTCAATTTCTGATAGTCCGGATTTTTCATCAGGGCATTGTAGTATTCCGATACCTTCCCGCCGTACTCCCTTTGATAGGTTTCCCGCTGCGCCCCGTCCAGCTCCACCGCTTCCCCGGCGGCGTTGTTTACCTTCATAGGGGCTTGCCGTTCCGGGTAGATTTCCTTGTCGTACTCGCCGCCTGTCGCCTCGGACAGTGCGCCCAAGGATTCCGTGATTGCGTTTGGCTGGTAGATTTGGCTGTTTGTCGTGTCAAACAGGTTGGCGTATATGCCGCCCCGCTTCTGTTCCTCGCCCAGGCCGGAAATTTTTTTCGGCAAATCCTGTGCGCCGCCGGGAACGTTGGTCAGGAAAGCGTTTTTCGCGTACTCCGCCGCCGTCTGGCCTCTTGTGTCCCGATAGTATCCGTCGGCGGCTTTCGCCCCCTGTTTGACGATCTGGGGGATAAAGCTGGATGCCGTTTCCCCGGCGTATTTTGCCGCCGCGCCGAGTGCCGCTTCCGTGTCGTCCTTCTCCACCGCTTCGCTGATGTCGGAAACCATGTCCGTGATATTTTGCAGTCCCGTCACCATGGGGCTGTCCATAAAAGCCTGGAAAACCGATTTCGCCGTTGCGCCCGGAAGGGCTTTCAGCATTCCCTGAATATCGTCCTCCTGCGCCAATTCCGCGCCCAGATACATGTGGGTGTTGAACGGTTCCAGGCTGTCCAGGCTGCTGATTACGTCCCCCGCCTGCCACTTGGTATCCCCGCCGGTGCTTTCCCTGGCTGCCGCCGACCAGTTGATCTGTGCCCCGCTCAGGCCGTCCGCCTGTTCCAGTGCCTTCTTATTTTTGTCGTCGGCATTGGATACACGGATAATTCCCTTTGCCGCCAGTGCCGTAAAGCCGCCAATCAGCGCAAGGCCGGTAACGCCCCGGCCAAAGTCGGAGGCAACCTGCCGCTGCCGGTTCACGTCGATAGTTTTCCCCTGCTTTGCGTCGTGGATCAGGGAAGCCAGCTCGCCCAGACTTTTCATTACGCCGGTGCTGTAGTCCACGCCGGTCTGGGTTACGTTCATGGTCGTTCCCACAAAGGGCATGGCCGAATCTGCCGCAAATTCTCCGGCCGCTCCCAGTGCTCCGTCTCCGGATAGGCCTTTCTTTACCTTCTTGCCGTATCGGGCAAGGGCAGAACCGTGTTCTTTTGTGTCCCCGTACTTGTCCGTTGCTTCCCAGGTTGCGTCCTTGAACGTCCGCCGGTTGGCCGTGAACTCCGAAAGCCGGTCGATGTCCCCATCTCCCAGGCCGGAGTTTCTCAGCCCCTCCAGGCTTTCCGCCACCGCCGCGTTGCTGCCGCCTTCGAATACCTTGTCCGTGACTTCCAGGGCGTAGTTCATGTACTTCTGATAGCCGTACAGGAGCCGCATTCCCAGGTTGCCCGTGGAGCGGAACGTTTTTCCGCCGTACTTTAACCTGTTCCCATCAGAAACGGCGGAATAGGAAGCGTCCACGTCGGTTTCAATGGGGATATTCAGCTCCACGCATAGGGAAGCGAAGTCCGCCGCGCTTTTTGCTCCGTCGATGTAGGCTTTCGTGTGGGTGAAATCGTTTCCGGTCGTCCGTTTCCCGGTGAATTTGGAAATCAGCATGTCCATAGCCTGTCCGCCCAGGCTGTCGCTTGCCGAATCCAGAAGCCCCGTCGTTGCGTTTCCGCCGATATTCCGTCCAAAGCTCTTAAGGCTTGTCAGGATATTCTGTTTCCGGATTCCCATTACCACTTCTCTGTTAGTCCGCCGCCGGAAATCGTCCGGCATGGAGGCAATCTGGGTGTTGGCAATCTTCTTCAGGTCGTCAAAGTCCAGTTTTTTCAGGATTCTCCGGGCGTTCCAGGTCAGCTTGTCAGAGCTGCCGAACCACCCGGTTGTATTTCTGGCCTGGGCGATCTGCGTAATCACCTTCTGCATTCCCGCCGTGTCTCCGTCCTCTACGGATTCCACGGCGATTGCAAGCCTGGTGATGCCCATGGAAACGTCCTTTCGCCAATCCTCAAAGCTTTTTCCGCTCTTTTCGGCGTTGTAGGTGGTCATTTCCTTTTTCAGGCCGGAAAGCCCCTTGATGGCCGTCTCGCAGGCGGATTCCGGGTCTGCCGCGTCCTTCATCGTCCCGCCGATGTTGAACGCCTGCACCGCCTGTCCGGCCTCCGTGGCCGTCTTTGCCAAACGTTGGTTTAATTCCGTGTATTCGTCCACATCTCCGCTGTTGAAAAGCGACTTTACCGCAAGCCTTGCCGTTGCTACGTCCGTAGCGGTCAGGTTGTCCTTCTGCATCAGGTATTCATATTCCGACCGTACCCGTTCCGGGGTGCTGGTTCGCTCCCTGGCCACGTCCATCACGTCCATGTTCCGAAGCTGCTGATAGTTTCCCGCCTCCGGGTCTACGGCAAGGGTTCCTTTGTAGCTTTCCCGGATGTCGTTGTCCGTTCCTCTCAGGCCGCTGTTGGTGAAGCTCTTGGATTTCATCGTCTTGCCCTCTGCGCTTGCCTGTGCGCCGGGAACATACCCCTCCGGTGTCTGTGCCTGTCCGTTCGTTTCTAACCTCTGCGCCCCGCCCTGGGCTTCCTGTGGCATTCCCTGCGGTGCGGCCTGTTGCTGTACCGGCTGTGCGTTCTGGGCTTTCGGCTGCTGTACCGGCTGTGTGTTCTGCGTCTGGGGCTGCTGTGCGCTCTGGGCTGCCGGCTGCTCCTGCCGGGCTTCCGGCTGTGCCGCCGGTTGGCTCTGCTGCATCAGAGAATCCCGGTAGGCCATAGCACCGTCGTAATCGTCCTTCCCGTAGGTGGGCAGAGCATTCAGCTGTGCATCTGTATACTTTGGGTAGGTTCCCATTTTGTCCACAACGGCATCCGCGCTGTCCCCGTTGTGCTTCATCACATAGATGTACGGGGTTCCCTTGTCCGGTGTCCAGCCCTCGTTGGCGTACTCCGGGTTGAACTCCACCCGGGCTACAGGCTCAAAACCATACTTGGCATACAGATTCACAAGGCCTTCTCCGTAGCAGTCCAGCCGATCACCGCCCTGCTCGATGGCAATGGGCATCATGGTGTCAAGGGCTTTCTTCGGGCCGCCGTTCTTGTTCTTGAAAACGCCCACAATATCCCCGTCTGGGGCAACGCCAACGCCGACGGTTCCGTTTTCATCCATAAATGTCCGAACATTCCCGCCTTTCAGTTCCTGGGCGGACTTCGGTGTCACACACCATCCGTTTTGCGGGTCGGAATTGCGGCCCGCCGTCAGCGCCTGCTCGTAACTTCCCGGGTCTGTGGTCGTATCCTTTACCGGATATGTGGGAGTTCCCTTTTTCTGCTGTGCTTCTGTCAGTGCATCGCTTACGCGAAGCTCTCCAGGAACTCGTAGGTCATCCGGAGTATTGCTTCCTCCGGGTTTTCCTTGTACGCTTCCCGGAACCACTTCGGCTCCCGCTTCCATTCCTCCGGGTGCTTGTCCAGGTACTCGCAGTGTTCCGTCTCCTGCTCCAGGAACCCGCCCGGTTTCATTTCCTCCGGGTAGTCTCTCTCCATCAGTTCCTTGTAATTGACCTGCTCCTGCATCGTTCATTCCTCCCGTTTCGCTGTTGCTGTTATCGTACACCTTGGGTGTTCCGTTGTCAATCGGTTTTTCGTCCTCCATCCCCAGAGCCATTTTTGCCCTTCTGTCCATTTCCGTGTCCGTCTTTGGGGCTTCTGCCTGGCTCTCCTGCGCCGGGGTCTGGCTTTCCTGGTTCATCACCCGGTCAAAGGCCTGGTCAAATGCCGCTTCCGATTCCGTGGGAGCCTGGGTCTGCGCCGCCCGTTCCGCCTCTGCCTGCGCTCTGGCCGCCGCCAGGGCATCCGCTGCCCCCGCTGGCTGTGCCTGTTCTGCCAGTGCTCTTGCCATCTGCTCCCCGTCCAGGGGTGCGGCCTTTTCGCTGTCCGGGGCTTCTGCCGCCTCCTGGGCAGGCTGTTCCTGGGGGTTCTGCGCCACGGCGTTTCTGCCTTTTTTGTTTGCCCAGTCCCGCTCAAACGTGGCAAGCAGCGCCTTGAAGCCGCCTCCCGCACTGGCGATTGCTACGTTATAAATCATGTCCCACAGAATTTCCTTGTCTACAGTGGCCTGAGCTGTTTCCAGGCTCATGCCCGGATTCTGAACCATCATCTGGGCAACTCTAAGATTCCGCTCGCTCTTGTCCCGCATGATTCCGGCATCCGTGAATACGCTGGCCAGCTGAGAGGCGGTCTCCTGCAAGCCCTCTCCCAGAACTCCGGAGAGCATTTGCATGATCCGTCCGGTTCCGCCCTTCGCCGAGGAAATTCTGAGCAGATTATCCAGAGGAATTTTCTCCGTCAGTGCGTCCACGACGGAGGTAGCGGCGGCGTATCCCAGGGCTTGCTCCGTGGAAGCTCCCCGGCTTGCCGCGTCCTGCACGGCATTTCCGAATTGGTTTGCGCCCGCAATGCCCATACCCACCAGGGAGCCGCCGCCGGTGAGTGTGCCCAGAGCCAGCCGCGCTTTTGTGTCCAATATGCCCATTCCAAGGTCATAGGCTCCCCCGGCAATTGTCCGCAGGGGGTTACTTCCATCTCCGACAATGTTGCCTTTGACCTCACCCCTCGCCGCTCCGGACATGCTTTGCAGCAGATTTGCCTCGTTGTTCGGGTCAAGGCCGGTGTAGTGTCCTTCCCCGTTTAACTTCTGGTCAATGGCCTGTCCCAGGTTTCCGACCGTGGAGGCAACGCCGCTGACCAGGTTCGCCGGGACTGTGACCGCACTGGCGGCAAAGGGATGCGCGTCGGCAGCGTCCCGTGCCCACTGCTGCTCCTGCTCCATGTGTGCGGCGTTCTTGTCCCGGATGACCGTTTCCGCAAGGTTCCCCAGCTCATCGGCGTTCATGTGCTGGTTTTCGGCGAACCACTGTTCGATTTCCGATCCGCTTTCCCGCCGTGGCCCCGTTGCCCGGTCTTTCTGCTTGGCGTATTCCGTCAGCTTCTCCCGACCCTCGTCAGAAAGCCCACCGATGATGGCTCTGTCCGATTCCGCCGTGGCCTGGTTCTGCTCCTGCTCCGCCTGAGAAACCGCCGCTTCCTTTTCCTTCCGGCCTTCCTCGTGGGCTTTCCGGGCGTTTGCGTCCGTCCAGTCGAACTCCTGGTTGTCGTAGTCCTCCAGCTCCTGCTTTTTCTGCTTTGTGTTCCGTCTGGCCTCTACGATCCTCCGGGTGGTGTCCGAAAGCGCCGTGTCGGTGGGATTGCTTGCCCGATACCACATCCGGTCTTCTGCCGTCACGGCGTTCGGGCTGTCCACCGTCTTCCCGGTTTTCAGCTGGTACTGCCGGATGGCATTTTTGTATTCCTGCCTGGCCTTCTCCTGGGTCTTCTCCCGGTCAGCCCGGTAGGCCTCGATTGCCTCCGCCCGGCTGTTGACGCCCGTGACGGTGGCCGTGCCCTCCGGCCTGTCCGCCGGGTCTTGTCCCACAACAGGCCGGTTGTAGGTCACTGTGGCTTTTTCCTTTTTCTTCTTTTCCTCATCGTCTTTCTTCTTGCCGCTGGACAAATCCCGCCCGTCGCTCAGGGTATTTTTTGTCAGGTCTACAGGCCTGTTTCTCCATGCGCTCTGGTTTCCTGCCATACCGTATCACCCCATGATGTCTTTCTCGCTTACGCTGTAGCCGCCGCTGTTGTTATTCTTGCCCAGCTTTCCCTTCTTCTGCTGATCCCGCAGAAACCGCTGCCAGCTCTTGCTCGTTCCGGGGCTGCCGTGGGCGTTCAGCTTCCCGATCTGTTCGTCCGTCAGGCCGTAGAGCTTGCCAAGCATGGTGTAGTCCCGCTTTTTCTTGGCCAGATCATTCCCCACAAACTGCTGCAAATCCACAAGCTTCTGCTGCTCCTTGCTGGCCGCGTCGAACAGTGCCTTGTTTCGCTCCGAGTTCACGCTTTCCAGGCTGTCGGCAATTCCCTGACCATAGTCCGCCCTTGCTTGTACCCCGGCCATTCCGCTTGTGGCATCTGCCGCCGCCTGTACCCCTCTCAGCTCTGTGAGCTTCTGCTGCAAGGCAGCGTCCCGGGCAAGAGCCGCCTGCGCCGCTACGCCGCTTCCCTGGCCGTAGGCTCCCTGCACCTCCTGATAGTTCATGGCGTTTCGCAGGGCATCCACATAAGCCCCCGTCAGGCTTCCGTCCGTCTGCTGCTGCTGTGCCCGCCGCTGTGCCTCCAGCTCAGAAAGCTTCTGGGCATACTGGCTCTGTGCCGCCGCCTCCGCCGCCTGCTGCTTTGCGTCGTAAATCTGATTCACGGCTCCCTCGTTTTGCAGCACCTCCGCCCAGCTGTCGCCGGTGGTGTCCCGCTTGGGCAGTTCCCCGTTGGCCAGGGCATCCATGGCAGACCGGTCTCCCTTGCCGGAAAGCAGCGTTGCCCCCTGCTTCCGCAGCTCTAGCAGCTGGTTTTCCTCTGCCTTGGCAGCGTCATACAGGGCTTGGGCTTTCTCCATGTCGTTGTTGGCCTGGGCTTGCTTGATGGCGGAGGCGTACTGCTCCCCCAGGAGCTTTCTTTGCCGCTCGATCTCATAGTCGGCGTTGGCCTGTTTGCCTTCCAGGGCGTTCACGTCCGTCCTGCGCTGTCCCCATTGGGATAGTGCCGCCTGCTGTCCTGCCCCTTGGCTCACCGTCCGGGTCTGGAAGTTCTTCCCCATCTGGTTTGCCTCCACTCTGGTTCTGGCCAGGTGGGTCTGGGTCTGCTGCTGCACCTGCTTCTTTGCGCTGTCCAGGGCAGCGTTGTTCTGCCCCAGGTTTTCGGTCAGCATGTTTTTTTGCGCCGTGCCGGAATCTCCGTAAAGCTTGTTGATGTACTTGTCCTCATTCAGGGCAGAGGTTGCCGCCGTATCCTTGATTGTGGGCATGGTTCCGCCTCCTTAAAATGTCCCGTAGGGCAGCGGAATCGGCTCAAAGGAGCCGTCCGCATTGTTCCGCATGTCGTTCAGTGCCTCCCGGTACTGGTTCATGAACCAGGCAGATAATGTGTCGTTTTCCGCGCTCAATAGCTCCGCAGCCAGGTAGGGCGGCAGCAGCGACATGGCCAGCCCATCGTCCAGCCGGATCGCCTGGGTGAAGTTCGGGTTCTTAAAATTCAGGTTGCTCAGCAGCGGAACGTCGTCCTCTTCTTCTTCCAGCCGGGAATACTTGGCGATTCTCGGAATCACCGTGTTCAGGATGGAGATCGTCCGGTACTTGTATTCCCCGGTGTCCACCGTCATCGTGGAGCCGTCCGTCTCCCGCTGCTCGTCCATCAGATGAATTGCCATGTCAAACACTTCTTGCACCGTTACCATTGGCTTTCCTCCTTACTTCGCCATGGAAGCGTACCGGATTTGCTGGTCAAAGCCCAGCACCGTTCCCACCGCTCCCGGTTCCGTGATTTTGATAATGACCTTGTAATAGATGAATTTCTTCACCTTCAGCCGCACCCGGTGAATGCTGGGTCGGTTGTTGGTCGCAAATGTCCATGTCTGGAAGTTCGTATTCAGCCAGTCGAAAACGGAGATTTCCGTTTCCTTGTCCAGGTAGTCCCCCCGCCGGTCGGTTTCGGCGGTCACTGTCACCTTTGTACTGGCCTGGGGCAGGATGGAGAAGTACAGATAGCTGCTGTATTTCCGCCGGAAGTCCGCCCCGAAGCTCATGTTTCCGGAGACCCAGACAGCCGGGATCGCCGCCGAGCCTTCTTTCGGCAGTGCGTCCATGTGTGCGTACCGGCTCAGGGTGAAGGCTTCCGTGTCCGTAAAGAATACCAGCTTCTTTCCAAAGCTTACGCACCGTGTCACATTCCGGAACACATCCCCCCGGTACAGAAGCCACAGGCCGCCGTCCTTGCCAAGCTCATACCGGTTCACCGCCACCGTGCCCTGAGCATCGTTCAGGAAGACGTAATAGGTCTTTTCCACGCCGTCATCGAAGGTCACTGCCTTTCTCAGGTCAGCGTCCTGCATAGTTCTTCCGATGGCATCCGATACCAGCACCGCGTACCGCTCGTCTCTGGCAAAGTTGGCCTTCAGCCGCCACTCGTACACCCCGCCCTTGTTCAGCGTCCGGGGGTAGTTGTTCACCGTCTGCACCTGCCCCACAGCGTCGCAGCCGAAGGTGTCGTTCACAGACCGCAGATAGAAACCCGCCGTGGTGGTTCCGTCCGTCAGCGTCACCGGCTCGTAGGAAATGCAGAAGGTCTCATCCTGCTTGAAAACCAGCAGCTTCGAGTAGTGCCGCCGAAGTCCCGTAATTTCCGAAGCGGAAATATCCACGCTCACCTCGTTCAGAGCCGGGAAGTACATGGCCGTGGTCTCTCCGTTCAGGGTGGGGCTTGTGTAGTAGCATAGGTTTGTCCCGTTCCCGGCGGCAAACAGTCTCGTGTCTGTGGAGCCGTTGTAGCTTTCATGCAGGCGGCAGCGGATGATCTGCATCCGCGCCGTTTCCGCCGATGCGGGGTCAATGCCGTAGGTGATCTCTACGTTCCCCACGCCCTTGATCGGTGCGGACGTGAATGTAAAGGTCTGGCTCTCCGGGGCAAAGCTGCCCATGGTGCTTGGCACATGGCTTTCCCCGTCCACGCCGATGAGCGTTACCTCCGCCGCCTCCGGGGGCAGCACATACTGCGTACTTTCGCCGTCCGCGCTGTAGGTGATTTTCCGGTACCGGGACAGAAGGTTGATCCGCTCCATGCTGGTTCCGCCGCCTGCCGGGGAGGCTCCCGCAAGCACCGTGGGAATGTAGGCCTCCGCTTCCGTGAATTTTTTGCCGCCGTATACCAGGCACTTTCCGGCGCTGAAAATGTAGATGTCCCCGCCGAAGTCGAAGATGCTCACATAGCTGTTTTCTTTCGCTGTCAGCCCCAGTACGCCGCTCTGCGCCCTTTTTACCGTGTTCCCGGATACATCCTCTTCGATGCACGTTATCCTGTCTGTGCCTCCCTGGAAGTCGCACACGATAAGCAGATTTTTCCCGCCCACGGAACCAGACCAAACCCCCAGGATGTCCCCGAAGCTGTCAAATCGCACCGCCCCAGGCCGAAGCCGCAGGTTGTAGTCGTCCGTGATGAAGAAATTCTCCATCTTGCTTGCCGTGCCCATTTCCAGCTCCGTGTCTCCGTCCCCGCTTTCCCGCAGCCCCAGAAACCGGTCAACCGTAAACATTTTCATGTCCGAGCTCATTGTCTTCCTCCTCCCGGTAGTCAAAGATGTAGATTTCCGCCCGTGGGTTCTCCTTGTCGTATAACACCCGGCTCCCGTCCCGGCTCCGTATGATCTTCCGGTCGTCGTCCTGGAGAATCCCCTCCTTCACCAGAATGTCGTCCAGTGCTTCATACAAATTCAGGTCATCCTTTCGGTGCCAGGTTCCGGTGTATAGCCGGTATACCAGCCGCACCTGACCGGCAATGGGGCTTTCCGGCTTTGGGTGTAGATACTGCGCCGCCTGAAAGGCGTATTCTGTTGTGGTCTTTCCGTTTTTCACAAACTGCCTGGCGTACTTTCCGCACACCGGGCATCGTTTCCCGCACCCAACAATCCGGTGGCTGTTTTTCTTTGTCCGTGGATCAAGCGGAATGACGTATTTCTGCAAAAGCAATCCCTGTTTCCCCCTTTGTATCAAAAAAAGAGCCAGTGCTGCCCATCGGCAAGCACCGGCTCTTAGCTCTCGCTTTTTGCTTATTGTAGCAAACAAATTCCCGGAAAGCTAGGAAATATCCGAACTTTCTTTTCGCTTAACCTTTCGTTTCCGGGTCTCCCGCCGCACCGTGCACCCGATCCCAGGCTCGCATGGTCTGCGCTTGCCGGTTATCAGGAAATAGTCGCACGTTGCGCTCTGATCGTAGCATCCTTCTAAGTAGATACACCCATTGCACGGGTGCTTTGGCAAATTTCGCTTCATGCCGCCACCTCAGAAGGGGATCTCGTCGTCGTCTTCCAGCATGGGAAAGTTGTTTCCCGGCTCCGGCGGCATGTATGGCGGCTGATATGTGCCTTGTCTCTGCGCCTGACTCCCGCCGCTCTGGCCGTCGGTGTCCTGCTTACTCCCGCCGAAGTAGCAGTGATCCGCCACCACCTCCGCCGCCGTCCGCTTGTTGCCGTCCTTGTCCGTGTAGCTCCGCATCTGGAGCCGCCCGGACACGGCAATCAGCTTGCCCTTGGTGAAGTATTTGGAAACAAACTCTCCTGTCTGCCGCCAGGCCACGCAGTTGATGAAGTCCGCTTCCTTCTGTCCGTCGCCGGAAAAGTCCCGGTCAACCGCCACGCAGAAGCTTGCCACGGCAATTCCATTCCCCGTCCGCCGCAGCTCCGGGTCACGCACCAGCCGCCCCATGATCGCAATGTGATTTAACATCCGCTCACTCCTTTTCCTTTGCGCATTTTGAATCGATATATCCCGTTGGAAAACGTGTAATAAACTCCCACTGCGTTATCCTTCCCAACGAAACCAACTCGTCCATCTGCCTCCTAAGCTCTTGTATTTTCTCCTCTGCGTCATGGGAAAGCGTTCCGCAATACTCGCATCGTCCCCCTACCAGCGGTGCTCCGCAGTTCGGACAATTCGTCATTGTGCGCTCCCATCTTTTCCCCATAGTGCCTTGACTTCTGCCCCGTCGTACATGCTCTCGCTTCCAACCATGGTAGATACCAGCAGAAGCTCTCCGTCTTCCCGCTTAACGCCAGAAATGCAAAGGCAGCGCATTTCGTCCGGAATCTCAAGTGTAATTTTCATGCTCTGGCTCCTTCCGTTTTTTTCGCTTTTCTGCGATCCGCTTTTTCTCCGCTTCTTTCAGGGCGTTGAATACCATGACGTAGATGTCCATGGTGTAGTCGGTGTTCACCGGAATCATCGGGGCGATAAAGTGCCAACAGTTCATGTAGGTGATATCGTTGTTCATTTTTCGCCCTCCCGTGTTCTCCCGCAACTGCAAAAATCGCTTTCTAAACGCCCTGCGCCGCAAACCTCACACCAGCCTTGCCGTTCTAATGGGGCATCCGCATTGAGGGAGCCATTTCTCAAATGCGCTTTCCAGAACTTGCATTCCCGGCAGCAGATTATGGGAGTGATACTTACACGATTCTTTTGGTAGGCGGTTCTGAATCGTCTCATCGTCGCCCTGTAAAAATCGTGTACTGCCTGATGCTTGCAGTCTTTGTAATGCTCGTTATACACTCGGTCGATCTCTTTATTCAGCGAGTTAAGCTCAAACAGAACCATTTTTCAGCGCCTCCTTCCGTTCATTCCAACGTTCTATCACCGCTTCCTCAGTTCCAGCACCAACAAAGCTCAACGCCGCACCGCAGAAATATTTGTTTGTACAGATTACCATCGGAATTTCAAAGAGCGGTCTGCTTATCATTTCCACAGGGCTTCCGCAGAACGGACAGCGTTCTAGATTTTTATGATTCATCTCAGATATTCCTCCTTCGGCGGTTTCGGCAGCGGCATCCAGTGGGTGATTTGCTCATCCCACGCCTCCCAGAAATCGTATGGAGCAATCCAGTCGGTGCCATCCCAGACACCTACCATGATTTTCCTGCCAGTAGTCCAGACATTTACCGCCTCGCTGTAAGCCGTTCCTGCATTGCAGGGTTTCAAATCCGGCATCCTCTCGCTGCACGGAATCCACCTTGTCCGCTCCAACGCCTCCATGCCCATCCGGCAGGCCTCTATCACAGGGTCTATGCTTTCGTAATGCTCCCGGTGTTCCGGGTCAAGAATTTCAATCGCTCGGTCAATCGTCATTTGTTTCACCCTCCAATTCCATTTTTGCGCCGCAATGGCAATACGGGTATCTCCGGCAGGCCTCACCGTATTCTCCGGCCTCTAGCAGATAGTGTAGGTCGATATTGTCTACCTTGCGCCCGCAGATGGAACATTCCAGGCAGAGGGTCATTTCATCTGCAAGCCGGATATTCCAGTTCCCATGCCGCACCGGCTCCACATCGGCGGCTGGGAGGCTCTTAATCAGGCGGATAGCATTATAAATGTCACAAAAGTCGCAGACGCAAATGACGCTGCTATTTCCATCGCATTCAGCACAGCCTGCTGCTACCCGAATCTTCTCGATTGCCGCTTCCCGGCTGATGTAATCACTCATGGTCAGCCCTCCAATCTAGCTGTTTATGACACATAGGGCATTCATCTGGTTTTTGCTCTCCAACAATAAGCCCCAGTTTCCGTTTACAGTGCGGGCAATATGGAACTCTCCACCATCCGAACGAGTTGCCTAGTTTCCACTTTACCGATTTGTAAAAAGGTTTGTTACAATCAGCCATTGTTCAATTCCTCCACATAGCACCAGCTTTGGGGCGGGCGTTTGATTGCATCCTCTTCGTACCGCAGCCCCGTGGGAAGCTCTGGCTTCCGGAACGCCGTAAGTTCCAGCGGATTATCATAGACTTTCAGCCCGGAAATGTGCCAGAAATAGGCCCTGTCATGGTAAAAGTACCGGTGCAGCTGATAGTAAGTACAACAGGAATCTTCCGTCCAGTGCTTGTCCAACTCCCCCATGAAAGCCGGGTACGGGATGTCCACGCAGTCGATTTTGTCGCAAACAAACTCCCCGACAACCAGTTTTCCGCCGCTAATATTGCACATCATCCCGTTATTAACCTCATAGCTCAGGTTTCCGGCAGTGCAATAAATGTAAACCTTAAACGGCGCTTCCAGTTTCGGACGGTTCTTTCTGACTTCCAGTGTCTTTTCTCCGTCCAGAATCTTCTCCACCCACTCCGGGCGAATGCTGATGAGTACCGATTTACTCATGTTCAGCCCTCCGGTTCCACATTCGGGCAGCCACCTCACGGTCGTCTTGGTCAAACACAATTTCTCCGTTGGCGGTCAGGTCAGCCGTTACGGTAAAATCCTGCATAGGCAACGCAACCAGGCAGTTCGTGCAGTTAATGCCAAATTTCCAACCGTGCGTTACACCGCGGCTGTAGTTGCTGCTTATGAAATATTCTGCTTTGCCCCCGCAGAACGGGCAGGGCTTCAATTTGATTTCGTCCATATTTTCTCCTTCCCGCCCGGGTTGCCCCGGGCTTTTAATGCCTCGATTTCTATCGTTGTTACCATTTTCGTGACCTCACAAAAATGATCTATCCCCACTGTTCGGCCATTGCGGCGGCTATACCGGGGGAGAATTTGCTTCTGGCCTTGCTTGCGCCGCCCTTTCTGCTCACCCCTGCCTTGTCCCGGTTCCCTTTGTTGCGGCTCGTTCCGCAGGAAACAAGGGGCTTATACTCTGTCAGAATATTAGTCGGCACAAGCGGTTTTACCCCAAATTCCCACAGCAATGTTTTCTTGCTGAACGGGTCGCCGTATTCAAACGGCTGCACAACCTGGGTGTGTTCCGGCATCTCAAAAACCTTGCTTGGCACAGGGTTTTCAATGCAGATTTTTCCAACACCAAAGTAGCCGTAAAGGTAGAACACCATGAAAAACAGTTTTGCTTTCAGACCATTTGCAAAACGTTCCAAATTAAGAACGCCTTTCTTCGGGTACAGGCGGCAAGCCCCGGCGTTGGAAATAAACGTGCATGGAGGGTGCGCAATAACTAAATCCCACCCGAAACGGGGAATGATATGCACCTGTCCGTCCATGGTGGTCACTTGCCCCCCCTCTAAGGCTTTTAGCGCATCCCCCAGGATATGCCATTCTGGATGTCCGCCGGACGGCTCCTGAATATCGCAGGAGTAGGCTTCATGTCCCTTTGCCCGAAACGCCTTGCAGACGGTTTGCGATTCCTCGCAGGCTACAAGCACTTTCATTTCTCGCTTCCCTCCACCGGGGAGCGGATCCAGTCTAAAAAATTGTCGTAGCAGGTAACGTTCCCATAGTTCGAGCAATCATCACGCAACCAGCAGAAATCACAGGTGATGTATGCTGCAATGAAGTTCGCTAGCTCCTTATCCGTCATAGCCCGGATTCTATCGCCGTTGGTCAACGGCTTGCGGGTTGCGCATTTTTCAGGTTTATTTCCCATCGTTCTCAGTCTCCTTATCCAACTGCTCCTGGCCATCATCGACTGGTGTTGTATCAATACGCAGTTCCGCAAGCTGTGCCGCCAGCAGATACGCCTGGGCGTGTACATTTTCACCATGGGTCTTTCCAACCTTTTTCCGGAACTCTGCCAGCGTCCCGAAGAAGCAGCCGATTGCTGCATGGATACACCCTTTTTTGTCCCTGGTGAAGGTAATTGTATCATCCCGTGATCCAATAGGCCCGATTTCCAGGTGGCAGGCATCACCGAAGACCCTGGCAGCACCGGAGACCCTGGCATCACCGAAGACCCTGGCATCACCGTAGACCATGGCAGCACTGGAGACACAGGCATCACCGTAGACCCTGGCAGCACCGAAGACCCTGGCATCACCGTAGACCCTGGCAGCACCGTAGACCCTGGCAGCACCGTAGACCCTGGCAGCACCGAAGACCCAGGCATCACCGGCCTGATCTAGGTTTTCTTCCTTCTCCACCCAGCCGCCAGTTTCTCCGGCAGACACGCCCGCAAAGGCTACAACTGCCTTTATACGATGCAGGGTGATTGCGCCAATTTTCAAGGTTTCATCGGTTAATTCGTACTTTTTCATCTTGCATTTCCTTTCTGCGTTTATTGCTATTCTTGCGCCAGCACACGCTGGATTGCTTCTAGCTCTGCCTTGCCAAGTTCGCCGGATGCGCCCTTCGGAATATCTGGTTTCCCATATCTGCCACCGGTCGCCTGACTGCTTGCAGGCCTAGCCGAATTCTGCTCCCGTGAGAGCCAAGAGTTGACAAACCGCATAATTCCGGCTTTCGTTTTTCGGTTTTTGGGATTTGCCCAAAGCCAACCACGCATATTCCGCAGCTGTTGCTCCACGTTCACGGCAGGATACAGACCGGATAACTCGGCAACCGTCTCCACGGAAATTTCAAAATCCGTGCCGTCAACCAGCGGCAGCACCGCCGCAGGCGGGGGGCTGCTCGGCAACTCACCGCAAAACTCCGAAGGAGTTATATTATCTATCTCTACCTCATTCTCTACCTCTTTCTCTTTCTTGCTTGCGGCTTTCCCTTGCTTAGCGTTTGCTTCCGGTTTGCTTACGGTTTGCTTAGCGTTTGCTTCCGGTTTGCTTCCGCCTTTCTTGCCGCTTTCAGAGCGTTCCTTGGCCTTGTCCAGAACAGGCCGAAGCAATTCAAAAGCTATCGCCACGGCATCGGAAGCGGATTCTAAATCAGGCTCTTCCTGGTACAAGGCGTAGGCGCAAATCATGTCGTAGGCATCCGCTTTGTCAGCTTTCTTCTTGATCCGGCTGACCGCCTTGAAAAAGCTTTCGTAAAATGTGAATTGTGTGCGCTGCACTCTCTCACCACCTTATCATTCTGTGCCTTCCGCTTTATCGGCTTCTTTGTGTTGGTGCAAAAATACAATCTTGCTTCTGTATGGGTCTGCGTTTTCCCTAAGCCAGTCCATGGCGGTTTCCAGGCTCATGTGAGACGCTTTCACACGCTCCTCATAGGAGAACACCCCTTTTTCTGTTTTTGCCGCCACACGCCGCTCCATGCCCTCCTGAGTGTAATTGGCTTCGATCATGTACAGGTCAAGCCCCGGTGCGGCAATGGGAATGTGGTGGGTGTCCGTGGCGTACATGGCCGTCCCCGGTTCCTCGCCGCCGCTTACGTTTACGATCCACCCAACGTTCGGCACATCGTGCAGAAGGTGAAAAGAGGACATTGTAATGTCCGTCCCGGTCAGAAAATCGTGGGTCTTCCCCGGCTCATCCTCCGGCCGAACCAGTAGAATCTTGTCCAGCGGAACCCTTGCCTGGGTCACAAGCGGGGTTATCAGATTCGCCGCGCACACAAACCGCAGAAGCGGCCTTGTCTGGTTCAGCTTTCGGATGGTTCTGATGTTGAAATGATCTCCGTGAATGTGGGTCAGAAATACAAGCCGGATTCGGTTTGCGTAGGGCTTCAGCCGCTTCCAGGGAATCCCGCAGTCGAAGAGGAGGAAGCCGTTCAGCAGAACGGCGTTCCCTTCCTTCCCGGAGCTGGAAATGATCTCACAGTTCATCCATGCTCACCTGCTTGCCGGTCTTTTTCTTGGGGGACGGAGCCTGGCTGTCCTCCGGTGTCGCCGGTTCCTCCGGCGTGTCCTCCGCCACCTTCGGCAGCTTGAAGTAGTCCTCCCGCTTTGCGGCTCCCTCCCGCAGGGCGTTGTAGATGCCAGCCAATGTCTGACCGTCCATTGCCGTGAACACGTTCAGGGGATATCCGAAATACTGCTCGATGGACGAAAGCGGCACGGAAAAGTTTTTCTGGAAACGGTCGGTCATCTCCCTCAGCCGGTCGATGAGAGGCCGCTGCTCGCCGCTCTGAAGCGTCCTGTTGCACCGCTCCACCGCAGCGTCAACCACGTCACCGGGGATGATATTCAGGATGCAGGCTCGTTTCCGCCGTGCGCCCTGGTTGGCTACCAGCTCATAAATGTCTCTTGGGTCGGTCAGTACCTTCATGCCGTTCTTGGTGGAAATCTGATGTTTCACCGTGAAGATTTTGCATTCTCGGGTGTTGGTCTCGATGTCCCAGCAGTAGGCCATGCAGGTGGATTCTCCCTCCTGCTGGGAAAGCTCTACCACGCCGCTCTGGATGTTGCCCCAGCTCTGGGCGATTGCCTCGGCCAGCCGGATAGAAGGCCCCGTCACATTTGTGCCGCCCTTTGGGTAGGAGTAGGTCGCCTTGGCGGCAAGTCCCTTCCGCTCACAGGCTCGCATGATCCGGGACATTGCGGCGTTCTCATCCCGGGGGAATCGTTTTGCCATGAAGACCGCCGCCTGTACCTCCTGGGCTTCCCTGGTGGAGAGCATACTGCTTGTGGGGGCGGACGCGGATGCCGCCGCCATTTCCTGCGCCTGGTAAAGGCTCATTTCGTTAGCCATTGTCGTTTTCCTCCTTGATGTTTTCTAGTGTAATGCCAAGGGATAGTGCGTAGGCCTTCATGGCCTTCAGGGCGGCCAGAGTGCCCGTTGCCCGGAATGCGGTGGTGTAGGTCTCTTCCTTGGGTTTCAGCTCAGGAGCGGCCTCTAGGAGCTTCGCCATGGCCTCCTGCTTTTTCTGCTCGAAGTCCTTCTGCTGGCTGACATAGGCCTTTGCCGCCGCCTGCTCCTGCTTCCTCCGGGAGACCGTCAGCACCGCCTCGGAAAGCACCGGATATTTCCGGTATTCCGCCATGACCTCTTCGGCGTTCTCCATGCCCACGATGGTGTCCATGTCCTGCCGGACGGCGGCAATGCACTGGTCGATCTGCTCCATGACCTTAGTCAGGTCTTTCTTTCTGGCCATTGCCATATCCACCACGATCCCGCACCGGGAGAAGGGAATGAAGTCAATGCCATTTGCCTGACAGGCTTCCGTGAAGTAGGCTTTCAGCGTGTCCGTGCAGGTAGCTTTCAGTTCGTCCTGGTAGCCATCGATCCACCGCTTGAGCTTCTGATCTGCCGCAGTGTAAGGGGTCTTGATGTAGTCGTTGTATTTCTTCTCGGCGGACTCGTATGGAGCCATGACCATTTTCTTTGCGGTCTTCCGCTCCTGTTCCAGCCGGTCAAACTCCTTGGCAAGGTCTGCCCGGATGCCCTTCAGGTATTTCAGGCTCTCGTCGTTCACCGGAAGACTGTCCACGTCCGCCGTCAGGGTTTCGATGCTTGCCCGGAAATTCGTCAGATTCTCGGAGATCACCGGCGGTTGGGTGCAGACGATAGCGGGCAGCTCTGTTTTCTGGCAGTCGCATTTCTCGCCGGGGTCTAACGCCGCCCCGCAGTCGGGGCACTGATTCAGATAGCTCACCAGACTTCCGCCTCCTCATTGAAAATTGTCATGCTCTCGATGCACCGGGGGCAGTAGTAGTCCTTCCGGTCGTCCGCATCGATGCAAAGAACCATAGGCTCTGCTATCGGATGCCCGCACCGGGAGCAATGGGGGAGCCGTGCCAGGTACTTATCCCAGGTGGATTCCCGCCGCTCTGCCTGGGTGTAAGGGGCGTTAATCTCCATCGATCTCACCACATTCCAGCTTTTCCTTCGCCGCCCGTGCAATCCGGGCGAAGAAAACATAATTCGGGGTCTTGTCCTTCCAGGCCGAGACAGTTCCATGCAGGTAGCCGTCCAGAACCCTTTGGTTGCTGTTTTGGAAGGCGTAATTGATGCAGCTCCGGATTCTCCGTTCCACCGTCGGTACGGGACAGCCGTACTTGACGGCAAGGGTCTTGTAGATATGCTGGTGCTCGCCGTTCATCCAGGCCAGGATAGCGTCTTCCAGCATGGGGAAGCCCAACAGGTGCTCTCCTGCGCCGATGTCCAGCAGAATGTCGGTGATTGCCTTTCTTGCTTTCTTTTCTCCCATTTCGTTCATGGTTCAGTCCTCGCTTTCATTTTCATCAATAGGGTAGTACAGCCGGAAAATGTACGATGCCGGGAACACCCCGCCGCCCAGGCAGAAGGCTGCCGCCGCCCACACTGGGAAGGGGCTGAATGCGGAGAAACACAGCGTCGCCAGGCACACCAGAATGTACCGCTTGATGGCCTCCGAGGTCTTGTACTCCCGCTCCATATCCTCCCGTGCCGCCTTGTCCGCCGCCACCCGTTCGGCGATCAGCTCTTCCCGGCTGATTGCCTGGGCAGCTCTGACAGCCCGGTGGGCGTTGATGCCGGAGATCATTTCCGCTTCGTAGGCATCCAGTGCCCGATCTGCCGCCTGAGCGGCCTTTTCCTTCTGGTGGTATTCAAGATTCCGCTTGAAAATATCCTGCTCGATTTTGCTCATCTTATCTTTCCTTTCCCACCGGCTTTACATCATGGTCGGACACAGACTGCACTAGGCCGGTTCTAAGGCTGACATACTTGGAAACACCAGGAAAGCCAGAATCCATAATTCTTAAAACCTTTTCGCCAATCGGGAAATAGTGTTGGCGATCATCGGTAACAATAAACAAATTTGCCTTTTCCCAGGCATCTTCCTTGGGTTCCCTCTTCTTGGTCTTCTCCTTCTTGGCGAACAGCCGATTGACGGCCACCTTTGCCCCCTCGCCCCGGTCAAAGGTGTCTTCCGGGCTGCACCTGGCCTCTGCGCTCTTCACTTCCCGCCCGTCCTTTATCAGCGTGGCTCTGGTGGTGTTCCCGTCAAACTTGATTTCCACGATGAGGGAACTCCGGTCAGGATTGGCCAGGCCAGCAATCATATCATCCCACCAGTACCAGCCGTAGAGACCATCGCTCTTATCCTCTTCCATTTTGTAGCCGAAGTGTTCCCCGGTCGCAATGTCCGCTTCGTCTTTCCGGATCGTCATCACCCGCCCGAGCCACTTGTCCATCTGGTGGTTCCAATGATCGGCGGTTCGCTCGCTCACGATCCGCACCTTGTCCCCGATTTTGTACTTTGCCATATTACATTCTCCTTTCATGCCTTCTCTTCCAGCCACTTGTCAAAGTCGGCCTTCATGATGATAAACGTTCTTCTTCCGGTCTTGCCGGTTCTGATCTCCTGCCCGAAGGGAAAGACCCTCTGGCTGATTCCGTCAGCCAGGGTCTTTTTCGACATGGAGATTCCGTGTCGGCGCAGCTCTTGAACCACGTCCTCAAGCGTCAGTCTCATTGTCCTTGCCTCCCTGTCTTTCTACATAGTCCGCCACAGCCTCGGCTCGGATGGCAGCTTCCGCCGCAATCTTCTCTGCCTCACCTCTGGGCACTTTCTTGAATGCTTCCTGCATCTTCTCGATGCTCTGGATTACGCTTTCAGGCATTTAATGTCACCTCCAAAAAGATAAATGTATTTGCGTCACGCGGATTTGCGCACAAACGTTTCGGTTGAAATCGAAACGGGATTGTGTTAGATTGGGTTTGTCACAGAAATTCCGGTCGGAATGTGGCAATCCTTGGTGAAAGGGGGTGGGGCCTATGACAGGGATTGCGGGTTCTCTCGCTGAATCTTTCGTTACAGCCCTCATGCCGTTTCACCGTACCTCCGTCTAGGGCTATGGCTACCAGTCCATAGCCGGATAACGATACAGCACAGCGGTGGTGCAGGAATCCGAAATATGCTGCCCGGACGGGAAAGCCTGGTTGGACAGGTCTCGACCCCGGCCTACCAGAGCCGGGCTTGGTTGTCGGGCCATCCGGGAGAGGTTCTAAATCCTGCGGAAGTCCGCCCGTGTCCAACCACGGGCTGGCTTCCTCACTTGTGCGCAAATCCGCGTGACGTTGTTTGAAAGGATTGATTCTCATGGATTTTTACACACCGGAACAGTACGCCATAATGGAGCGGCTGGAATCCGGTCTGCTGTACCAGGATTTGAATGATAGGGAACAGGAGATTGTTCGCTATCTGGATGACGCTCGCCTTGCTCAGCCCAGAGCCTACATTCAAGACGGTTACTATGAGCTGAGCCAGGAAGGCTGCCGGGTGCTGAATGCCCACCGTCAGGAACTATTCCACGCTCAGGAAAAGGAACGCCGCCAGCAGGAGCAGCTCGAGGAAAGCCGCCTTGCCGCTGACCGCAAGGCGAGGGATGAGGCCGCCCAGCGTGAAGAGGATAAGAAGTTTCAAACTCGCCTTGCGTTTTTCTCTGCGACTTATTCTCAGATTCTCGCTTTCCTCTTGGGTGCTCTGCTCGCCAACCTCGACCGGCTCATTCCGTTGCTCATCCGGATCATAAAAAGTATTGTCCATTAACTTCACCTCCATTTTTTAATTTGATTTGAAAGGAAAACGCTATGGAAAATATGTATCCCGTGAAACAGTATCCTGTAAGAATTTTCTGCCCCATCAGCAATACAGAGGAATTCGTGTTTTTCCAGGAAGTTAAAACAAAAACCGGATACGGTGCGAAATTCAATGGGTGTGACCAACAGTACAGCAATTGCCCGGAATGTGCGGCCTGTAAAAAGGCCGCATATGAGAAACTGATTTCCGGCTCTGACTAATCTGCTTTTTGCTCTGCCTCGACCTTTTCCTCCACGCACGCCAGAGCGTACTCAAGCCCACGTTTCCAGCAATCCAGTTCTGGGTGCTCAAACATGGTCATTCGTTCGTGGTAGCTGATAAGCCCTCGCAGAACGAACCTTGACCATTCCGCTTGTGTTGCGGGTTTCAGCTTTTCCCACTGCTCTTTGGTTAACTCAAGTTCCATAAACTTCACCTCCGTTCACGAAAAGTTTACACAAGATGTTGTGGTTTCTGATTGCCGTTTCCAACAATATGTAGTATTATTAAGGTATCATGTTGGAAAGGAGTTAGTGCATGGCAAAACAGAACACGAAGCAGACAAGTCCCGCCGTCGCAACGAAAGCATCCAAAATTCTGTCCGACGGCCGGTATGGTGCCAAGTCTAAGAGCGTAGCAGGCAGTGCCCTCTCTCAGACCCGCCCCAGCAAAAAGAAGTAAGTTGCTCTACCAACTGAGCGGGATGTTCCAGCGTCCCGCTCAAACCTTTATGCGCTCAATGGGTATCTGGTACAGTGCGCACAGTGCCTCAAGCTGATTTATCTTTGGGTGGGTGTCTCCCCGCTCCCATCTGGCTACCGTGTCCCGGAGAACTCCGACCGCTGCCGCAGCGTCTGCTTGTTTCAGCCCTGCGTTTACTCTGGCGGCTTTCAAGGATATTTTGAAATCGTCCACCTTCATCACCTCCGTTCCCTTGCTTGCGAGGCTATTATACCTAGCTATGTCATGTTTGTCAAGCATAATTTTCACTTTTTTCTTGACACAGCTAGGTTTTTAGGGTATACTAAAGACAGAAAGGTGGTGATACATACGAACGGTACCATTGGTGATCGTGTGCGTGATGTGCGGAAAACGCTGTCACTCACGCAGAAAGAGCTATCTACTGTGCTTAAAATGTCTGAAAACTATGTATGGCAGATTGAAAAAGGCCAGCGCATACCTAGTGATCGCACTCTGGATTTTATTTGTGACAAATTCAGCGTAAACCCTGTATGGCTGAAAACCGGCATAGGCGAACCCTTCGCCCCCCAGTCCAGGGAGAGCCGGATCACCGACATACTCAGCAAGGCCATTGACGGAGCTTCCACCTCCCGTGACCGTCTGATTCGGGCACTGGCCAGACTGCCGGATGACGCTTTCCCCCTGATCGAACAATATATATTGGAGGCCGCCGAGAACATCCAGGCAGAAAAAAAGGAGTGACCGGGGTTTCCCGGCCACTCCTTTTATTTAAGTATGTTGATTGCGCATATCAGCAGCTTGTGCACCTTCTCCGGGCTTGCCCCTTCCAGAAGCTTTGTAATGTACGCAATCATTTCCTGCTTTTCTCCCATCCTTTGTCCCTCCAATTTATATTAAAACGTTTGTTTGCTTATTGACCCTATAATACGCCCTATATAGTCCGATAAAACGGACTGTCTTCAAAAAGTTGCACAAAATTTTCGCAGTTCGTTGAAAATGTTGCAATATCGTGCTATTATGCAAAAGGAGTAATTACTCTGAGTATAGAAAGGATGGATAATATGGGAAGGAAAAAACAGGCTGCTTTTCTGGCACTACTGTCAATCGGTGTATCTGCTGTCATCGGACTTTTGTTCTGTGCAGTAGGTGGAAATGATGGGAAACCGTTTCTTGACAAATGGCTATTTCTTTCAAAGGCCGTATTCTTCTTGTTCGGGGGCGGTAGCTTCGTTGCGGCACTCTTGCTGATTTTAACAAACATGTCGGATGACCTGGTGTTTGGCTTCGGACATGGTTTGTATTACGGTACATACCTCGGAGGCGGTGCTATCCATGAGCTGCTGAGAAAGAAAGCCCCCGAAATTGACTGCCTTGCCATTGCCTTTGTGATTACTGCTCTCGTTTGCTATATCTTCTGGCTAAAGAAATTTAAGGATAAGCCAAAGGAGTAAACTTAATCACCCCCGCCCTTCCCGGAATTGTCCGGCTCCCCAGTGCCAATTGGAAAGCCGGACGTGCCGCCGGAAGTGCGGTGTCCCTGGCCGCTGAGAAAACCCTACCATAAATTCAGATTTTGGAAAACCCACAAACCGGGAAGCTTCTCCCCCATTCGGCAAGCTTTCCCGGCAAAACCAGTGAGAGAGGATGTGCAGCCATGATTTTACAAGACATTTCTGACCGATGTGACCATCTCCCCGCCGCCCTCCGGGAAGAGAAGGAACGTCAGCACTACACCTACCCCCAGATCGCCCAGGCTACCGGCGTGCCGGAGCACACCGTGGGCAAGTTCTTCTCCGGCTCCCTGTCCAATCCCAGCGTCTTTCATGTGGCTGCCTTCTGCATCCTCTTTCATGTTAGCCTGGATTCCCTGTTCGGTATCTCAAATCCCCAGACCGATTCCCAGCTGCGACAAGAGCTGGCCGTCACGAAGATGGCGCTTTCCAAGACCGAGGAACAGGTCTCCATTTACCGCACCGGCATTCAGGAGCGAAAGCCCCTCATCTATGGCCTGTGCGGTCTTTGTATATCCCTTTCCCTTATGCTGGCAACCTATGTCCGGCTGGACGCTCTGGCTCCCTCTGCCGGTCTGATCCGCCAGGACAGCGTTTCCCCGGTCATCGTCATCGGGGTCTTGGCGGCGGTCTGCGCCTGCCTGTATCTGGCCTATGCCATTGTGAAAAGGGGGCGGAAGAAATGATTTGCCCCAAATGCAAAAAGACCGCCCCGGATGAGGCGGTCTTCTGCCCATGGTGCGGCAAGCGGCTCACTGCCCAGGAGCGGAAGCACCGGAAGCGGGCAAACGGAACCGGTACGATCTGCCGCCTTTCCGGGAACCGTGCAAAGCCCTGGATGGCTCGGAAAAACGATGTGCTCATCGGCACCTTTGAAACCCGCTCGGAGGCTCTGAAAGCCCTGGAACGGCTCACGGATACCCAGGTGAACGAGCTTTACAACCTGACCTTTTCGGAGGTCTACGACAGGTGGAAGCGGGAGCATGGCCGGGAGGTTTCCGAGAAGCTTTTGAAGAACTACGAGCTGGCCTACACCCAGTGTGAAGCCCTCCACGGCAAGAGAATGCGCTCCCTGCGCCGGTCTGACTACCAGGCCGCCGTCATTGCCCTGGAAGAGCAGGGGCTTTCCAAGTCTTCCTGTAATAAGCTCAGGACGATGCTTCGCCAGGTCTGCGAGTATGCCCAGATGGAGGGCATTCTCCACGGCAACCCCGCCGATGATCTGACCACCGTAGCCCGCCAGAAGTCCACAAGAGAAATCTTCACCGAGGAAGACATTGCAAAAATCAAAGCCTCTTCCCTGCCCGCCGCCCAGCTTGCCCTTATCATGATTTCCTCCGGATGCCGCCCCGGCGAACTCTTCTCCGTGCCCCTGACCAACTGCGGCAAGGATCACATGATCTGGGGCAGTAAAACCGAGGCGGGAAAGAACCGGGTGATTCCCATCGGCACCGATGGGGTGGAGGCCTACCAGACCCTCTCCATTCTTTCCACAGTCAAGGGCGGCACGCTCCTTGTGGATGGATACGAAGGAAGCCGCAACACAGAGAGCTTCCGGCGGCGGGACTGGGCAAAACTCATGCAGGAGATAGGCCGGGAAGGCATGACCCCCTATAGCTGCCGGCATACCTTCATAACCCGTGCAATCCGTGGCGGCATTGACCTGATCTCCCTGGAAGCCATCGTCGGACATGTGGATAAAGAGACCACAAAGCTATATACCCACCTCCGGGCAAGCGATCTTGTCACCGCCGTCAGAGATTCCACCGCAAAAAATGCGGTTAGTAACAAATCTGCAACACGGAAAAACAGCCAGATTTCAAAAGCCGTCTAAAAGTTCGGAAAACGCAGAAAAAAGCCCGGAAACCTTCGTTTCCGGGCTTCATCCGTGGTACGCCAGAAGGGACTCGAACCCCCGACCTACTGATTCGTAGTCAGTTTACATAAAGTTTGCAGTGATATTTGTTAATATTTCCCGATATAATCTAGCAAAACGCAGCGGATATAGCGGTATAATATTATGTTATATCTACTTGTATTTTACCAGTTAGCAACAAATTAGCAACACTGCAAAATGTAAAATAGTTGAAATTGATAAAGCGTCAACGTTTGTACATCCCCTGAAGCACCCCGACGTTCTCCGCCCTCTCAATGTCCCGCTTGTGTAGGTATTCGTAGACGGCCATCATGGCCTCCGGCGGCTCACCCTTCTGCCTACGGTACTCTTCGATGTGCCGCACCACCGCTTTGTGCAGGGCGTTCATGTGGCTCATCTCTTCACCGGAAAGCTTGTAAAAAAGCTCTGCGGTTTCCGGGTCAGCTTCCTTGTACTCAAGTGCCAACTCTGCATAGGTGTGCGCGTCCTCCAGCTCGTCCTCGATGTGCTCCATCAGCATTTTGATTTCCTTCATGTGGTTATGCCTCCTTGATGTATCTCAAAAGTTTGTCGATCTCTGCCCGGTCAAAGGACAGCTTGCCGACAAACGGAATGTCGAATTCCAGTGGGTTCCGAATCTGCGGCGCAAAAGCGTTGTAAAGTGCGTCCTCATCGATTTTGCCATCGTCAAAAACGCCTGTTGCCTGAACGGCAGGTATGCCCTCCATCTTTTCAAAAAGTTGGGGTGTCCTTTTTGCGTAGAGGGTAACAACACCGGCAACCACCACAGATTTTGCTTCCGGCATGTGCGGGAGGACTTCTCGCTCGATATACCGAAGCACACCGTTCACGAATCGTTCTTTAGAAACCATAGTTACCTCCAATTATTATAGGGGCGGCAATTGCCGCCCCCCTTGGTTTAACCAGCAGCGGCAGCAGTGGGAGCCGTCCAGCTGTTCTTAGCGGGCATGGGTTCAGGGCACACATTCCCGATGGGAATGACGGTCTTGGTCAGCCCGGACAGCGTGTTAAGCGCAGACTGCATACAGCTGATGTTTGCTGTGATCTGGGCGTTGACGACCGCCTGAGCGGAAATCTGCCCCTCGACGCCACGCAGACGACCGTCAAGGTACTGGTACATGTCCAGAATCTTCTGGTCGGTGTAAGTGTTCGCATCCCGCAGTTTGATGTCGGCCTTGAGTGCCGCAATCTCAGCGGACTGTCCAGCCTCATAGCGGTTGACGACGTGGTCGCCCTCGGAGCAGCCGTTCACAGCGTTGAAACCGCCAGCCATGTTCAGCAGGGTAGCAATACCGCCGATGTAGCCGCCGATACCGCCCACACGGTCAGCAGCAGTGAAATTCAGAGCCATAACATTTCCTCCTTAAATTATTTGAAGTGGCCACCTTCTACCCATATAGTAGCAAAAAACCAGGCGAACGAATCATCATCGTTTCGCCTGGTTTTCTTCAGAAAATCGTCACTTTTCCGTCAAATAATCAGATCGTCCGGGAGTATGGCACTAAAACTCTTGACCGCATCGTATTTCCGCTGCAATCTTCGCACGACCCTGGTTATTGTAGCCTGGGACACACTATATTTTTGCGATTGCCAGTATTGGCAATGCCCGGCGGCACGGGTGGTTAAGACATCCTTTTCCAGCGGCGTAAGACACGCCAGCCGGTCGAACTCGTCAATGACCACCCGATTTAATCCGGGCTTGTCCACTTATCGCCTAGTCCTCCTTGGGAAAGATGTAGCTCTGCGCCTGCTTGCTGTCAGCGATACCGGCGGTGGTGGGATCATTGACCACACCCAGGATCACCAGCACACCAAACACGGCGTTGACCACGGCAATCAGCCGATTGCCGATGTCGCCAACATCCAGGGTGTAGCCGAAAACGGCGGCCACGGTCTGAATCAGAAGCAGCACGGCGGGAATCACCGCAAGCCAAAAGTTCTTGTTTTTGAATCGTACAGTCCAGTTAATCATTTTGTTTTCCTCCTTAAATTTTTAGCCCAGCCCAAGCCGGGCAAGAATAAACCCCACGACAGCGGCCACAACAATGTATATGACCCTTTCTACCACAGACTTCCACCGCTTGCCGGGTTCGGATTTCAGCTCTTGCACGTCTGTACAAAGGCTGTCAACCTTCTCCCCGGTGGTTTCCACACGTTCGGCCATTACCGCAACAGACGTTGCCAGCGTGTTCACCGCTTCCGTGTGCCGTTCCAGCGCGTCCAGACGGTGGGAGTTTGATTTTCCCCGCTGCTCTACAGCGGAAATCCACTTGGTAATCTCAGCTTCTTCCATTGGCCTCTCCCTTCTCAGCCGTGCCACCGGCTGTATTTGCCATTGTCCACATGTACGCCCCATTCGTAGCGGCCTAGCCCGCCCCGGTTGGGCATTTTCTCCGCCTGTACCTGCTCGGCGATTTCCTGCAACCGCGCGGCGGAGATATTGCCGCCGATGGGAGCCAGGTCAATGGCCTGTCCGGTCAGATGCAGGCTGTTCCACACGCCACCCACGTTGGGGTCGGCATTGTGCCGCGTACAGCGAACACCTGAGTTGACTTTCAGGGGAACCCCAGCCCGGCGGCGGATTTCGTCCGCCAGCCGCACGGTTTCCTCCACCGGTTCCGCCGGGAAGCCGTTGCAGAATTTCCCGCCGCATTGACAGCGGAACTCTGCCCGCCTGAAGTACTGGATATTGTCCCAGAACGTTCCAGTCTTGGCGTTTTCCGTTTTGGTGGGCGTGTACATTCTCCCTGCCGCAACTGCCGCCAGAAGGGCGGTCTGGGTCTCCCGGCCTGGGTCTCCGTCCGCTGTCAGTCCCTCAGCCGCCTGAAAAAGCTTCACAGCTTGCCGGGTCTGGCTGCCGGTGATCCCATCCGGTGCGCCCACCGGGTAGCCCAGATACAGTAGCAGACATTGGACTTGCTTTGTGGTCATAAGCCCACCCCCTTACACGTTCAGGGCAGCCCGAATGGCCTCCAGGTCGTCCACGGTCAGCCGAGGATAATCCTCGGCGATTTCCTCGAAGCTTTCGCCATTTGCGATCCGGACACGGAACGCCCGCACCATAATGCGCAGCTTCAGGGCACTCAGGGTTTTCATTTTTCGTCACCTCCAATCAAATCCGCCATCATCAAGATAATGTCATCCGCGGTGGCTTCCAGGTTGTCCAGCCGTTCCCCCGTGGTGGTGGGGCTGGGCTGGGTCTCCTCCTCCTTGGCCCCAACCAGGTCCAGGAGGGCGGTTTTTGTGTTATCCATTGGCGCTCACCTCCGAGAGTTTGGTGATGTACTGGATTTTTGCGGGCACATCGAGGGCAAAGCCCTCATCCGCCTTGGGGTGGTGGAGGGTGACGCTGCCGCCAGCCTCCACCGCAAAGGGGGCCAGGGCATCGCCCATCAGGGCAGTGATGTCGGTGGTGATGGGGGTGGAAAGCTCGTAGTAGAGGATTACACCCTGCACATGCTGCTTAAAGGCTGCCAGGGATTCGGCAGTGGAATATCGGCTGTCATAGACCAACGCGGTGCCATTTCCACTGTTTATCGATACACCCTCTTTTGTGCACAACCAAGTTTCGTCGGCGGAAACTCGATCATATGTTTTGCATATAACGTTGGGGGGATACGATGATTCTGTCGGGATCTTTACGTTATCAGGCTTCGTTCTGCTGCGCATACGTCTGGCGCTCGTTGAGGTTCTGCCGTCGAACCAGTCTAATGTTCCCAAATCCACGTTTCCCACCCGTTGGACATACTGCCATCCGTTATCCGTCCGCTCCACCGTGTTGGCCACGCTTCCGGCGCTCCAGCCGTAGCCGGGGAGGGATTTCACGGCGGCGGGAATGGGGTAGGTTGCGGTGCTGTCCCCGGCGGCGTTGGCAACCCGCACCTCATCTACCAACGCACTCACCAGCTCCCCGGCGTTATACTCCGGGTGGGCCGCCGCATACGCCTCGATCTGGGCAATGCGGGGGTCAGAGGTGTCCGCAGGCTCGTTTTCTGGGCCGAACATAAGGGTGATGTCGATAACCATCGGCTGGAATGTGTGGTCGAAAACAGTACCGGCAACAGCTATGATGTTGTACCTGTACTTCGCCCCGGTGGCCGTAAAAATGGCTGTGGAGTCCAAAATATCATAATAGCCGTTATTCTCATTTACGCCCTGGACATAAAACGTGCTTTTGGAGCCGCCTTGGATGCCGGTTGCCATATACTTGTGGCCGGAAACCGTCACAGCGGCGTAGCTAACTCCAACCAGCATAGCATCGGTGGCCGTGCCATTCAGCGACACTTTTCCGTTGGACACGGCGACGTTAACGCCTTTATAGGTGCCCGGATTCGGTAAGGCATTACACAGCTGATTCCACCCAACCGTCTTCCCGCCCCACTCCATCACCGCCCCGGCCTTGGCACCGCTGGGCACCTGCCGCTGGTAGGCATCCTGGTCGTCCGTCTCAAAGTCCCAGGTCTGCCCCTTATTGAGTTCCGCCTGGAATTGGATAGCCCGCTGGGCCTTGGCAAGATCCGCTTTGGTTTCGGCTAGCTGCTCTTTGGTCGCCGTCAGCTCCTGCTTGGCCGCTTCCAGCCCTGCGGTATTAGCTCTGATTTGCTCCCGGTCTGCCGCGACCCCCTGGGCTGCTTCCTCTGCCTTGGCCTGGGCGGTTTCCGCCCCGGTTTTGGCCTCCATCGCCCCCGCCTGGGCGGTTTTTGCTTCCTGGGCTGCTTTCTCGGCGGCGGTTTTGGCAGTCTGCGCTTCCGTGCTGGCCGCCTCCGCCCCGGTTTGGGCTTGTTTTGCCCCATCTTCCGCCGTCTCCGCCGCAGAAGCATTCTGGGCGGCTGCAAGTGCCGCCGCCTGGGCACTCTGGGCAGACTGTCCTGCCTGCCCGACGATGGCCTCCGCTTTTCTGGCCGCTTCCGTTGCGGTAGCAGCGGACAACCCCGCCTGTCCGGCACTGGCTTCCGCAGTCCGAGCGGCTTCCGTGGCACTTGCCGCCGCATTCTTCGCCGCCTGGGCATCCTTGGCCACGGCCTGGGTGTAGGGCTTCAGGGGTTCGTCGGGTACGGCTCCGGGGGCGGTCAGTGCCCTAAGGGTGTTGGTCTGGTAGGTCACTGACTTGATGACCGCACCGTCTGCGCCCAACCACTGCAATTCCGCCTGTCCCCGTCCGGGATAGGCCGTATCCGTGGACGATACCGTCCAGATAATGCCGCCGTCTGCCTCCACTACCGGCACAGGGTACGGCTTCTGGTCGTCAGACCGCTGGTGCAGCAGCAGGATACTCCCAGCACCAGCCCGGATATTGGGCAGCGTCACCCGGACAGCCTGGTTCTCCCCCTGCTTGCCCAGGGCAATCACACCAGCGTTAGGTACTACGTCAATCATCGGTATGCTTCCTCCTTTTCCAGCGCAAGCCAAATAAGCCCGATGGACAGCCCCACCAGCATTGGCAGGGCTAGAACCACCAGCCACAGCAGTTTAACCGCCGTTCTCATCCGCACCGCCGTACACAGTATTCACCAGGTCATCCAGCTCCATGTACTCCTCGTCGGTGATCCGGTTCCGGGCATAGAACACGTCCAGCTTCTTCCGTGCCGCCTCGGCGGTCTTGTAGAACTTCCGTCCAATCAGAATCTTCATGCTTTTGTACATAACAAATTTCCTCCAATTAAAAATATTTATGGATACGGTAAACATACCGTTACTCCCCCCCAATTTCCGATACGTCTTGATTGTAGACATCTTCCACCATAGCCGCCATAGCGTCCAGCAGCTCGGCATTCTGTGCGGTCAGGCTTTCCAGCTGTGCTTGTGCATCTTCCAGCGGGGTTAGCACTTCCACGCCGCCCCGGTAGAATTTACCGTCACTGTAGGTGTCGCCGATAGCAATGGGGCGGTCTGCGGGGTTGATGATGGTATCCGTTTCCGGCTCAGAATCGCTGCACCAAATGACGTTTGTGACGATGCCGTTTGTAATGGAAGCCATATTCTTTGCCATTATGCAGCCCCCCTTGTATTGCGGATAATGACGATGCCGGAGCCGCCAGCACCACCAGCCTTACTATTGGCTGCACCACCGCCACCGCTGCCCGTATTGGTTGCACCGGACGTTGCATCACCACTCGTATTGCCACCGTCACCACCGCCTCCGTCACCGCCAGCACCGCCGTTGGAAGATGTAATTGTGCCTCCACCGCCACCGCCTGCGTACAGTTTCCCACCAGATTCACCAAACTCTCTGGTAGTGGTGCCTTGGCCTTTTCCGGAATCTTGGTTTGTTCCATTCCGGTGGAATCCATCCGACCCATCCGATCCGCCTTTTCCACCCGCACCGTTGCTGCTACCGGCACCACCTCCGGAGCCGCCATTAGCACCAACGAAGGAGGTCGCACCATTTGTCTTTGCTTCCCCACCATTAGCGGATACACCAAATGCGCTAGACGTGCCACCGGAGCTGCCAGCCTTGCTATTGCCTACGCCAGCTATGCCCCCGGCTCCAATCTCGATCAGATAGGCAGTTCCAACGGAAACCTTTACCGCTTTCAGGGTTTTAGTATATCCGCCGCCGCCAGCGGCTCGGCTTCCGCCACCACCGCCACCAACCAGGAACACGTCAATTCCATTCTCCGCACCGTTAAGGTTGGTGAAAGTCAGCGTTCCGGAGGTCAGGAAACGGATTTTCCAGTTGCCTTGAGATACGGTGATAGGTTGGTCATCGTCACTGACAATCTCAAAATCTCCGGTATATGTGAATTCTGGGATTGTATTGAAAGAAATCGTTGCAGAATAGTCTGCTTTAATCTCCACCGTCTTTGTTGCCGTGTCCGTGCCGTTGGTAATGGTGATTGTCCATGTGCCGGTTTCCAGCCCTTTGAAAACCACAGTTCCGGTCGTGGCTACCTTGGACGGCTTGGATTTGCCGTCCTTGCTGACGGTCACTGTAGCTCCCACAGGGGCGGTAATGGTCAGGATAGCAAAAGAACGTCCGCTTTTGCTACCAAAGCCGTATAAAGGAATCATGTCACCCATTACCGCACCTCCATTGTTGCGTAAATATCCACGTCCGGCTTCTCTTCCAGGCAGGTGAATGTAAGCTTTTGTCCGTCACGCTCCGCATAGCTGACACAAGCACAGGCTTCCAGCATGGCAAGCCGCTGTTCGTTGGTTCCGGTGGGCTTCGCTGTTACAATGTGTTTGCGCTTATCAGCCAAGCCAAAGACCGTCACAGACTGCGTATAGGGTGCAATCTCGCCCCACCCGTTTTTAGATAGGGTGATGTCCATTGCGTTCCCGACGCTGAAAAGCTGTTCTACCGTCATTGCTGTGCCTTTCACCCGCACCCGATAAAGCGGGAGGTCTCTAGCCAAAGTGCGGTTGTCACTGACTTCTTCGTTGATATCATCGCCCATATACGCCGGGTCTTTTGCGCCGGCGGCGGTAATGGAAATTTCTCCGGCGAAATGCCTCGGCGTAACCGTGTCATACCCGTTGGCATCTCGCATCACCCGCAGGACGATCAAATCATTCCTGTATGTGCCCTCTGCCGCTGGCATAATGCCGAGCTTTTTCTCGGCACTCGATTTGATGAGATTCCCCTGCATAACGCACATCCCGCTTTTTACGGTAAATGCCATTCCGGGGTTTCCGGCAGTCAGCGTATACGCAAACGCATTCCCGCCCGGAATTACAAAGTCGCCGCAGTTATAGGCGTTTTCCAGCACCATGCCGATCATTGCTTTGTGCGCATTCAACGCAGTGCCGGTCGCCTTGGCATTCGCCGCCTTGTCCTCTTTTGTGAGCGTGGTGTCCAGAATTCCTCTCAGCAGAGCGTCCACATCTACCAGCTCGTCCACAGAAGGAACCAGAACCTCGTTGATGTACTGTTTGATGAGTTTTCCTGCCTCGTCAAACTTCGCCTTGAACTGATCCGGTTCCAGGCCGTCATCCGCAAGCGGATAATCCCCCAGTTTGGAAATGATATTCAGGTCAGCACTCAGTTTCTCAATTGCCATAGGTTACGCCCCCTCTCGGTTTAATGCCCGCTGGACAGAGCCGTTTCCGCTTCCACCGTGAACCGGAATGTCCTCGGAGGTGGTTTCCGTGCTCATTCCTGTGCCCTCGCTCTCTACAGGCATCGGGTTTGCCCGTGCCGCCCGGAAATCGTTCAGCAACTCTTGCTTCTTGGAAATGTACCCGTTGGGAAGCCGCTCCACATACTGCTCCGGGCTAATCAGTCCGTTCATGAGCAGATTGTCCAGGGTTTGCATGGAGGCCATTTCCGACCAATAGGAAGAGGCTCCCACCTCCTGCTCGATGGAAATCTGCATTTCCCGCAGAGAAGAGAAGTCGAACGGAACCGTGAAATTCTGCTTCGGAAGCTCCATGCCGAGAGGCTGCTCTCCCACATCGTCCATGTCCATTGCCGCTTCCACCATGCGGGTTCCATACTTCACCGTCATGATGTCGATCCAGATACGACCGGCATCCTCCAGGCACTTGTAGTCGTTCTGCTTTGTAAGCTCCATGGGCGTATTGGCTGCCCGCTGCAAGGCGATAATGGCAGAAGTGTTATCCGGTCTGGAATCACCCATAGCCACGTCAGACGCGCCCAGGAGGGAGTGGGTCTTGTCAAAGGACAGCTCGATAAACTGGGCGATCTGAGGGCTGATTGTTGCGCCGTCAATGATTTTTGCAACGTTGTCAACGTTTCCGTTTACGCCGACGGAGGTTCCCACTCTGCCGTCCCAGTTCTTGATCCGGTTCCGGTCGTAGACGATCTTTGGGAAAGCGGTGGTCAGAAGCGAAATGCCCACCAGCGCAAACATTTTGTTGATAAACTTCTGATTTGCAAGCAGTCCTGTGACCATGGCCTGCCCGTGGTAGCAGTCCCGAATATAGTCCCAGTTCAGCCACACCAGCGGATACAGGGTGTACTCCGTGTCGTAGGCATCCCGGATAATGCCCTTTTCCGTGGATTCAATGCACCAGATTGTGCCGGTATCCCGGTTCCGGAAATAGTAGGTCAGCACCGTGACCTTATCGTCCGTGTAGCTGTCATACTTATTCTGGAATTTCTCGGAATCTGCCTGAATCTCGTCCGGGTCTGCAATCTTGCAAAGACCCTGCTCGTGGTTTGTCTCCACCTTGTAGCGCACATCCTCCACCAGCTCCCGCCGGGAAATGATGATGTAGGGCTGCCGCTGAACATCCCGGCAATTGGGATTTCCGAAATGCACCCGCAGATTGTCCACGATCTCAGCGACGATTTCGCCCTTCACGTCCTGCCCGTTCTCAATGGTCGGGTCGAAGTAGAAGTGCATACATCCGTCACCTGTCACCGCCGCATTGCGCAGGAACTCACGGTTCAGAGCCACAATGCGGTTGCGCTTGATAATGGAGGAAAACTGATTGCTCACAATCTCGCATACCCGCTCCAAGTCCTTCATGGTTGCCCTGGAAGTGGAGGGCATAGGAAGTGCCCGAAGGGTCAGGTTATCAGAGGTGATTGTGGAGACCTGGAAATTGATAACCCGCTTGAACATATTGTAAGTGGGGGTAGGCAGGCCGTTTGCCTCTACGCCTTCCCACTGATTGCCGATGTAAAAATCCTCGTTGACCTTCACCTGGTCGTAAAGGCCGATCTGGTTGTTGAATCCATAGCATTTTTCAAAACGCTTTTGGATTTCCTCGTTGGTGGGGATTGCCTGTTTTCTTGCCATTACTCAGTCCTGCCCCCTTCTCTCGCCCGCTTCAGCTGGGCAACGGGGTCATAGTCAAAGATATTCGAAAGTCCGCTTGCAAAATCATTCACACGGGAGGCCGCTTTCTGGGCTTCCTGATAGTCAAGCTGCAAATCGGCGCAGACCCTTTGCAGCTCCTCCATTTGCTTTGCCAGCGCAAGCACACAATCCTCCGTGCTGTCAGTATCCTTTTTTACAGAATCCATTTCTACACGAAAATCAAATGTTGCTTTTTTAAGACCTACATCAACGTCCTTCAAAGCGTCTCTCAGTTTGGAAACCGATTCCGTCACAGTGCCGAATTGGCAATGCACGGAATCCAGGCTGGATTCCAGCAGGCTGCACATAGCGGTAAACCGCTGGTCAATGCGCTTTTTCTGATACAGAAAAAGAGAGAAATCTACAATAGCGGTCAAAAGCGCAAACCCGCCGAGAATGAGGAGAGCAATAATCATTTGTACCTCCGTATCCGTTTCCGGGAGGGGGAAGCCCCCTCCCGGTGTTGGTTTATCAGCCGGTGTAGTCCACAGAAGCCACGTCAGACCAGAACAGGCCGTCCTTCTCTGCGTAGGCTCTCAGCTCGTCGCCGGGGTTCAGGGTCAGCTTCGCACTGTACAGCTTTTTGTCCACGGAATACCGGGGGTCAGAGCCGTCCAGGGTGTAGTAGATGCTGGGGGTTCCGGTCGTTGCGCAGGTAATGGTCGCTTCATTCGTGGACATAGCGATCTGGGGAGTGGCAACAACCGTTCCGGGCAGACAGCCGCAGGCCACGCCAACGGCCTTGTGACCCAGGACAAAGGCATCGTACATCAGCCGGAACTCGATCAGATCACCGGACAGGCCGGGAGGATCAATGTGCACCTTGAAATCGTTGATCTTCATGGGGCTGATGCAGCTGCCCTTGTGGATCATCATAAAGGGCACGTTTGCGGGCATCTTGCCGCTGGTGATAAACTTGGTCGGCATACCGTCCAGCTCACCCATAGTGCCCTTGGGAAGGGTCTTGCTGCCCAGGTCGTTCAGCTTCACCCACTCGTCGGAAAGCTTCAGCGTGGTAGCGTACTTCCGTGCCACACGGAGCTGAATGCCGTTCTCAGGGCAGCCAGCGTCTACCATCTTGGACTTCAATTTCATGATCTGCTCCAAGATGGTACTCTTAGTGGGCTCGGCGGACAATGCCTCATGAATACCGGCCTGCTTCGCCCACTTGTCCAGCCGGTACTTGTCCACGGTGGGAACAATCCGCTCCTGACGCTCGGCCTTCATGACCCGGCCTGCCTGGGGCTGGTTGAAGTTCTCCTTCTGGTTGCCCTTGTCGATGGACAGAGACAGGGACTTATCCTGACCCATGGTGTAGGTGATCTCATGGTCGCCGACTTCGGTAGTCTTGCCGTACCGGCTGCCGGTTCCCACTTCCTTTGCCCGGTTGTAATCCTGGAGGGGTTCAGACTTGACCGTCTTCACATGGACGGTCTTCACGCCGGAGAACTCCATATCCAGGTCATGGGTAAACAGGTCGTTGGTCTCGGATTCAATGTTGAACTTCTCAACAAAGTCCTTTTTTACACTTTCGGGAAAATGAATCGTGTTTGCCATAAAAACTCCTTTCTAGCAAAAAAAGAGCCGGAACAAACCCTTTCGGTTCGCTCTGGCTCTAAGCTCTGGCAAAGTATTTGTTTTTAGTCGAAAGCCGCCAAGAAGTCATCAAACTGACCCTTGCTGCTCTTGCCGCCGGAATCCTGCTGACTGCCGGGAGAACTGCGGCGGTTCTTGGCGTTCTTCTGCTCTGCGGCGAGTTTGCGCTCCAGTTCGGCAATCTTTTCCGCCTGCTGGCTGCGCTCCATCTTTCGGTAGGCCGCACTTAACGGCATACCTCCCTGAACATCCGGAAGCAGCTTATCAACCAGTTCGTCGGTCAGCTCCACGTCCGGATACTCCTTGCGGAACTCCTCCACTTCCCGCTGCGCCCGGCTCTGGTCTTCAGATTCCTGCTTCTGCTCCTCGGCCTGCTTGGCCTTGGTAGCGGCAAGTTCCTTTTCCAGACTGGCGTTTTTCAGCTCTGCCCTGGCTGCGTCCTCAGAGCCGCCCTGGCTCTTTCGGAAGTTCACATACAGGTTTTCGGTCAGCTGGCTCAAGTCGCCGCCGTCTTTTCCGGCGATCATCTGAAGCACGTCCAAAATAGCCTGCTGCTTGTCCAGCTTCCCTTGCAGGTCGGAAATGGTGTTCTCCCGCTCTTCCACCTGCCCCTTTACCCGGTCATAGTCCGCCCCCTTCTGAGCAAGGGCGGTCATTTCCTCAAGGGAAACATTTCGTTCCTCCTTGTTGACCTTGAGGGTGTAGGTCTTGGCGGGTTCGCTGTCGGGCTTCTGGCTGCCCTCTGCTCCGTCTTTGTCGTTGCCTTTGTCTTCACCTTCCGGCTTCGGTTCCTCCCCGCTGGCCTGGCTGGGTTCGCCGCCGTCGGCATCTTCATTGGCAACCTCCGCTTCTTCGCCAACTTCCGCTTTCTCTTCGGTTTCGGTCTGGTTGCCGTCATCGGAGGAAGCTTCCATAAAAGCGTCAAAGTTCATTTCTTCGTTCTCCATTGGTTGTACTCCTTTCGTTTCGGCTCTGGTAGGCCGTATATCTCAGCTCTGGTAGGCTGTAGATTATGTGTTAACCCAGCATGTAGCTGCTGGAAACCCCGGTTCCGCACATGTAGCTGTAGTAGTCCACGGTGCTGTCGTCTTCTTCCTCGTCCTTCTCCGGCTCTTCGTTCCCGGCAGGGAGAGTAAAGGTCTGGGCAAAATACCGCAGAGCATCGGGGCCATGGGTGATTTCGTGGGGCTGCTTGGCTACGTCGTTCGGGTCTGTCTTGTCGTGCAGCAAGCATTTCAGGCTGTCGATCAGTGCCCCGCAGGTGTCGAAGATGATAAGCCCCGGCTTCCCGTCCTCCCGGATTTTCAGCATTTCCTTCAAGGCGAACCAGCCTTGTTTCCGGTTATTGTCCGCACGGTACAGCGCAAGGCCGCATTCCATGAAGGTGTTCGCCTGGGATTTACCGTTTTCCCGGTTTCTTGCCCACAAATCTGGGGGCGCAATGGTGTAGTTTATCAGTTCATCGTGCCGGGTCAGCTCAAGCTGCATCCTGGCCGCCTCTGACACGATCTGGTCTGACATTTTGTACTGCCGGTAGACGTAGCACCGCCCGTTGGGGTCTTCCGCTACCCAGATGCAGAAATGGCAGTCCAGGCCGTAGTCCATGGAGCGGTACTTGTTCCACTTCTCCGGAATCGGGAAGGGCTTGCAGGTGTGAATTCCATCCGTGAATTCCTCGAAGTACACGCCGCTCAGAGCGTTCCAGTCGCCGAACCGGTGTGCCCGCCGCACGTCCTCCGGAAGCAAGTCCAGCTGCTCCACATAGTCCTTATTGATGTTCTTGTTGTCATCCACCGTAGCGGGAATGAAAACGTAATCGTCCGGGTTCTCGGTTCCCCGGAAATCCCGGTCGATGAAAAGTCTTTTGACCCAGAAATGGCCGACGCCGCCAGGATTGCAGGAAAGATAGATTCTCTTCGGAAACTCGTTGTCGCCACGGACAATCGCCGCCAGACCTCGGAACTCGCTCTCTAGGAATTGTGTTGCCTCGTCAATGAAAAGCACGTCCCAGTTATTTCCCTGAAATTTCCCCTCGACTGCCGCTCCATAGTCCGGCATGTTCGAGAATTTGACTTTGCTTCCGTTTATCAGCGTCAGAAGGTGATCCGATTTGTTGTAGGTATACACCGATTCCGGGAGCAGCTTCAAGGCAGGCTGGATAATGGGGTTCTCAAGCTGGTCATACTCACGCCGGACAACAAGAATCTGGATTCCGGCGTAATTGAACGCAAGCAGAAGGAATTTCCGGATAATAGCCCAGGACTTGCCACCGCCTCGTGCGCCTCCGTAACAGGTGTACTTACACTTGGACAGGAAAAACTTCCACTGTGGTTCCGAGTTCGGAGCACCCAAGTCCACGATTATGCTGTTTTTTTCATCGTATTGCGCCCCTGCCGTCTCCCTCACCCCCTAGCAGACAAACAAAAAAGAGCCAAAGCAAATGTCTTTTTCAGACATTGCCCTGGCCCTAAGCTCTGGCTTTATAACTTATCAGAAATGCTTCCCGACACCTGTTGCAATACAGTGGAAAGTCTTTCAGCACCGTGGTTGGTGCTACCTTTGTGTTGGTCTTCTTTCCGCACTTCGGGCAGATCAGAAAACCGTTTTTATTGACTTCCATTATTCCCCTCCCGTGTTTCAGAATTGGCGGAGCAGGCAGGACTTGAACCTACACACCGGAATCCACCGGTGAACGGATTAGCAATCCGCCGCAGTACCTGTTATGCTTACTGCTCCGTATTGGGCGGCGATCCAGAGGGGACTTTAACCCTGACCCTTGACCGATTTGGTGAAGCCTCGCTGTTCCAGCAGACCGCCGCCGTGTTGAGAGAAAGGAAACGCACCTTTGGCTGCATGATACAGCCTGGCACCGATGGCTGGGGTCGAACCAGCACCCGCCGGGGTCAAAGCCCGGTGCACCGCCTGTTGTGCTACATCGGCATATTTTCTTCTGTGCGGGATTTCAAATTCTCTTTTTGATTTTTTCAGGAGCCGGTTTCTATGTACCCCCACCCCTTTTTCCGATACCCCCCCTGCGCTTCTTTTTTCTCGTTGCCGCTTATATAGTATTATTA
>ERZ1035032.281-NODE-281-length-43590-cov-44.871598_pt1 | contig 43590 bp, 37 predicted proteins | sample MGYA00520693_ERZ1035032 | MGnify/ENA primary metagenome ERZ1035032 (study PRJEB33766, sample SAMN09781740) | gut metagenome | biome: gut microbiome | host: Homo sapiens | place: Madagascar | study: EMG produced TPA metagenomics assembly of the PRJNA485056 data... | reverse complement strand
TAGTCACTGTCTTTCTGTAAGGAACTGGATTTCCGCAGGGGCAGGTATATTCTTTCTGTTCAGCATCGTATTTCCAGTTTTCAATTATGAAAAATTCGGCGTAAAAAGCAGAGGCGAATGGATTCTGGCAGTTATGAGCTTGTAGCTGAATTTATTTTAAATGAAGAATCCGCTGATTTCTTGAGCCGCGGAATTGCAGTGAAATGTCCTTAAGCTCTTCTATAAAAGGCCCGTCTACAAGAACGTCAATGCAGCTTAAAAATTGCTCTGTAAAGGCGCAGTGTTTTTTTCCGTCGGAAGGAAGAATGTCCTTGTCGTAAACATAGCCTGTGTAGCACCAGATTGTTTTCTTGGGAAACATTTTTTTTACTTTTGATAAAAACGGCGCAAGAACTTCCTGGTTTTCAGGTTCGAAAGGCTCTCCTCCAAGAACTGTAAGTCCAGAAATAAATTCCTTTGAAAGAGCTTCGGTTATTTCGTTTTCTGTTTCTTCTGTAAAAAGTTTTCCGTACTGAAAATCCCAAGTGCATTTGTTAAAGCAGCCCGGACAATGAACTCTGCATCCTGAAACAAAGATGGAAACTCTAACACCTTCTCCGTTTGAAATATCGAATTTTTTAATTTCTCCGTAGTACATTTACAAATGCAGCACACGCTCTTTTATTTCCTGTGTGCGTCCCTGATTCCAGTATTGTGTTCCGATGTAACCGCAGGTTCTTCTTGCAACGTTCATTGTGGCCTGATCGTGATTTTTGCAGTTTGGACATTCCCAGATTAATTTTCCGTCGCCGTCTGTTGCAATTTGAATTTCGCCTGTGTAGCCGCATTTCTGGCAGAAGTCGCTTTTTGTGTTCAGCTCGGCATACATTATGTTGTTGTAAATGTGCTTTAAAAGAGCCATTACAGCCGGAATGTTGTTTTCCATGTTCGGAACTTCAACATAGCTTACAGCTCCGCCCGGCGAAAGTCTTTGGAATTCAGATTCAAACGAAAGCTTTGTAAATGCGTCGATTTTTTCTGTTACATTTACGTGGTAGCTGTTTGTGATGTAGTTTTTGTCTGTAACGCCTTCAATTATTCCGAATCTTTTTTTGAGGCACTTTGCAAATTTGTAAGTTGTGCTTTCAAGTGGAGTTCCATAGACGGAATAGTCGATATGCTCGGCTTCCTTCCATTTTTTGCAGGCTTCGTTTAAGGCTTTCATTACATTGAGCGCAAAAGGCTTTGCATCTGGATCTGTGTGTGATTTTCCAGTCATGTAGCGAACGCATTCACAAAGTCCAGCATATCCAAGGGAAATTGTTGAATATCCGTTGTACAAAAGTTTGTCGATAACTTCGCCTTTCTTTAATCTTGCCAAAGCTCCGTTTTGCCATAGAATTGGTGCGGCATCAGATTTTGTTCCAAGAAGGCGTTCGTGGCGGATTCTAAGCGCTCTGTGGCAAAGTTCAAGGCGTTCCTGAAGAAGCTGATTGAATTTCATCATATCTCCGCCAGAAGAGCAGGCTACATCAACAAGGTTCAGCGTTACAACTCCCTGATTGAATCTTCCGTAGTATTTTGGCTTTCCAGTCAAGTCCAGGTAAGGCGTTAAAAATGAACGGCAGCCCATGCAAGGATAGCAGTTTCCGTTTCCTTTTGCGTCGATTTTTAGCTCCAGCATTTTCTTTTCGCTTATGTAGTCTGGAACCATTCTGCGCGCGGTGCATTTTGCGGCAAGTTCAGAAAGATAATAGTATGGCGAGCCTTGTTCCACGTTGTCATTTTCAAGAACATAAATAAGTTTTGGGAACGCAGGAGTAATCCAGGCGCCTTTTTCGTTTTTTACTCCCTGATAACGCTGCTTGAGAACTTCTTCTATAATAAGCGCAAGGTCGGCTTTTTCCTGCTCGTTTTTCGCTTCGTTCAAGTACATGAAAACCGTTACAAAAGGAGCCTGGCCGTTTGTTGTCATAAGGGTTATGACCTGATACTGAATTGTCTGGACTCCGCGCTTGATTTCGTCCTTTACACGCTGTTCAACCATATAATCAAACTGCTCTGAAGAAACCTGAAGTCCTGTGGCTTTTATGAGTTCTGTTGTTTCCGCCATGATTTTTTTGCGGCTTACGTCTACAAACGGAGCAAGATGAGTGAGCGTAATGCTTTGTCCGCCGTACTGACAGCTGGCGACTTGTGCTATAATCTGTGTGGCTATATTGCAGGCTGTTGAAAAAGAATGCGGACGGTCGATTTTTGTTCCGCTGATTACAGTTCCGTTTTGTAACATATCCTCAAGGTTTACAAGGTCGCAGTTGTGCATGTGCTGTGCAAAATAGTCCGCATCATGAAAATGTATGATTCCTTCGTCATGGGCTTTGCAAATATCCGGATCCAAAAGAAAACGGCGTGTAATGTCCTTGCTGACTTCTCCAGCCATATAGTCGCGCTGGACAGAAACTACAGTCGGATTTTTATTTGAATTTTCCTGCTTGACTTCTTCGTTGTTTTCTTCAAGGAGGCTCATTATTTGCTGGTCGGTTGTATTTTCTTTGCGCAAAAGCTGATGGCGGTAGCGGTATGTTATGTAAAGTTTGGCAACTTCGTAAGCACCGTTTTGCATAATTCCGTTTTCAACGAGGTCTTGAATGTCTTCAACATTAAGCGCATGTCCTGAATTATGGCATTCGATTTCAATATCATCAACAATGGATTCAATCTGGCTTTCTTTAAGGCGATGTGATTCTCTTACCTGCACGTTTGCCTTTCTTATTGCCGTTGAAATTTTATTGCGGTCGTAAATAACTTCCGCACCACTTCTTTTGATGATTTTCATGCTTTTCCCTCTTTTTTTTTAGCACCCTTGTCTATATATGGTGTTACAACTGCCTTTAGTATACTAGCAGTAGTGTTTTCAGTCAATAAAAAGAGCTTTTTGTATAAATTTAAGAATTCTATAAACAGGCAGTTTATGCGTGATTCTTGGGGGCAGATTTTTTTTGATTTTTTTAACTGCGGAATTAAGGGAAAATCTTTAAAAATAAGGGTACAAAAACGAAAATAATTCCAAAAATTCCGCATAATCAGTTGAATTATCATACTTTTATAGTATTAAGGCGTTTTTAGAGTCTATTCTATAAAAAAACAGCGCACTTTATGGTTTTCTGAAAGCTGCTTTAAAGGCGGAATTTCAGAACGGCATTTTTCTTGCGCTCTTGGGCATCTGTGGGCAAACGGGCAGCCAGAAAGGTTTTCCAGCAATGTTTTCATTTCGCCTGTTTTTTCAACTTGAAATTTTCCGCCTGCTCCGGCAAAAAGTGTCTGCGTGTACGGATGCAAGGCTTCCTTGTAAAGGTCTTTTGCCTCGGCTTCTTCTACAATCATTCCGCGGTACATTACACCGATTGTGTCGCAAAAATAGCAGGAAACTTTTAAATCGTGGGCAATAAACAAAAATGAAAGTCCGCGTTTTTTCCTTAAATTCTGCAAAAGATTCAGAATTTGCGCCTGAACAGAAACATCCAGCGCGCTTACAACTTCATCGCAAATCAGAAGTTCCGGCTCAAGAATCAGCCCGCGTGCAATTGAAATGCGCTGTCTTTGTCCGCCTGAAAATTCCTGCGGCCGTCTGTCCAAATCCGCTTTGTCTAGCCCGATTTCTTCGAGCAACTCGGTGGCTTTTTCACGTGCCTGCTCTTTTCCCTGCCAATGCGATGAATATTTTAAAGGTGATGATAAAATGCTTGCAATTGTCATGCGCGGATTCAGCGAACGGGAAGGGTCTTGAAAAATGTATTTTACTTTTTCCCTATATGCGGAAAGAGCTTTTTTGTCCAGATTTGCGACTTCAATAGGTTCTGTTTTTTCCTGCGGATTGAAATATATTTTTCCGGAATCGGCATTGTACATTCTTACTAAAAGCCGTGCTGTTGTTGTTTTTCCACAGCCGCTTTCGCCTACAAGTCCGTAGGTTTTTCCGCGCTCGATTTCAAATGAAACTCCGTTTACCGCATAGACCTGCTTGTTTTTTTTTGCAAAGAATCCTGCGTCAAGCCCAAAGTGTTTATGCAAGTTTTCAGTATATAATATTATATCTTTTTTCATATAAAATCAGTCCTTTTTATATCATTTTGTAGCATCTGAAGTTTTCTTTTTCGCATTCATCTTTTTTAAAGCCGCATCTTGGAGCAAACGGACATCCGGGTACAGGTGAAGCCGGATCTGTAACTCTTCCTGGAATAGAAGAAAGTTCTTGTTCTGTGTAGTGGCTTCCGAATTTTGGCGTGGAAGCTAAAAGCGCCTTTGTGTATGGATGCCGCGGATTTTTTATGATTTGGGCGGAAGTTCCTTTTTCCATGATTAGCCCGCCGTACATTACGATTATATTGTCGCAAAGTGAAGCTACAAGGTCAATGTTGTGGCTTATAAAAATTATTGAAAGTCCGCGCTTGTTTCTTAAGTCTGCCAAAAGTTCCACAATTTGCGCCTGAATTGTAACATCGAGCGCAGTTGTAGGCTCGTCCGCAATAAGAAGGTCGCAGCCTTGAGCCAAAGAAAGCGCAATGCTGATTCTTTGAAGCTGTCCTCCTGAAAACTGGTGCGGAAAATTCTTTAGGCGTTTTTCTGCGTCTGGAAGTCCGACTTCATTTAAAAGCTCCACAGCGCGTTTTTTGCATTCTTCTTTTGAAAGTTCTGGCTCTGAATTTTTTAAAGTTTCCGCAAAAACATTTCCTATGCTTTGGAGCGGATCAAACGAGCGTCCGGGTTCTTGAAAGATACAGCCGATTTTTCTTCCGCGCAATTCCCTGAACTGATCTTGCGAAAGTGAAGTAAGCTCTATGCCTTTAAAGAAAATTCTGCCTTCAACAAAAGCGTTTCCCGGCAAAAGTCCTGAAATCGCCGTTGTGGAAACTGATTTTCCTGAGCCGCTTTCTCCGACAATTCCAAGAATTTCTCCGCGCTTCATTGAAAAAGTTACGCCGCGTACAGCCTGAATCTGAATATTTTTGTTTCCTGTTGTAATATCAAAAGTTACAAAAAGATTTTGCACGGTTAAAAATGAACGCTGAAGTTCCGCCATTGAAAATTCGCATTGACCAGGATGCGTCTTGATTTTCTTTTCAAGCCGCCTTTTTTTCCAAGTTGGAAAGACTGAATGAAACGGATCATAAAAATCGCGCAAACTGTCGCCCAAAAAGTTGAATGCAAGCGTTACGGCAAGCAATATCCAAACAGGAGTTAAGAGCCACGGGAAATTTTTGAGATTGTTCAACGTGGAAATGTCGCGGTTTATAAGCGAGCCCCAGCTTACCGCAGGATCATTTATTCCAAGCCCAAGATACGAAAGTGTTGTTTCGCTCATAATAAAGCCCGGAATCGAAAGCGTTGTGCTTACAATAAGAAGGCTTGCAATCTGCGGAATTATATATTTGAAAATTATTACAAGCGATGGAGTTCCTTCAAGGACTGCGTTCTGAATAAATTCTTCGCGTTTAATTGAATGGATCATTCCGCGTAAAGTCCGCGCGCTTCCCGGCCAACCTACAAGAGAAAGAATTACAGTGATGACCATGTAGGAAGTTCCAGAATCCATGTTTGTGTTTAAAAGCGATCGTAAAAAAAGAATCAGGTAAAGGCTAGGAATGAGCATAAAAAATTCGCTGAACCGCATTATGAACCAGTCAGTTGAGCCACCGTAAAATCCTGCGAGTCCACCGAAAATTATTGCAAGAACTAATGAAACTGCGCTTGCAATAAATCCAATCGTAAGTGAAATTCTGCTTCCGTATACGATTCTTGAAAAAAGGTCTCGTCCTAAATTGTCTGCTCCGATTAAGAATACCGGATATTGGTTTCCATTTGAATCAGGCTCTGTTCCAAAAAGATGAAGGTCGCACGGAATAATTCCAAGGACTTTGTATTTATGTCCATGCACAAAAAATTTTAGGTTGTGCCGCAAATCCTTTACCTTTGCGTAATGCCAAGTTGTGCTTTCCAGAACTCTGAATTCACGGACTTTTAAACCTTTGGAAGTCAGCTCAATATTTGCAGGATGAAAAGTATCTTCCGAAAAAGATGCAGTTGCTGAATACGGAGCAAAAAATTCAGCAAAAATCATGACAATGTAAATCATGGCAATCACGATTAAAGAGGCAAGCGCAACTGGTCGTCCTGTAATATATTTAAAAAGCTGCTTCATTTTGTTTTATTTTCCAATGGCAAATTTGCTTAGCGGAATTTCTTTTGAGCAAGACAAAGGCAAAGTTACTGATTTTAACTGCGGAAATGAAATGCCGCTTTTAAGCGCGAATGTCGGATTTGTTCCGGACTTGTTTATAATCTGAGTAATAAATTTTCCGGCTGTAATTGTGTTGATTGTGGCTGTGAGCGGGATTGTTCCATCTGCGGAATTTATTTCGTTTTGGGCAACGTCAAGCTCTGTAAGTTCTTTTCCGCCTGAACTGATTTTGCATGAATTTAAAATGTACTTCCAGTCTGCGCCGCCTTCATTTTTTACATTCAAGTTGAAATTTATTTTTACGTCCATGTTCACGTTGTCGAGCAAATTTTCTGCGATCGGTTTTCCTGAAGCCAGTGAAGTTGCCGCGCTTGCTGCTTTTACCGCCGAAATTCCGCTTTTTGTAAAAGATGAAATAATTTCTTTTGCAGTCGGCAGAACAACTTTTGGACTTGAAAATGAAAAGCTTGGCTTGAATACAGGAACGTCAAAGTCTTTTGAAAACGGCAATGTTATTGAAGAAATCAGCGGAATGTTGTCGATTGTCGCATTTCCCGCTATCTTGAATGGAAGTGTTTTTTCAGACTTGAAAGTTTTTGCAAAGTTCAAAATTGAATCGTAAGGAATTTTAAAGTTGAACGAATTTTCTTTTGTGGATTTTGCTGAAAGTGAAATTCCTTCGTCTGCGGTCAAAGTTGTAAAAGCTTCACCGTTGCAAGTTATGTCCGCCGCAAGTTTTGCAAGTGAAAGTGAAACCGGGTAAGGGTTTTTGATTGCATAGTCGCACTTTAAAGTTATTCCTTCCAAATCGAGCGAAACAAATGAAATTGAATTGAATGAAACCGACGGCTTTGGAATTTCCGTGGGAATCTTGTTCGTTGAGCAGGAAATCTGAACAAAAGCAAGCAGTGCGCTTGCTGCAATGGTAACTAAAAGTTTTTTCATAAAGCACTCCAAAAAATTATTTATATCTGATTCTAGGATCTACAATTGCAAGTGTGATGTCTGAAATAATCATTCCGACAAGAACCAGCGCGGAAACAAACATGCTGTTTGCCAGAACAAGATTTACATCCTGCTGGGTTACAGCTTCGTACATCAGCCGGCCTATTCCCGGATACGAAAAAATTATTTCCAAGATCAAGCTTCCGCTGAAAAGGCTTGCAAGAAGATTTGCGCTGCCTGTTATATACGGATTGAGCGTGTTTTTAAAAGCATGGTTCAAGTAAATTCTGCGCTCGCAAATTCCGCGTGAACGAAGAGCCATTATGTAAGGAAGTCCCATCTGGTCTAGCATCGTTGAGCGGATCATTCTCATAGTTCCTCCAACTCCTCCAAGAAAAGAGGCAAGCAACGGAAGAAAAATATGATGAACATAGCTGAATGAAAATTTCATAGGATTTTCAGAGAATGGAAAATTCGGATAGCCTGTTACTGGAAAAAGTCCTGTTATAGATGCAAAAAGCTGCAAAAGAATCAAAAGCAAAATTCCCGGGAAAGCATGAAAAAAAAGCGCGAAAAAAGTTGCCGCCACGTCAGTTCTTGTTCCGGCTTTGCTAGAAAAATAAACTCCGAGCAAAAAAGAAAACGACGTGATAAAAACAAGCGAAATCAAATTCAAAACTATTGAATTTTTAAGCCGCGATAAAATCAAAAAGCTTACCGGTGTTCTGGAAATCAGACTGATTCCAAGATCGTGATTTACAAAAACTCTTTTTAGCCAGTCCATATATTGAGAATAAAACGGTTTGTCCAGTCCCAGTTCTTTTCTAAGCTGCTGGCCTTGGTCTGTTGTAAAGCTGTTGTCCTTTGAAATCTGCGATGATGAAAGCGAAGTTGAATTCATGGAAGATGCGATTTGCTGCGTCATCATCTGGTCAACTATGTCTCCGGGAGCAAGTTCCATGAGCGCGAACATTGCAAGCCCCAAAATAAAAAGAAGAGCCGCCATTGTTGCAATTCTTCCAGTTATAAAAGATGCGAGGGGACTTTGCTTTTTTAAGTAGTTCCAAGGAAAAGAAATTGTTTCCCAAAGTTTTTTTAAAAATGCTGCCATATTTTTTCCCTTACTGAATCTGCGACAAGAAAATCCGTTCCGTCATTGCTCCGTTCATGTTGTCATAAAAAAAATTTGAAATATCCCATTTTCCTTGAAGCGCAAAAAAAGTTTTCATGCTTACAAGATAAATTATCGGGCATTGCTCAAGAATAATGGACTGATATTCGTCCCAAATTTTTTTTGCCTGATTGAAATCGTTTGTAAAAGAGCCTTCGTTGTAAAGGTGGTCGATTCTAGCTTCCCATTCAGTTGCCGGAGTTTTTTGCTCTGGATACCAAAGATGCAAATTTCCGCTTGAAGGCCAGACATTGCTTCCTTGCGTTGGAAAAATATTTGCGCCAAGACCGATGAACACCGACTGCCAGTCATAAGTTGAAGTCAAAAGCTCAATCAGTTTTTGAAAATCAACCTGACGCACATTCACGGTTATTCCTACACTTGAACATTCGTCCGCTACAATTTGCGCCATGTCATTTGAGGTTGCGCTGGATGAAGGGATTGCAAGGTCAAATGAAATTTCGTTTCCAAAGGCATCGCGCATTGTGCCGTTTGAATCTTGGTTTATTCCGATTTTTGACAAAAGTCGTAAAGACATTTCCTTGTCGAATCTGTATTTCAGCGTGATTTCTTCGTTGTAGTACGGATTCACGCTTGGAAAAAAATTGTATTTTGGTTCGGCAAGTCCGCGGTAAGTCTGTGCAATTATTCTTTCACGATTTAAAAGGCAACTCATTGCCTGGCGGAATTCTTTTTTTGTAAACCAGCTGTAGAAATTTTTTCCTCTGTTTTTTGGATTCTGATTGAACGTCCACATTGCAGTTCCGATTGAACCTTCCGAGCGGAAGACTTTGTAAGAATCTTTTTGTCCGTTTATCACAGCGTCAACTTCTTCCGGAACTGGCGAATAGGATTCCATTTTTCCCTGCTTGAATAAAAGATATTCAGTCCGCGGATTTCCTACAATTTGAACTGTTTTTGTGTCTATGTAAGTTGTGGTTTTTCCTTGCGAGTCTTTTTCCCAGTAGTACGGATTTTTTTTGTACACGATTCTCTGGCCCGGAATATATTCAGCTATGTACCATCTTCCCATTGAAGGAATTTCACGGACATTGCACGAAGCCTTGAATAAGTCTTTTACACCTTCTGCGCCTTTTTCTTCTTTTGCTTTTTTATAGATAAAAGACGGACAGAAACTCATGTTTGTGGCAAGAAGCGGATCTGCTATAATCCGCGGAAAGACAAAGTCAAACTGCTTGTTGTTTATTTTTACACATTCAATGCGCGCGGAAGTTCCGTCTGGCATAGAAACAAACTGTCCGCTATAGCCTGAGCTTTGGAATACCGGGTCTCCTGCAATTTCGTTGTACCAGAAAACAACATCATCAGAAGTTACAGGAACTTTTTTGTCTGAGCCGTACCAAGTCCAGTAAAGATTTTCACGCAAAGTGTAATGGACGGTTAGCGTGTTTTTTTTCTTGTTGGTTTCTACTTCAAAGAATGCCGCTTTTGGAAACCATTTTTTTTCAGCATTGTCATAGTCCACAAGCGAATCCAAAGTCTGGTTTATAATTCCTGCGCTTTCTGCATCGCGTTCTGCAATATACTGGTTGAAAGTTTTTGGATCTGCGCTTATTGAAGAAAACCATTCGCCTCCTTCTGTTCCGTCTGCAAAACCGCCGCCTTTCCATGGTCTGTATAGCGTTTTTTCAAGAAGAAGCGAGCCTGAATTTTTTTTGTATTCCGCGATTTCTTCAAGTGTCATTTCAGGAGATTTTTGTCCGCAGCTAAAAAACAAGCCGACGCATAAAAACAAAGCGAATGTTTTTTTCATTTTATGCTCCTACGGTTATAGTTCCTTTAAAGACATCCCGGAGAATTTTTACTTCTGTTGGAATTTCCTGTTTTTTTTCTTCAACTTTTTTCGGAACAAACTGAATTTCAAAGCTTATTGTCCGTCCGTAAATTTTAGAAAGATATTCTGAAATTTTAAAAGCCTGCTGCTGAATCTGCATCTGCTCAAACTGATTTTCACTTATCGCGTTTGCTTTGTTTTCTTCAAGCTTCCATTCTTTTGTCTGCATTAAACTACTGGCAAGCAAAGCATCGTCTATGGAAAAATCGGAAATCATTGCATCTTTTACTTTTTCTATGTCCGAAGTGTCCACATTTTTTGCAACGGATTCTTTTTGCTGCGGAATATCTTGATTTTGCTCTAAAGGCTTGGTTTCTGCCTCTGCTGAAAATTTTTCAGGCGGTTCAGCTCCGCCATCATAAAAAGAATCTTCGTCTTCTTCCAATGCGCTGAATGTGGGAATTGGAGCGGGAACAGATAAAAACGAATTCCTTGGCGCATTTATATTTACCGGTTCATTTTTTTTTTCAGCGGGAATTTTTCTTTGTGAGCTTGAGTTTGCCAAAATCGGTTTTACAGCGTCAATTGCTTTTTTTACTTCCGCCGCGGAAACATAATCCTTGAGCCAGCAAAGCCTTGAAACTGCAAGTTCAAATTCGTATCTTGGACTTAGCGAGTAGCGAACATCTCTGTAAAGCTGCATGAAAATTCCAAGTGCTCTTTCTGTCTGCATGGAATTCCATGAATCCAGCACTTCCTTTGAAAAACGGTCTGCGCTTTGTCCAAGCAATGATTCTTTTTTTATGCCGCTTTTTATAAGAAGAATTGAGCGCAAATAATCCGCGCAGTTTGAAATAAGCTGCTCAATGCTTACTCCGTTCTGCAAATATTCATCAAGCTTTAAAAGCGCGTTTTCAGAATCTTTTTTTACACAGAAACCGAAAATTTCATTCAGACGGTCAACTCCAACAAGTCCAAGTTTGTCGCGGATTTTTTCGTAAGTGATTTCTCCGCCGGAAAAAGCTGCAACCTGATCAAAGAGCGTATACGAGTCTCTCATTGAGCCTGTCGATTCTCTTGCAATCCAGTAAAGTGCTTCGTCTTCTGCCTTTATTCCAAGTTCGTTGGCGGCTTCTGCAAGCTGCTGTTTTACTTTTTCAATTGGAACAAGCCTAAAGTTGAACTGCTGGCATCTTGATTTTATTGTGGCTGGAACTTTTTGGATTTCCGTAGTTGCAAAAATAAAAATGCAGTATGGCGGCGGTTCTTCAATTGTCTTTAAAAGCGCGTTGAATGCCGAGGTTGAAAGCATGTGCACTTCATCGATTATGTAGATTTTGTATCTGCATGAATTCGGCGGAAACAAAACCTCGTCTTTTATTTGGCGGACATCGTTAACGCTTGTATTTGAAGCTCCGTCTATTTCAATTACGTCGAGCGAAGATCCTGCTGTTATTTCTTTGCACGCTGCGCATTCTCCGCATGGAAAAGCTGTAGGTCCTTTCTGGCAGTTCAGGGCTTTTGCAAGAATTCTTGCTGTTGATGTTTTTCCACATCCTCTCGGACCTGAAAATAAATATGCGTGAGCTATTTTTTTTGACTGGATTGAATTCTTGAGAGTTTCCGCAACGAATTCCTGACCAATAAGATTGTCAAAATTCTGTGGACGACGCCGTGTCGCCGTAACTTCGTAAGCCATACTTTATAGAATACATTAAAAAATCAATATTTACAACGGCAGTTTTTAAATGAAAAAGCTATAGAACTTTTGTTGATTGCTTTAAAATGAAAAAAAGGACACTTTATTGCAAAGTATCCTTTATAGTTTTTTTGGGCCATCTAGGACTTGAACCTAGGACCAAGGGATTATGAGTCCCCTGCTCTAACCGACTGAGCTAATGGCCCGAATGTCAGATATTATATCTGAAATTTTACATTGGGGTCAATAGCAAAAATGTTTCCTCAGCGCTAGATTTTGAATTTCGACAGGACGCTGTCCATGACCTTTATGCTGTCGTGGGTTGTCTGCGCCATTTCGGAAATGTTCTGAGCGGAGGTGTTTATTTCCTTTACGCCTTCGGACATTTCGTCCATGCTTCCTTCAACCTGCTGGGCCAGCATATCGAGGTTTCCTGCGGCAGTAGCGACGTTTTCAATTGCGGCGGACATTTCCTTTGCGGTCTTGAGAACTGTCGAAGTCGTATCGTCCACGTCCTGCAGATTCGCCAGAACCTGCTTTGAGGACTCATGCTGGCGCGACATTGTGCTGTCCACATTCTGAACAAGCGATTCGGTGGAGCTGACTTTTTCAGTTATCTTTTCAAATTCCTTTACGGAAATCTCGGATGTCTCGACAACCTTTGCAATCACCTGGCCGATTGTCTCAAGCTCCTTCTTGATTGAATTTGACTGCGAGGCGGAATTCTCGGCAAGCTTTCTGATTTCATCCGCAACAACGCTGAATCCTTTTCCGGCTTCTCCCGCGTGGGCTGCTTCAATCGCGGCGTTCATGGCAAGGAGGTTTGTCTGCGAGGCAATCTGCGAGATTACGGAGTTCGCGTCGGCAAGATTCTTTGACTGCTCCGCCATGTTCTTGATTTCATCCGCCATCTCGTTCTGACGTGTTTTTCCGGAATCAGTAATACGGATAAGCTCCTTGTATTCGCCCGCAAGATTCGCGACGGATTCCGACATTTCCGCGATGTCTGCCACCATTTTTTCGATGAACGATGACGATTCGGTGATTTTTGCGGACTGGTCCTCGATGTTCTTTTCAAGCGACTCAATTCCGTGGCTTGAGCCGTCAAGAATTCCCTGAACTTCATCAAGCGTCTTATTCTGCTTTTCAATCTGATTTTTTACGCTAAGGATGTTCGACATAATCTGCGAGACCGCGCTTGCCGATTCCTGCGAAGTTGAAGCCAAACTTGTTCCGATTGACTCAAGCTGGGATTCCGCCGAATTCACGTCTGCAAGAAGTCCGCGCAAAGTGCCGATAAAATGGTTCACGGAATCTATCATCTCGCCGATTTCGTTTTCATTTTTGGCGTCTATTTTTATCGTCAGGTCTGAAGTTCCGGATTCTCCGTTCAGTTTTTTGAATGCCGCGGAAGTTCTCTTCAAAGGTTTTGTCACAATCTGAAGGATTATAAAGAGAATTATTCCAAGGCTCAAAAGAATCGCCGCAACCACGACAGGAAGCGCGAGTTTTATAAGCCGCGAAGAGCTTTTTTCAAGTTCCTTTAAATTTATTCCGAGATAAAGCATCGCGTTTCCGTCATCGCTGTCAATCGGGCTGAAAACCGTAGCCGAGACGTTTCCCTTGTAGCGGTCAATCAGCTCAAGGACATGGCGATTTTTGTAGACTTCGCCGATGATGAACGGACTTCCCATTTTTCCGCCGGTCTTTGGCTTGCCGTTTTCACCGATGTCCGAGCTTTCAACGCAAGTGTCTTCTATAAAAATATTCATGCTGCATCCGAGCGTGTAGCCGTATTCCGAAAGCCATCCGTGGTCTGAAATTTCCTGCTGAATCACAAGAACACTTCCGCTTATCGCCGGAAATCTTGCGGCTGCCGTTGCAAGAACCTCGTCATTTTTGAGCGAGACGCACGAATTCAGTTTTCCGCCCGCAGCATTTGAAAGCGCCTTTTTTTCGGAGGCAAGTGAAGCTGAACTGTTCTTCCCGGCTGAAAAAATTGTCTCGCCTGAATTTTTGGCAAGAATCACGCTGTAAAGCTCCGCCTCTTCCTGAACTTCCGAAAGCCGGCTGAAAATTTCATTCTGCGAGGAAATGCTGTTCCAGTCAATTTTATCCAGAATCACGGAAAGTTTTTTCTCAAGATTTTTCTGCCGCGCGGTGAACAGAACGTGCATTCTGTCCGAGCTTGCCCTGAGCTCCATTTTTTTCATTCCGGTAATTTCGCCCGAAATCATATTATAAAGAACAAGCGAAACGCAGACTGAAACCACAACCGAAAGCGCGACCGAAATAGCAACAAGCCTAAAATAAATCGACTTCTTCTTTTCCATAAAAACACCTACCGAGAATTTCGTAACCCTTTTTTATATTATTCAGGCGCAGGGGGAATGTCAATTTTTTTTATAAGAAACTGCATTCTTAACTAAACTGTATTTTATTGATACAATTTTAGCATGATCAGTGTAACTACGATTATTCCTACACCTTCAACTTTTAAACGCGTGATTCTTGTTATTGCCGGCGCGGTTATTTTTTCCATGAATCTGAATTCTTTTGCCTATGCGGCGGAACTTTTTCCAGGCGGATTTGCAGGAATTTCGCTTTTGATTCAGCGCGCATTTTTGAAGTTTTTCAATGTGAAAATTCCGTATACAGTTTTGTATTTTGCGTTGAATGCAGTGCCGGTTTTTATAAGCTTTAAATACATTGGAAAGAAGTTCACAATTTTTTCTTTGCTGATGATTGCAGTTTCTTCATTTCTTACAGATTTTATTCCTTCAATCCGTATTACAGATGATTTGCTTTTGTGTTCGATTTTCGGCGGAATCTTAAACGGACTAGCCATAACTTGCTGTCTTTATGCTGATGCAACAAGCGGCGGAACGGACTTTATCGCAATTTATTTTTCTGAAAAAAAAGGCATGGATATGTGGAATATGATTTTTGGAATGAATATTTGCGTTCTTGTTGTAGCCGGAATTCTTTTTGGCTGGGACAAGGCGCTTTACTCGATTATTTTTCAGTTCAGCTCGACTCAAATTTTAAATGAGCTTTACCGACGCTACCAAAAAATCACTCTTTTGATTATTACGGAAAAACCTGACGAAATGTACCAGGTTGTAAAGAATTCTACAAATCATGACGCTACAAAATTTATTGGAACAGGCTGCTACAAAAATTCAGAAAAAACAATGCTTTATACGGTTGTTTCTGCGGATGAGCTTGGACCTTTGAGTCGCGAACTGAAAAAATGTGATTCTGCAGCTTTTATAAATGTTTTAAAAACAAAAGAAATTTTCGGGCGTTTTTTTACAAGAAGCAAAGATTAAAACGTTTGTTAAACATTTCCGCAGCATTTGAGAAGAAAAAATATGTGCTGAATTTTTCTTGGAAGAATTTTCCGCAGAGGCTCGGTGCTTTTGTTTTCGGGGCTGACTGCCATTGCCTGCGCCATTATGTCGCTCATTGCAGGAGGAACTTCGCCCAGAATTTTTTTTGCCATATCTTTTGAATATTGTCTGTGGGAAAGTCCAAAGGCTAAAAGTTTTTCTTCCGGATAAAATTTGCATGGCCGCCAGACAAGTGAACGGTTTTTGCTGTAAAAACTGCTTGCTCCAAAAAGTCTGCAGATAAAAGGTCGCGCGCCATAAATGGAGCAGTGACAGTCATTTTCCGCATTGAAAAAAATGCAAGTTTTACTGGAATTTTCATTTTCTTCAAGAAGTTTTTCTGCGGTTTGTCTTTGGTTTTGTATAAGCCACAATACCATAAAATTTGCTTCGGCTTCTGTTAAGTCCGGCTCAAAGTTGTGGCAGCACATTCCGCAGCCAGAATGGCAGGTGAAGTTTGTTTTTTTGTACCAATCCGACTGCTGTTTTTCAAGTTCGGCATAAAGTTTTTCTATTTCAGCGGCAATTTTGCCTTCGCAAGTGTCTTTAAGGTTTTCAAAAACTGATTCCATAGACTTTGCCCAAGTTAAGATTTTGCAAGAATTTTGCGCTGCGCAGAAAATGAAAATTCCGCACAGCATATTTTTTATTTAGCTTTTGTAGGCGTCATTATGCACGCCGCTAATGGCTCTTCCGCTTGGTTCGTCCATTTTGCTCCAGGCTTCATCCCATTCTAGAGCTTTTGCCGTTGAGCAGGCGACTCCGGCTTCGTGTGGAACTGCAAGCGCTGCGCTTTCGCTTGGGAAGAGGTTTGAAAAAATTTCCCTGTAATAATATTCTTCCTTTGTAACAGGAGTGTTTACCGGGAATCTTTTTGCTCTCTGGGCGAATTCTGCATCCGAAACTTTTTGTGCTGTCATTTCCTTCAATGTGTCAATCCAGCTGTAGCCTACGCCGTCGCTGAACTGCTCTTTTTGTCTCCAGCAAATGTCAGGTGGAAGAATGTCTTCAAATGCCTTGCGTACAATCCATTTCTCAATGCGCTGTTTTCCGTTCGGAAGTTTTATGTTCATTTTGTCAAGCGGATTCAGTCTCATTGCAATGTCGATAAAATCCTTGTCAAGGAAAGGAACACGGCCTTCAACTCCCCAGGCTGCAAGAGATTTGTTTGCACGCAGGCAGTCGTAAAGGTGCAGTTTGCTCATTTTACGCACAAGCTCTTCATGGAATTCACGGGCGTTAGGCGCTTTGTGGAAATACAAATATCCGCCAAAAAGCTCATCGCTTCCTTCGCCGGAAAGAACCATTTTTATTCCCATTGATTTTATAACGCGGGCAAGCAAGTACATTGGTGTTGAAGCGCGCACTGTTGTAATGTCGTAAGTTTCAATGTGGTAAATTACATCTTCAAGGGCATCTAAAGCTTCCTGAATTGTAAAGTGAACCTCATGGTGAACAGTTCCTATAAAATCAGCGGCTTTTTTTGCTGCGATTAAGTCAGGGCTTCCTTCAAGTCCTACTGCAAAACTATGAAGCTGCGGCCACCAGGCATCTTTTAAAGAGCCGGTCTCAATTCTTTTTTTTGCGAATTTTTGTGTGATTGCCGCGATTACAGTTGAATCAAGTCCGCCTGAAAGCAAAACTCCATAAGGAACATCGCTCATAAGCTGCTGTTTTACGGCTTTTTCAAGTCCGTCGCGCACATTCTGAATTACATCTTCGTTTATGATTTCTCCGTTGTCATCCGTCGCGCGTTTTGCATTTTCTACTGCGCTGAATTCTTCCCAGTCGCGTTTGTACCAAAGAGCCGGCTTTTTGTCTTTTGAATAGAAATAATGTCCGTTTGGAAATTCTTCAATAGAAACCATGTTTTGCCCTTCAAGAGCCTTTAGTTCTGAAGCAACATAGTAACGTCCCTGCTTGTCCCATGCCTGATAAAGCGGAATAACGCCGATTTCGTCACGGGCAATTAAATAAACGTCTTTTTCTGAATCATAAAGCGCGAATGCAAAAATTCCAGAAAGCTCTTCTATCATTTTGCAAAAGCCGTTTTCTTCTGCTCTGTATTTTTTGTAAAGTGGAATTATAACTTCGCAGTCGCTCTGTGTTTTAAAGCTGTATTTTCCTGCAAACTGTCTGCGGATTTCCTGATGATTATATATTTCACCGTTTGCCGCAAGAATGATTTTTCCGTCATCGCTAACAAGCGGCTGTTTTCCAGAAAGCGGATCTACAATAGAAAGACGTTCGTGGCTTAAAATCGCATTGTTTCCTGTGTAAACTCCGCTCCAGTCCGGTCCCCTATGACGGATTTTTTTAGACATATCCAGAACTTGGGAACGAAGCTGTTCTTTTAAGCCTTCATCAATCGGCTGCGAGCCGCTGTTTAAATCAAATGCGCCAACAAATCCACACATAAATAACCCCTTTTCAATTAATTGGCAAAAAAAAAGACGCCTGTTCTGAGGGCATAAAAATACCCAGAAAACAGACGTCATTGTCTAAAAACAATATATTGATTTTTTAAATTTATGTCAATTCTTAGATTGAAAATTGAAATTCCCTTTGCTTTCTATTATTCTGTTTTTGACAAAAAAAATAACGGACTGCCCTAAGGAGGAAAAAGACAGTCCGTTTCTGAAGCGTGTTGACTTCATTTTGTCGTTTATTTACTGCTGGTTATAATTTACATGAAAACTGTAATGCAGTCAATGGTTTTGAAGAAATTTTTAGAAGTTTTTTGTAAATAATGCGGTATTTCGCAAGGAGTAACATTTTATGTCAAAAAAGGTCGGGATAATCGGCGCAATGAGCGTTGAACTGGAGCTTTTAAAGTCAAAATTGGAAGAAAATCCGGCGGTAACCAAGGCTGGCGGAATGACATTCACTGAAGGAAAAATCAACGGAATTTCTGTAGTTCTGGTTCAGTCTGGAGTTGGAAAGGTGAATGCGGCTTTGTGTGCTCAACGGCTGATTCTTAAGTTTGGATGCACGCATATAATCAACACTGGAATTGCCGGCGCAATGGCTTCTGGACTTAAAGTGCTTGATTTTGTTGCTTCCACGGATGCAGTTTATCATGACATGGATGCGACAGGATTCGGCTACAAAAAAACTGAAATTCCGCAGATGAAATGCAGCGATTTTCCGGCGGACGGCAAAATGCTTGAAGCGGCTCGTTCTGCATTTAAGGAATTTCCAGCGGAACATAAGCTTGTGTTCGGACGGATTGCTACAGGCGACCAGTTTATAAGCGACAAAGAGAAAAAATCAGCAATTCAGGAAACTTGCTCTCCGGCTTGTGTTGAAATGGAAGGAGCAGCTGTTGCGCATGCCTGCTGGATAAATGAAATTCCATTTGTGATTATCCGTTGCATGAGCGACATGGCGGACGATGACGGAGAATCAATTTACAGCTTTAATGAAAACGAAGCGGCTTCATTGAGCGGTTCGCTTGTTTTGTCCATGCTTGGCAGGTTTTAACCGCATTTAATTCTTTTTCTTGCATTATATTGCTAAACATTCCCATTTGTTGTAAAACTATAACTTTAGTTATTTACAATAAATGGAGATGTTTTCAATGAAAAAGTCATTTTCTGCAATTGCGCTTTTTGCTATTTTCGCAGGTTTTCTTAACGCTGAGCCTAAAATCACGAAGTTTGAAATTCAAGGCTTAAAGCGCACAAAAGAATTTGCAGTTCAGCGCGACTTAAAAAAGTTCATTGGAAAAGAGGCTTCCGCGGAAACTTTGCACAGAATAGAAAATTCACTTCAGGCGGACAACCTTTTTACAAATATTTCCATTGAATGCGAGCCTATAACCGAAAATGAGAGCCGCGTTAAAATTTCACTTGAAGAAAAAATGTCCATTTTGCCGCTGCCGATTGTTGCCGTTAATGACGGAATTTTTTCTGCGGGCGCGTTTCTCATTGATTCAAATGCGATGGGTCTGAAAGATTTTTTTATGCTGGGCGGAATTTTTTCGCGGGACAATATTTCTGGAATGACTTTTTTTTCACGTCCGCCAAAAGGCTCGTCGCTTGGATTTTCGATTTACACAGGAATTTCAAAATCGGACACGGAGCTTGTTACAACAAAAGATGATTCAGTTTACGATTTTGGCTCTCTTTCTTTCCGCGGAAGCCTTGGTGTTTCCAAGAAATTTTTTGACTGTTTTTCTGCGGAACTAAGCACAGGATTTGGAATTATAAAAGTTGACGGCTCGGACGAAATCAAAGGCGAAATTGAATCTGAAAAAGTCTGGGAATCTTCCGCCTCAATAGATTTTAAATCCGCTGACTGGAACGGTGTTTTTATGTCTGAAAAATTTGCAGCTGGAAAGGCTTTTGTTGATGTTACGCCTTGTCGGGATGTTTTTAACGGATTTGAGCTTAAAATAAAAATTCAGCAGCCGATTCTTGACAAACTTAGAATTGTTCAGTCAGCATCTTGCTTTTATGAATTCGATGCTCCGATTGTCTTTTATACTGGCGGACGTTCGGCTTCTGTGAGCCTTTTTCCTACTGAATTTTCTTCTGATTCAATGGCAGGGCTTTCTCTTGGGCTTGAATATGCCGCTCTTAAGACAAAAATAGGTCTTTTTTCTGTTTATGCGGTTTATCAGACAGCGCGCGCAAAAGACTTTGACAGGACTTGGGTTTTTAATCAGGGAGCTGGCGGCGGAATGAAAATGTACCTTTCAAAAGTCGCGTTTCCGGCTTGTTCGGTTGAAGTTATTTACAATATTACCGAAAAAGAATTCAGGACAGGCTTTTCTATAGGAATGTCGATGTAGTTTTTTTTATAAAAACTGAAAAAATATATTTTGCCATAAAGGACGAATGTCGAGTTTTAATAAAACAGCTGCTAAACAATTATTCCTATGCTAAAAAGGCTGTCATTGACGTGCAAACATCGCAGGGGCAAGTACGATAATGACTAGAAATTTCAAGAAATCCTAAAACTCGACATTCGATCTTATAATCTTTTGATGACAGATAGTTGGAATCAGTAATAAAATTAATGTTTTTAAATGAACAGAACCCCGGTTGCCCGGGGTTCTGCCGTTCACTTTCGTGAACTAAAGGAGAGAGTTTTATCAGCTTTATAAGCTGATTAGAATATACATCATTGCATTTTCTTTGTCAACAGTTTTTAAAAAAATTTTTTAATTTTTTTTACTCGCTTTTGATTGCAATTTTCTTTTCTGTGGAATCTTCCTTGCGTCCGATTTCAATAGAAAGAATGCCGTTTTTGAATGTCGCGTTCACTTTGTTGGAATCAATGTCCTTTGGCAAAGTAAATGAACGTTTGAACTGGCTATGCCTTGTTGTGCGTTCGCGCAAAATGTAGTAAACATCGTCAACTTTTTCTTTCTTTTCGCCTGAATCAGACTTTGCGTTTTCAACAGAAGAAATTGTAAGGACATCGTTTTTAAGCGTTATGTCTACATCTTTTTCAGTTTTTCCAGGCAAATCCATAGAAAGCACATAGCTGTCTTTTTTCTGCACAACATCTACTTTCGGGGCAAAAGCTGCTTCGCGGTAGCTTGGCAATGCAAATCCATCATTTCCAAAAAGTGAATCTAAAAGTGAAAGTTCGTTCATATAAATCTCCTCGCTGGTTTTACAGCATTGTTTTAATTTTTTTTCGTACTGCCTTTCAGCCGTACACTAGATATATAGCAGAATACGTGCCAAGTAAGAAAAATCAGCAATTTGCCGAATAAATGCCTTTTTCGCTTGTTTTTGGCTGAATGTCTGCGTTTAACTTTATGTCTGCATGGAAATTTGTGCTATTGCTGTTGAATTTGCCTTTTTATTTGAATTTTTTTGACGCAGAAAATAAAATAAGTTTGTTAAAACTTGGGAAATTTTGGCTCACATTAAGTATGCGAAATTGCTGTACAGATTGGAAAAATTTGGCGGATTTTTTTGGGATTTAGCACAAATATCGAGTTTTGATAAGTCTGTTGGAAATTTTAAATATATTATCGGGTCAAGCCCGATAATGACATTAAATTATAAAACTCGAAATTAAGACTATTTGATAAATTGCCATTTCTGCGATTTGCTTTAAGAAATTTCTTTTGAAAAAACTCAAATTTTAATTTGCAATTCTTTCCGATATTAAAAACATTTGTTGACGATACAAGAAATTACCATTATAATTTTTCTCACATATATATATGGAGGACATAATGGCTAAGACCAAATATGTTTATTACTTTGGTGATGGCGACGCAGAAGGCGATGAATCAATGCGTCCAATCCTCGGTGGAAAAGGCGCAAACCTTGCTCAGATGGCAAAGAAACCTTTGAGCCTTCCTGTTCCATCTGGATTCACAATTTCAATTGATGTTTGTCAGGAATACTACAAATTAGGCAAAAAGTATCCGGCAGGACTTGATGCAGAAGTTGCTAAGTATCTTGCAAAGCTTGAAAAATCAATGGGCAAAAAGCTCGGCGATGCAAAAGATCCGCTTCTTGTTTCAGTTCGCTCAGGCGCTGCAGAATCTATGCCTGGTATGATGGACACAATCCTCAACCTCGGTCTTAACGACAATTCCGTTCTTGGTCTTGCAAACAAAACACAGAACCCACGCTTCGCATGGGATGCATACCGCCGCTTTATTCAGATGTACGGCAACGTTGCAATGGGTGTAGATCACGACAAGTTCGAAGAAATCATCGACGAAGTTAAGTCTCACCGCGGAATCACACAGGATACAGATCTTACTACAGAAGAACTTCAGGAAATTGTTTCTAAGTACAAGGCAATGTACAAGAAAGAAAAGGGCGAAGATTTCCCACAAGATCCACACAAACAGATGTGGGGAGCAATCGGAGCTGTATTCGGTTCTTGGATGAATCCTCGTGCTATCACATACCGCAAGCTCAACAACATTGATGAAAGAGTTATCAAAGGCACAGCCGTAACTGTTATGGCAATGGTATTCGGAAACATGGGAGATACATCAGGAACTGGTGTTTGCTTCAGCCGTGATCCTTCTACTGGTGTTAACGAATTCATGGGTGAATACCTTATGAACGCACAGGGTGAAGACGTTGTTGCTGGAATCCGCACACCTCAGCACCTTTCTCAGCTTGCTGAAACAAATCCAAAGATTTACGATCAGCTTTGCAAAATCCGCGCTCGCCTTGAAAAGCACTATCACGATATGCAGGATATGGAGTTCACAGTTCAGGAAGGAACTCTCTATATGCTCCAGTGCCGCAACGGAAAACGCACAGGACCGGCAGCTGTTAAGATGGCAGTTGACATGGTTTCAGAAAAACTCATCACAAAAGAGCAGGCTCTTCTCCGTGTAAAGCCGGATCAGCTTGACCAGCTTCTTCACCCGCAGTTTGAGCCAAAAGCTCTTAAAGCCGCAGCACCAATCGCAGAAGCTCTTAACGCATCTCCTGGAGCCGGAGCTGGACAGATTGTATTCACAGCAGATGAAGCTGTTGAATGGAACAAGGCTGGAAAGAAAGTAATGCTCGTTCGCAAAGAGACATCTCCTGATGACATTGCAGGTATGTACGTTGCAGAAGGAATCTTGACATCTACAGGCGGACGCACTTCACACGCTGCTGTTGTTGCACGTGGTATGGGAACTCCTTGTGTTTGCGGATGCGCGGCAGTTGTATTTGTAGACAAAGAAACAGTAAAAATTGGCGACAAGACTTTCAAGAAGGGCGACAATATTTCTATTGACGGTTCAACTGGTAAAGTTTATGCAGGTCTTATTCCTGTAGAAGAAGCAAAAGTTTCTGGCGATCTTGAAACATTCCTTGGCTGGGCTGATGAAATCCGCGAAAAGTCTGTACGCAAGACAGCTTCCGGAAAAACTGTAAAGGGATTCGATGTTCTTGCAAACGCAGAGCAGAACGAAGCTCCACAGGCATTCAAGTTTGGCGCAAACGGAATTGGTCTTTGCCGCACAGAGCACATGTTCTTTGAAGAGCCAAAACTTTCTTCGTTCCAGAAGATGATTATTTCTGAAAACACAGAAGCCCGCAAAGAAAACCTTGCAAAGATTCTTCCACTTCAGGAAAAAGATTTCTACGGAATCATTAAGGCAATGGGTGGACGCGCTGTAACAATCCGTCTCCTTGACCCGCCTCTTAACGAGTTTATTCAGGCTGCTACAGATGTTGAAGCTCAGGCACTTGCTTCTAAGCTCGGAGTTTCTGTTACAACAATCAAGGCAAAGTTCGCTGATCTTAACGAGCACAACCCTATGCTTGGACACCGTGGATGCCGTCTTGCAATTACATATCCTGAAATCTACGAAATGCAGGTTGAAGCAATCGCTTTGGCAACTGCGCACGCAGAAAAGGACGGAATTGCACATGATGTTCGTATTATGATTCCTAACGTAACTTCTGTAAACGAACTCAAGCAGATCCGCGCACAGGCAGAAGCTGTAATTGCAAAAGTAAACGAAGCAAAGGGAACAAACCTCAAGTTCCAGATTGGTTCTATGATTGAATTCCCACGCGCAGCTTGCACAGCAGATCAGATTGCACAGTACGCTGACTTCTTCTCATTCGGTACAAACGACCTTACACAGACAACATTTGGCTTCAGCCGTGATGACTATGGCAAGTTCATTGATTCTTACCTTGACCAGAAGATTCTCGAAAAGGATCCATTCAAGACTCTTGATCCAGACGGACCAGGTGCTCTTATGGAAATTGCAGAAGCTAAGGGACGCTCAGTAAAATCTGATCTTCACCTTGGAATCTGTGGAGAACATGGTGGAGACCCAGATTCAATCGCTCTTTGCTACAAGCTTGGTCTTAACTACGTTTCTTGCTCACCATTCCGTGTACCAGCTGCACGCCTTGCCGGAGCACAGGCTGTTATTAAAGCTCTTGCCGCTGCAAAAGCTGCAAAGGCACCAGCAAAAAAGCCAGCCGCAAAGAAAACCGTAGCAGAAAAAAAGACTTCAACAGCAAAGAAACCAGCTGCAAAAGCACCAGCAAAAAAGGCTCCTGCTAAAAAACCGGCTGCAAAGTCAACAGCAAAGAAGCCGGCCGCAAAAGCACCAGCAAAAAAGGCTCCTGCTAAAAAAACAACAAAGAAATAATTTTCATTGATGTTTAGCGGCTAAATGCTAACTTCCCCCTCTAGGAAACTGGAGGGGATTTTTTTATGCCCTTAACATAATTCTTCTTTTTTAATAAAATCAAGCATATATGAAATCAATTTCTAACTTTCATACACACACAGAGCTTTGTCATCATGCAAAAGGACAGCCGGTTGACTATGTTAATCAGGCTATTTTGGAAGGCTGCACTGCTTTGGGGTTTTCTGACCATTGCCCATATCCGGAAGATTTTTTTGACTACTGGCCGGAAATAAGAATGACAACAAAGGAAGCTTCTGAATACAGCGAATGGATTGAAGAGGCAAAAGAAGCAGCGATGTTTCCTATTTACCAGGGCTATGAATGTGAATGGGAAGAATCCTTCGTTGGCTGGTATGACGAGCTTAAGGCGGATTTTGGAGCGGACTATCTTGTTCTTGGCTCGCACTGGGTTACAGACGGTTCAAGCCATATTTATATTCCCGATGTTGAAAGCCCTTCGCTTCTGAATAAATATATTGACCAGACCATAGAAGGAATGCGGAGCGGCCATTTTGCTTTTCTTGCCCACCCGGATTTGTTTATGGCAGGCTACAAGGAATGGGACGATCAGGCAAAGGCTTGCAGCCAGGCGATTTTGGATGCGGCTTCCGATTTGGATTTGCCAATTGAAATAAACGGTCTTGGAATAACCAGAACTCCAAATCATACAAAGCGCGGAATGAGATACCCTTATCCGTTTGTTGAGTTCTGGGAAATGGCTTCTCTTACAAATGTCCGTGTAATATGCAATTCCGATGCCCACAATCCGCAGGATGTTATCATGAACGCCTGGAAAGCTAGGGATTTTGCAAGCCGCTTTGGAATTGAGCCTTTGGAGCTTCCGGATTTTTGTACTGATTAAAAACAAGAATTCCGCTTTTCCTTGAATCTATCAGGCTGAAATTTTCCGGGCAATTTATAAAAATTTTTGCATCTGGAAAATTCCTGCAAAAAACTGTTTCATAAACAATACCGTCTACAAGATTTTTGTTGAACGCTTCTGTAAAAAGTTTTTTTCCGCCGATTAAAAAAATATCGTCCGGGCAAAGAAAATCAAGCGCATTTAAAGCTTTTTTTATAGAAGAAAAAAAGAAAAATTCATTGTCTGTGCGTTCTATTTTTTGCGGGGCGGCGTTTCTTTTTATTACAATGTTCAGCCTGTTTTTAAGCGGAAAGGGCAGAGTCTTAAATGTATTGAATCCCATTATGACGGCTTTTTTTGCGGTCATATGTTTGAAGAAATCCATGTCTTCTTTGCATTCTTTTTGAAGCGAAGAGTTTTTTTTCCATGGAAGTGTTCCGTCTTCTAGCGCGAATTCTCCGTTAAGTCCTGAGGCGTAAATTGCATTCATTCTTTCACTGGTCCTTTTACCTTAGTTTATAGTTCATGAGATTTCAAGGTCAAGGCGTTTGCCCTGGTTTGCGCGCAAGGTCTGTATTGCCATATTTTTGCAAATCAGAGATAATGTTAAGTATGAGAATTACAGATTTTATGAAGAGGCTTTTTCAGAAGTCTGGAAAGAAAAATGAAAACTCCGATTTGCTGGACAGAATAAATTTATCAATGAACCTTCTTGTACAGAAATCGCAAAATTTAAATAGCCAGTTTGATGAAGAAAAAAAACAGATAGCGGAACTTGCCGAGGAAGCAAAAAAACTTGCTGGTTCTCCTGAAATTTTTTCTGCAAAGCTTGAGCAAGACATCCTTGGAAACATTACGGCCGTAAGTTCAGCCTGCGATTCAGTTCTTTCAGGAAGCAATGAGTCTGCGGTAAAAGAAACACTTGCTTCCCTTAAAACTGTTTTGGCGCAAAGAATGGCATTAAAGTAAACTATAATTTTGAAAAAACATTTCCAAGACTTTCGTGCAGAACGAGGTTCGCAATTCCGTCGCTTGGAGTCGGGTCGCGGTTTATAAGCACGATATTTTCTCCGCGGAAATAATGAATCATTCCTGCCGCAGGGTAAACAGTGAGCGAAGTTCCCCCGATAATCAAAAGGTCTGCGCCGCCTATTGCTTTTATTGCGCCGCTTACAATTTCATCCTTTAGAGATTCTTCGTACAGAACAACGTCTGGCTTTATAAGGGAACCGCATTTTTCGCACAGGGGAAGTCCGTCTTGGTCTGAATGTGAAGCGATATATTTTTCATCATAAAACTCGCCGCATTTTGTGCAGTAGTTTCTAAGAACACTTCCGTGCAGCTCAAAAACTTTTTTGCTTCCTGCCGCCTGATGAAGTCCGTCAATATTCTGAGTTACGACTGCCAAAAGCTTTCCCTGCTTTTCAAGTTCCGCAAGTTTAAAATGCGTAATGTTCGGTTTTATTCCGGATACAAGAAGTTTTTCCCGGTAGAACCTGTAGAATTCCTTTGGATTTGAATGAAAAAAAGTCGCGCTCAGTATTGTTTCCGGCGGATAAGCCCACTTTTGATTGTAAAGCCCGTCAACGCTTCTAAAGTCTGGAATGCCGCTTTCTGTGCTGACTCCAGCTCCTCCGAAAAACACAATTTTCTGGGATTTTTCTACAATTTTTTTTAACTGTTCGATTTTTTCTTCCATAAAAACGCCTCCGTAATTTTTTTAAATTGCCATTTACATTTCAAGTGCGGAAAGTTCTTCCCATCTTGAGTACGCTTTTTCAAGCTCCTTTTCTAGGTCTGTGTATTCTTTTCCAGCCTTTGAGGACTTTTCGTAGTCTGGACAGGCCATAAGTTTTTCAAGCTCCGGCTTCTTGTCTTCAAGCTCAAATATGCGCTGCTCAAGCTGCTCGAATTCCTTTTTTTCCTTGAACGACATTTTGTTTTTTTTCTGATGGACAGAAACCTTTTCCTGTTTTTCTTCCTGCTTGGATTGTGATTTTTGCTGTGCGCTTTGTTCCTGCTGAAGATCAAGATATTCAGAGCATTTTCCCACAAAGCCTGAAACGCTTCCATCGTTTTCCATTATAAACATTGTGTCGCAGATTTTGTCCATAAAGTAGCGGTCGTGGCTTACAACTAAAAGGCAGCCCTTGAACGAAAGCAAAAACTGCTCAAGGATATTCATTGTAAAAATATCAAAGTCGTTTGTAGGTTCGTCCAAAATCAGAAAGTTCGGATTGCTGATTAAAAGCCGCACAAGATAAAGCCGCTTGCGCTCTCCGCCGCTCAAAGTTCCCACTGGCGAATGCTGAATTTTTCCTTCAAAGCCGAACTGCTCAAGAAAGAGTGGCGCGCTTAAAACTGTACCGTCATTCATTTTCATAACGTCCGCCGCTTCCTTTATGTATTCAAGAACAGTAAGCTCCGTGTTTTCAAAATGCGGATTCTGCTCGTAGTATGCAATCGAAGTGTTTTCGCCTTTTACAACTTCGCCGGAATCTGGCTGGATTTTCTGCGTGATTATATTTAAAAGCGTGGTTTTTCCAGAGCCGTTGCCGCCGAATATTCCGATTTTTTCGCCCTTGTTAAAATTGTAACTAAAATCCTTAAGGACTGGAAAAGAATTTTCAAGGCTGCTTTTGCCCGAAGATGCGAATCCTTTTTGAAAATTCTTTGTGATTTTATGAAGCTCTAGAATTTTTCCGCCGAGCCTTCTTCCTTCAACTTCAAAAGTAAAGCCTTTGTCTGCGGAAAATTTTTCGCGGTTTATTAAAGCCTGGTCCCGCTGGATTCTTGCCTTTGCCTTTGTTCCGCGCGCGCATGGTCCTCGCATAAGCCAGTCGCGTTCAAACCTCAAAACGGATTCAATGCGGCGTTCTGTGTTCGCTTCAATCTGCGCTTCTGTCTGCTTTTTTTCAAGGTAGGTTGAATAGTTTCCTGTGTAAAGCTTTATCTTGTTTCGCGCAAGTTCATAGATATTGTTGCAGACTGCGTCTAGAAAGTAGCGGTCGTGGGTTACCATAAGAACTGACCTTTTTGTTTCGGCAAGATAATTTTGAAGCCAAAGAATTGTGGAAATGTCCAGATGGTTTGTGGGCTCGTCCAAAAGAAGCAGCTTTGTGTCTTCAACAAGAACTTGTGCAAGCGCGACTTTTTTTATCATTCCGCCTGAAAGCTCGCCCATTTTTCGGCTAAGGTCGTTTATTCCAAGCGTGGTGAGAATTGACTTTATCTGGGACTCGTAGTTCCAAAGATTGTCTTTTTGCATTTTTTCGTTCAGGGTGTTGAACTTTTTCTGGGCTTGCTGCGAGTTTGTTTTTTGAAGCTCGTCGCAGGCTTCTTCATATTCGCGGATTGTCTTGAGCTTGGGACTTTGGAATTTGAAAATGTGGCTTTTTATTGTGTCATCCTTGCTGTACAAAGGATTCTGTGCAAGAAAAGAAACTCCGGCCTCTTTGTTCAGCACAACAGTTCCTTCGTCTGGAGAAAGCAGTCCCGCAATTGTGTTAAGCAAAGTTGATTTTCCAGTTCCGTTGCGTCCTATAAGAGCCGCCTTGTCTCCTTCGTTTAAGCCGAACGTTACTCCTGTAAACAAAGGTTTTTCTCGTCCGATTTTTGCAAGGTTATTCACAGATAAAAGATTCATGCCGAAGATTTTAGCAGTTAAAAAGTGAAGTTTCAATTGCAATGTAAATGGGTAGACGCTGGGCAAAAGTTTTGTTATTATACACACATATTTTGCGCGACTAGCTCAGTTGGTTAGAGTACAAGCATGACACGCTTGGGGTCTTTGGTTCGATTCCAAAGCCGCGCAGTTTCCCGCTGCCAGAAAAAACGGCTGTTTTTATCAGAACTCGATATTTGACTTATTATATTTCTTCCAAAAAGAGCATAAAATGGATTATTCATACATTCTGAAAACATCAAAAGTTTTGCCGGAAAAACTTGCGGAATTTGGCTTTGAAGAAAAAAACGGCTCTTATTTTTGCAGAAAAAATATTCTGAACGGCGATTTTTATTCAATAATCGAACTGAAAGGAAACTTTCTTACCGCTAAAGTTTTTGAATCCGGCTCAGATGAGCGTTACGTTCTGTTCGATGTGGAAAATGCAAACGGAAGTTTTGTAGGCGAAATAAGAAACCAGGTTCGTAAAATTATTGAACTTTTCCGCTTCCAATGCTGCAAGACTTCGGACACAAAGAAAAAATACGTGGACTTTATTCAAAATAAATTTGGCTGCAAAGGCGACAATCCATGGTCAGATACGCCTGAAAACACAGTGTTCCGCTGCAAAAACAAAAAATGGTTCGCCCTTATAATCAAGATAAAATTTTCCCGGCTCGGGCTCTCTGGCGATGAAGAGGTTTTTGCCGTAAACCTGAAAGCCAACCCCAAAATAATTCCAGAAATCACAGACAAAATCACGGTTTTTCCGGCGTGGCACATGAACAAAAAATACTGGATTACAGTGCTTTTGACAGAAGCGGCCGACTTGGAAAAACTCTGCGCGCTGACAGAACAAAGTTTTGAACTTGTAAACTCAAAAAACTAAACTTTTTTTCATTCTGCGCATATTCTCAAAACATTCCGGATTTTCATGTTGACTTTGTTTTATCCGCCAATCTTGATATAATAAGAAGAATAAAATTTTATCTTAATTCAAACTAATTTACGGCTTACAGCCACACCAGTTTTCGGAGGCAAAAATGAAAATTGCGGCGACTTACGATATTTCAACAGATTCTATTTTTCAGCATTTTGGAAAAACACAGAATTTCAAGGTTTACACGATAGAAGACGGAAAAATAGCCGATTCAAAAGTTATTGACAACGGAGGCTTCGGACACAACGACCTGGCGACATACCTTAAAAATCTTGGAATCGAAACTTTGATTTTGGGAAACCGCGGCCAGGGAGCAATCGACGCATTGAACAATGCCGGCCTCAAACAGATTGCAGGAATCACAGGAAATCCGGACGATGCGGTAAAAGCGTTTCTGGCAGGAACTCTAAAAGACAATCCGGATGCAAAGTGCGACCATCACCACGGAGAACACAACCACGGACATTCAGAAAACACGCATACAGAACAACCAGTTTTTACGCCGGTAAAATAAAGTCTATCTGGCATTTTTTCGCGGCAACATGATTTTTCCATACAAGACAACAAAAATGACAAGCGAACTTTTAGAAAATCTTGAAAAACTTCACACAACGGAACTCGGCGTTGTCCGCATAAAACGGAATCTTGGACTAAAAACCGATGATGTTATTGGTTGGTGCAAAAACACAATTCTTTCCGCGGCAAAAACATTGAAAATGAAAAATCTGGCGAAAACGACGGAAAATCCGCCAATAAAATCTTCCGTCAAGGAAAAAACTGGTACATAAAAACAGACGGCCGCACAATCACGGTGAACGCGCACAGCTACACGGTGATTACAGCGCATAAAAATTGTTTTTACCAGACGCACTAAAATATGCACGTCCAGTTATTTTTTCATCTCCATCCTTAAAAACACGACCGCAACCACGAACGAAACCGCATCGCTTATAAGCGCGCTCCAGAGCATTGTCACAATATTTTGGCTTACGGTCGCAAGGATTATTGAGGACGGAACAAAAATAATAACGTCGCGCAGAAGAGCCAGCAAAGTTGACTTTCCGCTTTTTCCAATTGACTGCAAGATTATCGACGTGGATTTTATAAAGCAGGTCATTATAATTCCGCTTAAAAAGATTCTTACGCAGAGCCGGGCATATTCCATGTATTCAGGCGAGTTGCCCTTTCCAAAAATCGAAATAACCATATCCGGCAAAAATTCAAAAATCAGGAAAACCGCGGTTCCTATTGCAAGCACAAGACGCAGAACCACCCGGACAGTTTCCTTCACGCGAGCGGAGTTTCCTGCTCCCATATTGAATCCGATTATCGGCTGACCGCCCAGACTTATTCCAATCACAACCGAAATTACGATTCCAAAAACCTTCATCACAATCCCGACTACGGCAAGAGGAACTACAGAACCGAACGCAACTCCTGTGCTTGCGAAAGTTTCGTATCCATATCTTGAAAGCAGATTGTTGTTCACAGCAATTACAATCACGATTGAAAGCTGAACGATAAGAGAGGCCACTCCGATAAAACAAATCCGTCCCAGAAGGAAAAAATCAGGTTTCATGCTTTTTAAATTGATGTGAAAATTCTTTGAGCGGAAAATATACGCAATGCTCATTGCAAAAGTCAAAACCTGCCCTATTACAGTCGCAACCGCGGCGCCTTTTACGCCCATATCAAACACAAAAATAAAAACCGGATCCAAAACAAGATTAGAAAACGCGCCTGCCAGAGTGCAAGCCATCGCAAACTTTGGAGAACCGTCCGCGCGGATTGCACCGTTCATTCCCTGTCCAATCATGTAAAAAGGAAGTCCCATGCAAATCACCGTAAAATACTGGTCCGCAAAATCGTAGCAAACCTTTTCATTTGGATTCGCGCCGAAAATTCCAAGAATCTGTTTCTTGAATAAAAATCCCAACGCGCACAACAAAACAGAAAGAACAAACAGAAAAGAAAATCCGCTTCCGACGCACCTGTCCGCCTTTTCATTGTTTTTTTCGCCCAAAGCAAGACTGAACATTGCCGCCTCTCCGTCGCCCACAAGAAGCGCGAGCCCCAGAGCCAGAACCGTAAAAGGATAAACAATATTTGTAGCCGCATTTCCCGCCGCACCCGCGCTGCTCCACCCTATAAAAATCTGGTCAACAATATTGTACAGCGCCGCGACCAGCATGCTGATAACACAAGGAACAGCAAAATGCCGCACAAGCCGCCCGATTTTTTCACTCCCCAAGTCATAACTTTTCATAAAATACCTCAAGAAAAACGCAATCCGCAAAAAAAAGCAGCCCAAAAACGTGTCCGAACTGGACTTACGCTTTTAGCTGCTCGTTAGATAGATTGCTTTATTTTTATTTATTGCCGCCCATATTATCAAATTTTTTTATTTTGTGTAAGCGACAATTTTAACATTGTAAACAATTTGAAAATTTCAAAAAACTCCAGGTCAAACTATAAAATCCCGATCTGGCACATTTTCATTGCGCTCAAAGCGTTTTGGTGGCTTTCCGGAGTAACTCCGGCGCAACAGGAAGAATCTACGCAAACCGGAACTTCGGGGAGTTTTGTCTTAAGAAGAAGAGCGTTTGAAATCACACAGATATCCGTGCAAAGTCCGGCAAGCTCTATTTTTTCCAGATCTTCAAGTCCAAAGACATATTCAGCAAGTTCCATTGAACCAAAAGCCGGTTTATTAAAAACCCTTGAACCGCCGACTTCCAGTTTTTCAGAAATCTGCCAGCCGGTCGTTCCCTCCACGCAGTGAACAACCGGAAGATTTTTGCCTTCCTGAGTCTGCAGATAATTTTCCTGATGCGTATCGCGGGTAAAAACAACAGTTCCTCCAGATTCGCGGTATTCCCTGATTTTAGCCGCAACATTCGGCACAATCTTGACGGCTTCCTCAGTTCCAAGCGCACCGTCTATAAAATCATTCTGCATATCAATTACGATTAAAAGTTTCATTCTTGCTCCGTATTTGTCTGATTTTTTCTGAATTATAACATACGACTTAAATATTTGTTTAGAGCAATTTTTTTCGTGTTATATTCGCAAAATGTTTCTATTACGATAAAATAATCGAAAAAATCAAGGACTGTAAAAAAAACTCTCTGGATTGGCACTGCCGATATAAAAGACCTATATGTAAAAGACGGCCAAGGAAGCAAGCCCCTGCTTGAAGTACTTTCCGACCTTGCCAAACGCGGAGTTGAAATCCGTCTGATTCACGCAAAAGAACCGGGGCCTGCTTTCCGCCAGGATTTTGACAAATACCCAGCCTTAATTGACGGCATGGAACGTGTCCTCTGTCCTCGCGTTCATTTCAAAATCATTGTTTTTGATTTGAAAACTGCATATGTCGGTTCTGCTAACCTCACCGGAGCCGGACTCGGTATGAAAGGTGAAAACACCCGTAACTTTGAAGCCGGCGTTCTAAGCAGCAACAAAGACTTCGTAAAAAACGCTGCCGAACAATTCGACAGCGTCTGGATGGGAGCCCACTGCAAGGGATGCAGGCGGAAGGAGTTCTGTGGAGACCCGATAGAGACAAAATAAATGTCTTTATGATTTCTCTGATTCAGCGATAAGTCTTCTTAATGATTTTGCAAATAATTCAGGATTTTTTATCATTTCATCTGTCGCATTAAAGGCAAGATATTTATCTGCATCTGTATTAGTTTTTTTATCTAATTTTTCATCTCTTTTTATATAATCATCCCAATCTTTTGTCATAATGTAAATATCGCATTCTTTTTTGCTGTCATGGGGCCACCATAAAAAGTAGTGATTGTTATATCTAAAATATGTTTCCCATCCAGAATAGAAAATATACTGCTTATTAGAGTAATCGGTTTCAAAACAAGCATTTTCCAATTTAAGACTGTTTAGTAGAATATTTCTTTTCTCTTCTCCTAAAAGTACGTTTCCCCACACGTCGTTCCCGAATACTTTCCATACACAACCTGCAGTTCCCCACAAAACTACTCGATTTCCATACTTACTTACAAACTTACCATCTGCTCGACTTATATTTAGAAGTCTTGTTGTAGCTAATTCTTTTATCCAATTATAGGGAATTGAGGAATTAATATTATCTGAATTTATTGTTTGAAATTCATTTGAAAAAGTTTTTGTCACTAACTGCTTAATATTTTCTTTTGTATTTTTTAATGATATACGTTCTTTTGGAATAGGTTCTTTATAATAAGAAATAAGAACTTTAATAATGTGGTAATTATCTTTGTTTTCATACATGGCTTTTAATAAATTGTATCGATTAAGAAAAACCTCCAGAGAAGTTTCTTGGCCAAATTGGAAAAGAACTCTTATTTTGCCAAGTAAGATCTCAAAATGTTCTGCTTTGAAAATTGCTTTTTCCCAGGGTTTTGATTCAAGAATTTTTTTTGATTTTAATCTTTCTTCAGATACTTGTTCTTTGGCAAAACCTGATTCAATTATGTTTGTATCATTAGCTAGGAAAGAATAGATGTCATGGCTATGAACCCCCAATTCAGAAAACAATCGTAGAGCGTATATATAAGACTCCATGCTGTCTATAGTTTGATTTTCAATTATATTAAAAACTACACGCATCCAATTTGAAAAGGACTGTTCTTGGTAATCAGGGGCTTCAAAATACAAAAGGAATGCGAAAAATTTTACTCTGGCTGGATATGTATCATTCTTATCGCATCCTAAAAAGTCCCATCTTTGATAAGGGAACATGTTTTTTTCAAATGAATTGTCAGATTTTGCCACGATTGATAAGAAATTAAATAGAGGTTGTATAGTCTTTGTTATGGATACCATATTTAGTATATTTTCGTAAACTGACCAAGAAATAAAGGTATCAATTAATGGAAAAGAAATTAAATCAGAATCGATTTTCTCGTAAATTGCTTTTTCCTCGATATCTGGATTTATTTTTTTATTTAAATTCCATATGTTAATTAAATGCCTGTTAAAAAGTGACATAAACACAGAATCAGGTAAGTCTGGTCTTGTTTTTGAAAACATAAAATCAAGCCATATAGAATCAATATTGTTCCTAAATTCTTGATATAATGAATTATAAGAGTTTTTTAAGTATTCTTCTAAACTGGCTTTGAAATTCTCAAAACCAGTCAACGATTTACCTCTTGCATTCATTTTTACATAAGTATTGTTTGGTAATTGATTGAATTTCATATCTACGAAATGAAAAGAAATTAAATCAGTTTTATTAAGAGTTTGTTCAATTTTTACAAAGTCTACTCCTTGTGTCTTATTAAATTGAGTATGAATTTCATCTAAAACAGTTAAAATCGAAGAAATTGTTGGATCTTTTTTCCAATCATCAAAAAACCAGTTTTGATTAATTATAAAAAATGATAAAGAATCATCTTTAGAAGGGATAATATTATTAAGACATAATTTTTCAAGAAACTCTTTTGCAGAAGGACGTGTTTCATAACTAAAATTTTGTAAAATATCTAAAGATTCATTAGCTTTTTCAAATACATATCGATGAAATAAAAACAAAGTTGTTAATCGTTGTTGACCATCAAAAGGAATGAATTTTTTTCTTCCTTGTTAATATTTCCATATACAAAATCAAAAAAAAGCGGTTTATTGTTCTGTACGGAATTTATAATAGTTTCAATTATTGATTTACGGACATCTTCAGCATGCTTTGTATTTCTTCCTTCTGCATAAGAACGTTGCATAACAGGGATTACAATTCTATATTCTTTTAAGAGTTTTATAAATGTATAAATATCATCCATTTTAACTATCTCCTTACTGCTACTTTCGGCTTAAACCGAATTTTATTTCCTCTGAATTAAGCTCATCAAAGTTATTAAAGGAAGTTACACCAATAAAATTACCAATCACATTCATCATTGCACGTACATAATCTTTTCCAGCTTCTCTATCCCATATTAAAGGGTTTGTCGCATCTGGGGAATAATGCTTAAAAAAAACATTTCTAGTGCAAATAGGAATGAATTGTGTTTCTGAAGTTGCATTTTCGTATTTTGCGAGGATACGTCTTTTCTCAAGAAAAGTTTTATTATTGAATGAGGCATTCTTATCAGCTTGAAGCAATGCAAGATTCATTAATGTATCATCTTTTTCAAAATCTGAATAAACTGAGATAATAGCGTCTTCTTTATCTTTTTCAATTACTATGGGTTCTCCCATAAAGACAGCCATCATAGATCGGTATACTTGTTCATCTTTTAGATTTTCAGAATTGATATATTTAGAAAAAATAATAAGTTTTTGTTTTTGATCAGAATCAGAGAGCCTTGCAATATTATTAATATCAGTCTTTAATTGCAATATTTCTTCTTCTGACCAATTCTTCTGACGTTCATTCTGAGCATGAATATGTTCCAAAGACCATAAATTCTTTGAAGCTTCAAAATGTTTTTTAAATGGATAACGAGAGGTTTCACTGATTTGATTTTGAGTTGTTGCCAAATTAAATAACAGTAAAATGTTATGAATTTTATCATTGGCTTTTCCATAGATAAGTTTTGAATAATTAACCTCCTTATCATTATCCATTAGAATAGTTTTACAACAATCCTTAATCCATGAAAAAAATATATCTTTGGACTTTTCTTCATAATTTTTTAGAAGCTCACTTATACTAATTTTAGAATTACTGCGCGCATTTATTAGAAATCCGATGTAATGATACAGTTTTCTATCATTGTACCAGGTCTGTATCGTTCTATAAACAGACTTAATCTCCTCCCATACATTTTTCCAACCATCTTTCTTTATTTTTTCATTAAATTCTGAAAATATAAAATAATTATCTTTTAAAACTATGTTATTTTTTAATAATATGATTTCGAGTAAGAAGTCCATGCGAGTTGATTCATATTTTGTGGCTTCTGGCTCAGAATTGATAAAATACCATAAATCATCATTCTCAAAGTGATTCTCAATATTTTCCCATTCTCTTGCAACATCTTCTTGATTAAAAGTTTCATCTTTATCCTCGTCATTAAGAATTAAAGCCTTTACAAGTTCTGAATTAGTAAGTGATAATTTCCCTGAATTGAGTCTTTTAAAAACTTCGTAAGCGTTTTCCTTATCATCAATTACATACCAAATAAATTGAGCATTAAAGGATTCGCTAGATAGGATATCAAAAATATCATTCTTTTTTCTTGGTGAATCAAACCACTTTGTTATAGTATTATACGCATTAGAAAGATGTAAAAAATCTAAATTTTCATCTGAAGGTTTCTTAAAAGCCTCTGTTTTAAAAAATGATATACAGTTTGTTCGAGTTGCATAGTCAGGAGGCAATAATGTAAAATTTTCTACTCCAAGAGCATCTTTTGCATATTGTTCTAATGCTTTCAATATTAAATAAATAGTTGTTAGTCTTTGTTGACCATCAATTACTTCGTATTTCGAGCCTTGTTTTTTGATTACTAATGGTTGAAGACAGTAAAACTTACTGACATTTCTTGCAAGCTTTTTTGAATCTGCATACTCAGATAAGTCGTTTAATAATGCTAATACCTCATCTTCTGTCCATCTATAACCGCGTTGATAACTTGGGATATAAAACTGCATTCCTAGTAATTTTTTTACTGAATAAAAATCAATATCCATAAGTTTTTCCTCACAAATAACAATTGTATTATAACATGCTATCAAAGTATGATAGTTTTATTCACATCCCAAGACTCAGCGCACTCACCCACTTCCCGTTCTGTCGCTCAAATATCGTAATATTATCAACCGGGAAGTCTTCCACTAGTTTCAGCTCATTCATAACCTGCAACGCAACTGTCATAACACCCTCCGGAACGTCTCTATTGGCTACGGTTAAGTGCGGCGCAAAAGGCCTTCCATCCTTCTTTGTACACCCAGGTGCCGCTTTCACAACTGTCCCATACACAGCATCCCTAAGTGCAATCCACTTTTCATCAGTAACAACTTTTGCAAAAAGTGTTCTATCTCCGAATGCATCAAAGTTATCAATATGACCGGTAAAACCTAAACCTTTTGGAAGAACTTCTTTTTCAATTGCACGTGCAATGTCTGCTGTCGAAAATTCTTCCAGCAATCTGAACGGAGGAATAAGAGTCACATGAATTGGAGTTGCATGGCCCGATTTACAGCCGTAAGCTTCCCTCATATACCGGCGACAGTCTTCTAGCGTGAGCGTAATGTCATCTGGTAAAAGTACACCGATAAAATGAGTCTGCTGAGGAAAGTTTGATCTGTCACGGTTATTATTTCTATTTTTCATTTTTGCCTTAAAAGTTTCCGCCGTTCCAGCCCCAGTTGGATGTTCCCCAATAGGATATGTAAACGGCATTACCAGGAATACCAAGTTCTTTTTCCAGAATCTCACAGACTTTTGCGGTCATTTTGTCACTTGCTCCGGCATCAACACTGCCAAGAACTTTTACTTCTACATAAGCACCCTTATCAAGTTTGTTTCCGCTAAAATATAAATCCTGATTATCGATAAGATTAATCATCAGGTAAGATTCCGGCTTTCCGATTATAGTGATAGCCTTTCCAAATTCGGCTTTCAAAACATCTCTTTTTTCTGCAGGTAACTGCATAGTCACCTTAGCTTCAATCATTGGCATGGTTATTCCCCCTATTTCTCCACTTTTCCTTTATAATCCAAAATTCCGCCGAACTCAATAAGATTAGTATAACCTAATTCCAGAAGTGTCTGGGCTGCGATTTTGCTTCTTCTCCCGCTTCGGCAGTAAATCAAAATCATCTGACTTTTATCTGGCAGAACTTTTGCGGCTGTTTCTTCGGTAATTGTCTCCATAGTGAGCAGTACAGCTCCTGGAATGTGACCGGCTTTGTATTCGTCATCGTGGCGGACATCGACTATAATTGCATCAGGATTATTCTTTGCAATCTCAAGGCCTTCTGCCATCGAAACCATTTTATAAGTCATCGGCGTAGCTCCTGCAATATACACAGCATTTAACAGTGCAATAAGTTTTTCACTGTCAGCATTTTTTTTCATGCTCACACTATAAGTCAGATTTGAAGCCTTATTCTGCCACAAGCAGATTCCAACAACTTCTCCGACTTCGGTTATCTGCCATTTTACGATTCCTGCATTCGCCCCAACTGTACATGGAGTTTCATTCGACCAGTTATAGTAAAAACCTGATATATCTTCTAATTCGGCATCTCGTTTAATTCTTGCAGTACATTCAGCCTCGTTCCAGATAAAATCCATCTGTGCAAGATTTCCGGCTATTATTGAATAGCGGATATTCTTAGCACCGTCAGGAACTGCAAATTTCACATTCAATTCTTTTGCAATATCTTCGGCAGTTGATTCCTGAACTGGATTAGGCAGGCCTATAGTCTTATTTGCAGTAGTATTAACAGCTGATTTCTTTCCAGAGCAGCTTACAAGTATCATTATAAATATAGAAATCAAAATAAGTGTCTTTTTCATCTTCGCCTCACTGTCCTCCATATTATCACACTGTGGTGCCAACGAACGACACTCTTTTTAAATAAACTCCGCCGTTGTCTTTTAGCCATTTATTACAGCGTTTATAATCAGGGAACACTCGGTCAATTTCTGCGTAAAACTCTTTAGAGTGATTCATGTGCCGGCGGTGACAGAGTTCGTGCACCACTACACTATCCATAATTTCTGGCGGCATTATTACCAGCAGGCAGTTGAAATTAAGATTCCCGTCGACCGAACAACTTCCCCATCTGGAAGACTGAAGTCTGATTGCAATACGGCCATAAGTCACCCCAATCTTGTTTGCCCAGAACTCTACCCTATGCGGAATTATTTTCCGGGCCTGCTTTTTTATCTGCTTAATTTCATCGGCAGAAAGAAGTCCGAGCGACTCTGCTTTTTCCTCTTCCCTATTCTGTTTTTCCAGATGCTTTGTAATCCAGTCCTTTTTAGAAAGAAGAAATTCCTGTACCGTGCGTTCTGTTGTTCCATAAGGAGCTTTTACGAGAACAAGGTTGTCTGTCATCACACTGACAGAAATTGAGCGTCGTCGGGATTTTTGGATTACATAAGTAATTTTCATTTGCTGATAATCGTCTACTCCATAGTCTTGTATGCTTTATCAATTGCTTTTATCTCATCCTTAAGAGATTTGTTTACAGCGCATTTATTAAAGTAAGTAATGTCCAGATCTTTTAACCCCAGCCATTCAGAGTAATCTTCACCTGATTTCTTTTCAAACGCCTTAATGCAGTCCGACATTGCTCCAACACCTCCAACATCCTCAATTATTCCAAGTCCTTCGCCATCAAGAATCAGAGGAGAGACTTCTTCATAAACTTTATCATCAATGATTTCTTCAAGGCGGATAGGGAAAGTCCAGCCGTCTCCAAAATCATAAGCAAAAGTAATCGTATCCACCGACACTTCCTGTACAGCTGCGCCCAGCTCTGTAACGAAATCATCGTTGCCGTCGTCGTCCTTTTCAACGATTCTGATTGTTGCTGTCGCTCCGTCGGCAATGTCCGTTACATCGGCGCAAAGAAAGACTTCATCGCCTACAAGTGCCTTCGTTATTGTCCTGCCGTTTTCATCTTCCCAGCGCGGGTTTGAGATTTTCGGGCTCTTTTCTTCTGCGTTGCTTTCTTCTGTGTCGTTCTGACTTTCTGTCTGGTTTCCACTTGCAGAGGTTGCCGCTGCGGTCTCATTCTGTGTGTTTGCGCTCTGGCTGTCTATCCGCTCCCTGTCGATTTCACTTATGCTTCTGTTGTTGCTCACTCCGCAGAAGTTCCTTTTAAGATGGCATATTGTGAAGTATCCGTCCTGAACACTGAAGTCGTGCTCCACTGACTGGACAAGATACTCGCCGTCGCTGTGCTTTCCAAGGTATTTCACCGTGAGCCTGTTGCCCGGCTTTATGCGGTAGTTTCCCTGTGTCTTTATGTCGCAGCTCTGGAACTGCAATGACCTGCCCAGAAGAACGCTCCTTGCCACTTCCATGGCATCCTTCTCGTCCGTAAAACTGCTGGAGCTGAGCTGCCCGACCTTATGGGAATCATAGCCTTTTGCATTGTCCTCCCAGCAATATTCTCCGCCGATTTTCAGAGGCACATCCTTCATTGTTGCTGTCGCCGTGAAGCCACCGCATTTCATAACGTACCATCCTGTCGCGGTTACCGCGGAGAGCTGTGCGGCAAGGTCTGTTTTTGTCCTTGCGCTGATTATTGTTTTTCCCCATTCAAGGACAACATCATCGTCTGTCGGCGTTATCTCTGTCTTTACATGGACAGTGTTTCCGTGGCAGTAGACTGTCTTTCCGTATTTTCCCGCCAGGTACATTATGTAGCCATGGTCCGTGAAATTTTTTTGCTCGATATAATTGTATTCAGGGCCGAACTCCTCCACGTCGGCATTCAGATTGTATCCTTGCACTATATCCCTGATTATGCCTGCCGGTGTCTTGTGCTCAAACGATGCGCATCTTGTTCCCTTGTTTAGCCTGTGGAGCTTTGAATGCATTTTTACCTCCATCAGGGGAGCGCTGTATTCATCAAGCCGCGGCGCAAATCCTGTAACCTCTCCGGCGAACACTTCCTGCACGTCGTCCTTGTAGCCAAGGTGTATTGAGACCTCGCTTCCTATTGTGAATGTGCCGTCGTTGCAAAAGTCCGCAGGTGGAATACCGAACAGAAGGCTCGTACCCTGTGCCAAGTCGCCTGCCGTCAACATACGCTATCCAGACCGGCGTAAGTGTTCTGTTCTCAGATGTCATCTTTGGTTACCTTAGCCGTGATTATATCATATTTTCTTTTTATAGTCTTTGTAGAATTGGGCATTGCATGCATACTTCGCATGAATCAAAGTTTATTCCTTCTTAACGAACGTGCTAAAAATAAAAAACAGCAGGTTTAATTTCAAGCTTTATTTTTGTTATCACAGGGCAAACGCATTATAAATAATTTAAGTAAAGTTTGCGCGAAGGAACGGTTCCCGGGGCAAAAACACTCTGATTGTTGCGACCGCGTGAGCACTCAATTCTATAGTTATTTTGCAACAATAAGCGTGTAGCGCATTATTGCGCGATTTTGAATCAGGAAACCGTGACTAGGAGCCAGTTTTATGCTGAATACATTTATAATGCGTTTGCCCTGTTTGTTATCATCATCAACCTTTATTTATTCTTACTTTTTATGCTATAATCTGCACATGGAAAAAACAATTCTTATTGCTGGAAAAAATATGCCGGATGCAGGAAGCTTTACGGACGGAGTTGCTTTTTCGGGCAGAAACATAATAATAACCGGACCGCAGACAGATGAAGTTCAGCCTATAAAAAAACTTACAATTGCAGAACGCAAGGCAAATCAGGCGGCTTACGAAGAAGAAAAAAATCTTGAGGCAAAATCTGGAATCTGCACAATTGAATGGAACAAATCGTCTCCGCTTTCGGCACGCTCTCTTGTGCTTCAAACGCTTACAATATTCAACAGAATGGATGAAGCGGTTCTTTACTTTGATGAAGAATGGTTTGCTTCCAAGGCTGAAAAAATGGACAGCGAGGAAATTGCGCGTGGCTGCGACGAAATGATTGCAGGCTACCAGTATCTTGCGCTGGAAATAATTTCATCTTTTCAAAAAAGAGATGCTTCGGAAGGACCTGGAACACTTGTCTTCCTTTTAAAGGAAACTCCTTCAAGAATAGACGTGCTTCATTCCCCGGCTCTAAAAGACGGACTCAGCGCAATTGCTTCCCCTTTGGTTTCAGCAGGAAAAGCCGCATTCGCTTCATTTGCTGAAAATCTTGCGGCGGTTTGCAACGATTCAATTTTTGTGAATATTGTTTTAATCCGCGGAGACAATTCAATGGAAGGATTCCGGCGCGATGACGAAACTGGCAGATGGCTATGCACATACTTAAACTCAATGGACGCTTCAAAATCAGGCAAAAAAGCCCAGTGGGTAAAACCGGGAGCAAAGCCTTCAAGCGGATTCAAACTTTTTAAAAGGTAAGCATATTAATAGATGGAACTTGATTTTTTAACAGAAAGCATTATAAAAGTTGCCGCAGGCGCTGTGTGCGGCGGTCTCCTTGGACTTGAGCGCAAAAGCCACAATCAGGTAATCGGAATGAGAACTTTGATTCTAATCTGTGTCTCTTCAACGTTGCTTTCGATTCTTTCTGTTTATATGGCAAAAGCGGAAAATTTTATTGCAGCTGCAAAAGGAGATCCCACAAGGATTGCGGCTGGAGTTGTGAGCGGAATAGGCTTCCTTGGCGGTGGAGCAATAATGAAGCAAGGGCTGAACATAAAAGGCCTTACTTCTGCGGCGATAATCTGGACTGCATCAGCGTTCGGGCTTGCGATTGGAGCCGGGCTTTACATTCAAGTGGGAATCGCGCTTGCAATGGTTCTGTTTCTTCTTATGCGCCTTGAAAAACTTGAAACAAAATGGTTTCCGGCTGAAAAAACAAAAAGCCTTCACTTGTGCTTTGAAAATGACTCTCTGGACATGGAAAAACTGCGCAAAACAATCACAGCGCACGGACTGATTGTGGCAGACATGAACATGAGCCGCATTATAAAAACAAAGCAGATAATCCTGCACTACCTTGTAAAATCTCCTACAGAATACGATTTTTCCGCGCTTATAAAATCTCTTGAAGGGCTAGGAAATTTAAGTGAATTTTCAATAACAGACTGAAGGAATACTTCCTAAGGACCGTAGCGATACTTCCTAAGAGGCTGAGTAATACTTCCTAAGACCCTAAGGAATA
>ERZ1035032.271-NODE-271-length-44232-cov-10.563076_pt1 | contig 44232 bp, 57 predicted proteins | sample MGYA00520693_ERZ1035032 | MGnify/ENA primary metagenome ERZ1035032 (study PRJEB33766, sample SAMN09781740) | gut metagenome | biome: gut microbiome | host: Homo sapiens | place: Madagascar | study: EMG produced TPA metagenomics assembly of the PRJNA485056 data... | reverse complement strand
TGAAGCTGTTTACGACGCCATGTGCAGCGGATGCGCAGGGGACGCACGGTGGGGACAATCACAGGAGCTTGCGAACGGACGTTGCTGGGCAACTGAACCCGATGTGGGTAGAGTGGCTCATGGGATTCCCAATCGGGTGGACAGAATTAAATGCCTCGGGAACGCTGTAGTGCCGCAGCAGGCATACCCGATTTTCCGGGCACTGAAGGAGGAGCTGAACAGATGGACTTAGAACAAACCGCGATTGAGCGGCTCAAGATGGCCTCGGATATGAGCTTACGGCTCTACAAGCAGCCGCTGGTAATCACATACTCCGGCGGAAAGGACTCGGACGTGCTGCTGCATCTGGCTGGGAGATCGGGCATCCCGTATGAGGTGCTGCACTCACTGACTACGGCGGACGCGCCGGAGACCGTATGGCACGTGCGGGATACCTTCCACCACTTGGAGCTGGCAGGCGTAAAATGCACCATCGATACGCACAAGCGCCCAGACGGAACGAATGTAACCATGTGGAATTTGATTCCGCGCAAACTCATGCCACCGACACGTCTCGTGCGATACTGCTGCGCGGAACTTAAAGAGGGCGGTGGGAAAGGCAGATGGATTGCAACCGGTATACGCTGGGCAGAATCAGCGAAACGGAAGAACCGCGGTGCGCTGGAAGTTTTGCATCGGGATATATCAAAACGCCTAACACTGATGAACGACAACGACGAGAGCAGAATGATGATGGAAACGTGCCAGCTTAAAGGGAAAAGGGTCGTGAACCCGATTATCGATTGGAAAGATGCTGATGTTTTGGGTTATGCCGCAGTAGAAAAAATTTGCATGAATCCGCTGTATGAATGCGGATGGAAGCGAGTGGGGTGCATCGGATGCCCAATGGCAGGGAAACACAGAAACACGGAGTTCTCGCGCTATCCGAAGATCAAAGCGGCATATGTCCGGGCGTTTGACAGGATGCTCGATGAGCGCAGACGGCGTGGGAAAATGGACGGAGGTGTGCGCTTTGGAGAGACCGGCGAGGACGTGATGCACTGGTGGATGGAGGATGGCGTTTTGCCGGGACAAATGGTTCTTGAAGGGATGGAGGACATATGACAGAAAAGGAAATCGTGCAGGCGCTGCGGTGCTGCGCGAAGGGGCTTGGACACGACGACGCGTGCGAAAACTGCAAGGTCGGAGAAATCCAAGATAGGCGGGAATACATCGAGTTTGCGGCCGCTAACGTGATCGAGCGCCTGACCGCCGAGAACGCGGCGCTGCGGGAGAAGGTGCCGCAGTGGATCAGCGTGGAGGAACGGAGGCCGGAACCGCCGGAGGAGGGTGACACATGAACAAAGAACTGATGTTTTCGAGTGCAACAGATTTATGGGAAACGCCGCAGCAGTTCTTCGACGACCTAGACAATCTATTCCATTTTACGCTCGACGCATGCGCGCTTCCGGAAAATGCAAAATGTGACAACTATTATACGCCGGAGCAGGACGGGCTTTCCCAACCGTGGGAAGGCACGGTGTGGTGCAATCCGCCTTATGGGCGGCAAATTGGGAAATGGGTGGAGAAGGCGTATAATTCTGTTGCAAGTGGAGACGCAACCGTCGTTATGCTTCTCCCTGCAAGAACGGATACGAAATGGTTTCACGATTATTGTTATATCAATCGTTACGCAACTGTAAGATTTGTTCGCGGGCGGCTGAAATTTGGAGGCTGCAAAAACCCGGCACCGTTCCCGAGCATGGTTGTAATTTTTAGGAGGTAAGAATGGAAAGACTGACGTTTGAAGGGAACTTCTGCGACATCGCGCAGTGCCGAGACTCTGCGTGCAGGCAGTACGGCACTTGCACGCAGAAGGCGGTATGGAAAAGGCTTAAGGCCTACGAGGAGACGGGGCTGACGCCGGCTGAAGTCCAAAGTATGTCCGGCGAGTGGTGCGCGATGATGTCTGTTTTGAACAGCCTCGGAAGCCACGACAGACTGCGCGAGCTTGCCGAGGCCGACAAGGACGGGCGCGTGGTCGTGCTGCCGTGCAAAGTGGGCGATACGGTGTTTGCGCGTCTGTACAACAAAAGTAAATACGTGTGTGAGTGCAAGGTAAAGCAGATCGTCGTGGGCAATATTGGGTTTGTTACTTTTGCACCAATAGGAGCCCCAGAACGAGAATACGACGTATCGTTGAGAGGTTTCGGCAAGACCGTATTTTTTAGCCGCGAAGAAGCCGAGAAGGCTTTGCAGAAAATGGAGGACAAGAAGGATGGCTGAAACATACTGTACCGCATTTATGGAGGACTTGCCGCCTGAAAAGCAGGCTGAGGGTCTGGGCGTTCAGGCCGCCGTAATCCTCGGCGAATGCTTCCGGTGCAAAGACTATGCACGATGCTCCACAGACGAGACGTTCAAGTTCCCGGCAGATGCCGCCTGCATGGTGCGCAGGGATATGGTTTTGAAGGAATGGGGATTGGAGGACAAGAAGGATGACTGAACTGAAACCGTGCCCGTTTTGCGGGGGAGAAGCACTTCTTGAACCGTACAGAGCAAGAAAAGGGTATGAAGCATCAATACAATGCAATCAATGCTTGTGTTCTATGTCCACCATAACCTATGACGAAGAAGAAACGGCGATAGAGTCCGTTACGAAAGCATGGAACAGGAGGGTAAATGATGGCTAAGTTTATCTCAAAATCGCAGATGGAAGAACTGGAAGATGCCTGCACGTTTGGAATCGAGGGGGCGAACAAACTGCTCAAGAAATATGTCGGAATCCAAGCCAGAGCGTACACGGCGTACAACTACTACGACGAAGATGACAATTTCCTCGCGAACAGCGATGAAGCGGACCTTGACGGGTTGCTTGAAATGGCAGGCGTGGAGGTGCGGCATGGCGGGTGATTATATCAGCCGCGAAGCGGCGCTGGCAGATTTTGAATCCTGCAACGCGGGAAATCCGAACTGGACACCGCAGAGGGTGAAAACGCTTCTGCTGCGCCAGCCCGCCGCCGACGTTGCGCCGGTAGTGCGGTGCAAGGACTGCATTTACAACATCGATGGCATGTGCTTTTCACGCACGTCCTTCAAAAACGCTGTTGCTGTCGAGCCAGACAATTTTTGCAGTTGGGGCGCGACCGAATGAGCGGGCTGCGGTTTGAGAGCATGGCGGACATGCCGCCGAGGATGCGGGAGCTTTACGCGAAGCAGGCGCGCGACCTCTCAGGCGCTGCGGCGCCAGCTCCCCTTGCGAAGGGGAGCCAAGGGAAAACGAAATACGGAAGCCAGAAGGCAGAACGCGGCGCGGTGCGCTTCGACAGCCAGAAAGAGGCGCGGCGGTACGACGAGCTGATGGTGATGCTCCGCGCGGAGATCATTACAGATCTGCGCTTACAGCCGCAGTTTACGCTGCAGGAGAGCTATCTCACAGAGAACGGACAGCGAATCCGCGCGATCCGATACACGGCGGACTTTTCTTACCGCTTCGGCGGAAAGCTGGTGGTAGAGGATGTAAAGTCCAAGCCCACGCGCACAAAGGAGTACCTGCGCAACAAAAAAATGATGCGATCCAAATACGGGATCGATATACAGGAGGTGTAGGGATGGCAGAGGATGAAAAGCGCTGCACGTTGCCGAAGTCGGCGCGATGCTGCCAGATGGAGTACGCGGGCGACGAGGCCTGCACGCACTGCGGATGGCAGCCGGAGGAGCGGGCACGCAGAAAGGCACTGCCGCTCACGGAGGATGAAAACGGCGTGCGGAGAAAGCACGTCGGGAAGGAGCAAACAGATGGCTGAAATCATGCAATATTTTGCCGTAGAGCTGGATTCGTTTGTAAATGAGTACAACGGCAAGCATTGGGATGTGGATTTCGTTGGAACGGAGTATCCCCCGAGGATCGTGATGGAGCAGGCGACACCGCCTCTCTATAAGATCGAGGAGGATGGAAAACGGACGATCGAGCCGAATCCGACGGTACAGATCATCGGCAGGCCGGACTTGCAAGTAGTGACGACCGGCAAACTCCAGATCAGCAAAAAAGATCTTACCAAGATGGTAAACGGTGCGGCAAATCTATTGGAGCTGTTCCTGCACGGGTTTATGCAGGAGCGCAAGGAGATCGAGGCGCAGCCGAAGCCGGGAGAACTGATTTTTTGATGGACTTATGCCTGCACACTGTGCCATGAGGTGTGCAGGAGGGAGACTCGGCTTAAGGCTCCGGGCGCGGCAGCTGCAAAGGCCGCGCCCGGGTAAAAAATGAGGAGTGGATAGTATGCCGACGATGATAACGATGCAGTGCGCACACTGCGGGAAGGTATTCCAGCGAGAGCTGCACAGGATGAATCATGCAAAAAAGTTTTATTGCAGCCAGACGTGCGCGGCAAAACAGGTGGCGCAGGATCGCGAGGGCGTTCCGTTCGAAAAGAAAAATTTCCCGACGCAGACGCGCATCCGGATCACGGCAAGGATACCGGTATTCCAGAAGCTTCAGCCAAAGGTGGGCGCGGTGTATAATGCGCTGAAATTTGAGGCAAGGTACGGTGGACACGGAGGATATGTGATCGAGTCCGGCGGAAAGAAGATCAATGTGCGGCTGGACGAGGCAGTGGAGGTGACGTGATGGTAAGAGAAGAAAAGCAATGGGGAGAACGCGCGCTAGAGCTGCTGCAGGCGGATAGAGAGGGGCGCGTCCTCGTCCTTCCATGCAAGATAGGCGATACGGTGTACCGCATCCAATATGTACAGAAACCGAATGGACGGTACAGGATGGGCGTGGCGGAGTTCAAATTTACGCTGCTGTGCCTATATGAGATGGGCAAAAGGATATTTCTCACGCGCGAAGAGGCTGAGAAAGAACTCGAAAAAATGAAAGAGTAGCGCTGCGCGCTGAACGCATGGCCGGAGACTCCGGCCATGCTTTGAACGGGCAGAATGCTTGCAGGGGCGGACGGCTCTGTCCGCCCGGAAGGAGTGGCGGAAATGGCGAAAAGGCACAAGCGGCGGTTATTTGCCGGGGCGGTATGCACCCAGATCGTCTACAACGTGAGCGAACAGGCGGATATCAAGAGCAGCAAGCCGAGAAAGCCGCGCTTCGCCACGCAGGCTGAACGCGACGAATTCAACTCCAAAATTTCAGCGGGCAAATTCGTGGCGCTTATCAACGCAAACTTCGGCCCGTCCAGCCTCTACTCCACGCTGACGCTCAGCGCGGAGTTTGAGGCGCATACCGTGGAAGAGATCAAGCGCATCCGGGACAACTACTGGCGCAGGCTTACATACCGATACCCGGAGGCGAAGATCGTGATGGTATACGGGCGCGGAAAATCTACGAACCGCTTCCACATCCACATGATCTCCGACGGCATCCCGGAGGACGCCATTGCGAAGCTGTGGGGCCTCGGAAGCGTGGTCGAGAGCAGGCACCTTCGCAAGCACAACTATTATGTAAACCAGAACGGTGAAAAGGTAGACCATGGGCAGGACTACGAGGCGCTGGCGAACTACCTGCACGGCCACTGGCAGAAGGAGTTCGGGGGCCACAGATACAAGGCAAGCCGCACCTGCACCAAGCCGGAGCCGGAGCCTGCGACCGAGGCCGTGCGGGAGTACAGCCCGGAGCATCCGCCGGTCGCCCCGCGCGGCTATGTGCTCGTTGAGGCCAGAGTTACACAGTACGGATACCAATACTATAAATATGTATTCGATCCCAAAAGGATGAAAAATTGAAGCGGACGGGAGCCGCTTAAATCTTGCCTTGTAAATGTGTAGGGTTTTGCGACGATGCCGAGGGGAGGCGAAAAAAGTACTTGCAATGCGAACAAAAGTGTGGTAAGGTGCTAGTGAGGGAAGGAGACCGCGTCGTCTGCCCGATATGCGGCAGACGGACGTCGGTCCGACTGCTGGAGTCCACACGGCTCCGGGACTTCCCGCTGTACTGCAAAAATTGCAGGAACACCACGATCGTGAATACTGAGCCTGAGCCTATGAGCCTGAGCCGATGATCTGTCCGCTGCTGCGGAGGTCGTCGGCTGCTTGTGCATCCGAAGGGCAATATGGACGAGCGAAAGCCGGATCTCCGCGAAAGCGGGGGTCCGGCTTTTTTGCATATTTCGGAGGCTGTGCCGGGCGAAGGCCCGAGGCAGTACGAGCCATGTTCTTTCCTTCCTACTGGGCGCGGAGTTGGGGACCTCCGCGCCTGGCAGAGCTTCCGAAAAACGAAAGGGGGCGAAGAGCCTGAACGAAAAGGTATACAAGAGCGCGCGGGAGCTTCGCTCCGCGATCGACCGGTATTTCGCATCGATCTGCTACCGGGAGCCGGTGACGAGGACGGAGCCGGTGCTGGAAGATCGGGAATTTATCAAAAACGGAGAACGGATCGTGATGCAATGCCCCGCGCTCGACAAATACGGACACACGCAGACGGCGGTCGTGCCGGTGATGCGCGGGAAAAAACCGCTCATGCGTGAGGTATGGACACGGCCTCCGTGCATGCCGGAGCTGCTGGGCGCGCTGGGACTGGACGAAAAGCAATGGAGCGCGATGCGCACATCGGAGGAGTTTGCAAAGACCTGCGCGCGCGCAGGGGCGCGAATCGAGATCTACAACATCCAGCGGCTCGACAGCTCCGCCGCGAACGGCGCAAAGTTCCATCTGGAACGGAAGTTCGGATGGGATGAAAAGACAAGCGGCACGACGGAGACGGAGATCGAGCTTCCGGAGGAGATCGCACAATGGCGAAGATAACGCTCGACTTTTCGCGCATCTCCGACAAGCAGAGGCGCTTCATGGAAGCGCTGACGCGCTATGTGGCCTACGGAGGGGCCAGAGGCGGCGGAAAAAGCTGGTCCGTCCGCGCAAAGTCAAAGCTGCTGGCGCTCAGCTGGCCGGGGATCAAGATCCTCATTGTGCGCCGGACGTATCCGGAGCTGCTCAACAACCACATCAACCAGCTCAGGCAGGAGCTGAACGGCGTCGCGCGGTATGCGCAGGACAAAAAGCTCCTGACATTCCGCAACGGCTCCACGATCAAGTTCGGATACTGCGCAAACGACAGCGACGTTCTGCAATATCAGGGCGCGGAATACGACGTGGTATTTATCGACGAGGCCGCGCAGCTCAAAAAGGAGTGGCTGGACGCCATCGACACAACGGTGCGCGGTACAAACGGGTTCCCGAAGCGCACCTACTACACGCTCAATCCGGGCGGCCAGAGTCACGGATATTTCAAGCGGCTTTTCATTGATCGCATTTTTGAGGAAGGCGAAAAGCCGGAGAATTACACGTTCATCCAGGCGCTAGTCACCGACAACAAGGCGCTCATGGAGACACAGCCGGAGTACGTACAGACGCTGCAAAAGCTGCCGGAAAAGCTCCGGCAGGCATGGCTGGAGGGCCGGTGGGATATTTACGAGGGCCAGTTCTTCGAGGACTTTATCAACAACCCGGAGGGATACCGGACACGGCAGAACACCCATGTGATCGAGCCGTTCACGCCCGATCCGGGCTGGACGATCTGCCGGAGCTACGACTTCGGATACGGAAAGCCGTTCTCCTGCGCGTGGTGGGCCGTCGATTACGACGGCGTGATCTACCGCATTCTGGAGCTTTACGGATGCACGCGCGAGCCGAACACCGGCGTCAAGTGGTCGCCGGATGTGCAGTTTCAAGAGATCGCGAAGATGGAGCGAGAGCATCCATGGCTGGCCGGAAAGCAGATCACCGGCGTGGCCGACCCTTCGATCTGGGACGCTTCGCGCGGAGAAAGCGTGGCGCAGACAGCGGCCAGATACCGCGTATATTTCACGCCGGGCGACAACAAACGCATTCCGGGCTGGATGCAATGCCACTACCGGCTGCAATTCGATGAGAACGGATACCCGCGCATGTACGTTTTCAACACCTGCAAGGCGTTCCTCCGGACGATCCCACTGCTCATGTACGATGAGCACAAGCCGGAGGACCTGGACACGAGCCTTGAGGATCACGTCGCGGACGAATGGCGGTATTTCTGCATGTCGAGGCCGGTGAAGCCGATGCTGGCCGTGCCGGAAAAGCCGCAGTGGATCGATCCGCTGAACATGATGGAGGAAAGATAATGCGTTACCCAGAACTGAACGCGCCTGCGCAGGAACAGCTGGTTACGGAGGCCTTCGCGGGCTACAACCACAACCTGCGCATTGCCGATGGCGAATTTTACGAGATGCAGAATCTCACCTCGGACTACTATCCCCTGCTGTCTCAGCGCGCGGCCCGCGCAATGGTCGGAGATTTCTCCGGCATCCAAGGGCTGCTGGCAAAGGACGCGCTGGCATGGATCGAGGACGGCGTGCTGTGGTACAACGCGCTGTCCATGGCTCCGTACATGGGCGGGGTGCTGCTCTCCGAGGGACAAAAACAGATGGTGTCCATGGGCGCGTACATCTGCGTTTTCCCGGACGGATGGTATTTCAACACCGAGGACTACACGGACAACGGCTACATGGGCCATGAAAACCTCGTGGACTGCACGCAGACGGCGCTTTCCATCAAGGTCTGCACCGTGGACGGGGCCGTTATCACGATCACATACCGGCAGCAGGCCATGCCGGAGGACGCCGCGAACGACGCCTACTGGCTGGATACGGGCAAGCATGAACTGAAACAGTGGAGCTCCGTGCAGAGCCAGTGGGTGAGCATCCCGACGGTATACGTCAAGCTGGAGGCAAACGGCATCGGAGCGGGCTTCAAAAAGTATGACGGCGTGCAGATCAGCGGGCTCGACGGGACGGATCAGGTAGAAAAGCTCAACGGCTCCCACGTCTTGCAGGATGTCGGAGACAACTACCTTGTGGTTGTCGGGATCGTGGACGCGGACGTGAGCCAGAGCACCGGCGAGGTCAAGGCCGCCCGGCGTGTGCCGAAGATGGACTACATCACCGAGAGCGGTAACCGGCTCTGGGGATGCCGGTACGGCGTATCCGATGGGAAAACCGTCAATGAGCTGTACTGCTGCAAGCTGGGCGATTTCAAGAACTGGGAGTGCTATCAGGGCATTTCGACCGACTCATGGCGCGCAAGCTGCGGTACGGACGGACGCTTCACAGGAGCCGCGACGCTGGCAGACAGCCCGATCTTCTTCAAGGAGGACTGCTTCCACCGCATTTATCCGAGCGCGCAGGGCGCGCATCAGGTAAAGGAGATCAAGGCCCGAGGCGTACAGCGCGGAAGCGAACAGAGCCTGACCGTTATCGCAGACCGGCTTTACTACAAGGCACGGGACGGTGTGTGCGTCTATGACGGCTCCCTCCCCTATCTAATCTCGGACGCCTTTGGGACGGAGCTTTACAGAAAGGCGGTTGCCGGGGGCGTGCGCGGGAAGTATTTCATCTCGATGCAGGACAGCAGCGATGCCTGGCAGCTTTTCGTATATGACACGCTCAAGGGGCTGTGGCACCGGGAGGACGGCATGCACGCGACGCAGTTCGCCGCGCTCGACGATGAGCTTTATATGCTCCGCGCGGACGGGATGCTCGTCACGGCCTACGGCTCCGGAGGCGGAAATATCGAGCCGGAGATCCCATGGTCGGCAACAACCGGGATCATGACATGCGGCCTCGTAGGAAAGAAATATATCTCACGGCTGAATCTGCGAATGCAGCTGCCCGTCGGAAGCGCGTGCGACTTCTGGATCGAATACGACTCCTGCGGGGAGTTCCGGCACGCCGGACACATGGACGGACACGGACTGCGGACGTTCCTGCTGCCGATCCGCCCGCAGCGGTGTGACCATCTGCGGTTCCGGATCACAGGAAAAGGGCCGTTTAAGCTCTACAGCATCGGGCGCGTACTGGAAGCCGGAAGCGACGCCTGACGCGAGAAGGAGGAAACATGGACGAAAACGCGAACATGACGACGATACAGGACGTGCTGGGCGACATTGGAGCGGGTGAGGCGATGCAGCCCATCGGCGTGGCGCAGATCCGGACGGCCATGGACACGCTGACCAAGTACAAGGCCGGAAAGTCAGCGCTCGAAAAGCGGCTCATTGCCTGCGAGCAGTGGTGGAAGCTCCAGCACTGGCAGGAAATGAGCCCGAGCGGGAATCCATACGATCCACAGTGGCGGTCTGCTTGGCTGTTTAACGTAATCATGGGCAAGCACGCGGACGCCGTGGCGGCGTTCCCGGAGCCTGCTATCCGGCCAAGAGAGCCGGACGACCGCTCCGAGGCGGCGATGCTGACCAGCATCGTGCCGGTGATCCTCGAACAGAACGATTTCGAGGAGACCTACTCCGATTCGTGCTGGACGAAGATGAAGCAGGGAACGCTGGCATGGGGCGTGTTCTGGGACAGCTCCAAGCTCAACGGCCTCGGGGATGTATCCATCCGGGAGATTGATCTGCTCAACCTCTTCTGGGAGCCGGGCGTGACCGACATCCAGAAAAGCAAGAACCTGTTCTACGCGGAGCTGGTGGACAACGACGTGATCAGGCAGCGGTATCCGCAGGTCGGCGACACGCTGCGCAGCGACAACACCTTTGTCAGCAAGTACAAGACGGACGATCAGGTGGATACGACGAACAAGTCGCTTGTGGTGGATTGGTATTACAAGAAGATCGAGAACGGAAAAAGCGTGCTTCACTTCTGCAAATTCGTGGGCGAGACGGTCCTTTCCGCGACCGAGAACGATCCCAACATGCAGAGCGGGCTTTACGAGGACGGAGATTATCCGTTCGTGATCGACGCGCTGTTCCCGGTGAAGGGCTCCATTGCCGGATACGGCTATATCGACATCGGCAAGAGCGCACAGGAGCAGATCGACCTGCTCAATCAGGCGATCCTGAAAAACTCCGTAATGGCGTCCACGCCGCGCTGGTTCATCCGCAGCGACGGAAGCATCAACGAAAAGGAATATGCCGACTGGCGCAAGCCGTTCGTGCACGCGGCCGGCAATCTGGGGCAGGACTCGGTGATGCCGATCACGGTCAGTCCCCTGTCGGCCAACTACATAAACGTCATTCAGAACAAGATCGAGGAGCTGAAATGGACGACCGGCAACACGGACGTAAACAACGGCTCGGTGTCCTCCGGCGTGACGGCGGCCAGCGCCATTGCCGCATTGCAGGAGGCGTCCGGGAGAAGCTCAAAGGACGCGACGCGCTCGGCATACCGGGCATACGCACGGCTCATCCGCATGGTGATCGAGCGCATCCGGCAGTTTTACGATCTGCCGAGAAAGTTCCGCATCCGGGGCCAGCTCGGGACGGAGGAATACGTCACCTACTCCAACCAGAACCTCAAGCAGCAGGAGCTGCTGGGCCTTGGCGGAGATGTGTCCTGGCGAAAGCCGGTATTCGATATCGAGGTATCCGCGCAGAAGTCCTCCGAATATACGAGGCTCAGCCAGAACGAGCTGGCGCTGCAATTCTATCAGCTCGGGTTCTTCGATCCGACAAGGGCAGATCAGGCGCTGGCGACGCTCGACATGATGGATTTCGACGGCAAGGACGAGATCAGCCAGAAGATCGCGCAGAACGGGACGCTCCAGCAGGAGCTGGCAAGCTGGCAGCAGATGGCGCTGGCACTGGCGGAGCGCTTCGACCCGGCCATGGCGGACGGGCTGGCACAGCAGATCCTTGGCGCGGATGCACAGGCACAGGCTCCGGCCGCCGGAAGCGCAAAGGCAGAAATGCCAGGCGAAGGAGCGGGCACGGAGGCAAAGACCGTGACGGATGCGCGTGAGCAGTCGCAAAAGAGCACGCAGCCGGACTGAGCGGCAGAAAACGTATCGACCGCGCACAGCGCGACGAGATAAATTCAAGGGCTCGCCCACCAACGGGCAGAAAGGAGCATTATGCTTCGCAAAATTACATTCCAGTTTTTCGCCGCCGACGCAGGCGGCATGGGCAGTATGACGGCACCCGCCCAGCCGACCACGAGCAGTCCGGCCACGGCCCTTGTCGGCACGACCGGTTGTCCAAACGGCCCAGAAGGAGCCCCCGGCCCTGCGGCAGCCGCGCAGACAGCACCCGTCGCTCAGGTGCAGAAGGAAGAAGAAAGCTTTGAGAGTCTTATCAAGGGCAAGTACAAGTCCGACTACGAGCGGAGCGTAAAAGCCGCCGTCTCGGAACGGCTCAAAGGGACAAGGCGGACGATCAGCAAGTTCTCCCCCATCCTCGATGTGCTGGGCCAGCAGTACGGCATCGACGTCTCCGATCCGGACAAGATCGACTATGACGCGCTGACCAGAAGGCTGACCGACGACAAGCGGCTTTACGAGGCCGAGGCCATGGAGAAGGGCATCCCGCTGGAAACGCTGATGCACACGAAGCAGCTGGAGAGGCAGAACGCCGCGCTCCAGCGCGAGAACGCGGCAGCGCAGGGAGAGATGCAGCGGCGGGCGGAATTTGACCGCATCGTCGGACAGTTCGCGGAGGTACAGGCGATGTACCCGCAGGCGGATCTGTCGCAGGAGCTGGCAAACCCGGACTTCGGGCGGCTGGTCTCCAACGGCGTCCCGGCGCTGACGGCCTATGAGGTCGTACACAAGGCGGAGCTGGCGGCAGCGCGGACGCGCGCCGTCGCGCAGGCAACACAGCAGCAGATCGTAGCCGGTATCCAGGCAAACGGGATGCGCCCTCCGGAGGGCGCGGCCAACGCCGGAAACGGTATGCCCGTACAGTTTGACCCTCGAAAGCTCACGAAACAACAGCGCGACGAAATTCGCGCACGAGTCAATCGGGGCGAGAAGATCACCTTTTGAGTGTCAGCCCCGGGAAGGGAGCTAAATTTTGAAGAAACTTTTTGAGATCATGCAGGTATGCCACGCACCGGACGCCGGTACGCTGGTCAACACCACGCAGAACTATGTAAACGCATACGACGGCACGACGCAGGCGTTCGCAGCGCCCAACGACCTGTCGTCGCTGATGAAGACCTACTACGACACCGAGCTGCTGGAAAACGCGCGTCCGAACCTGATTCACGCGCAGTTCGCCAGAAAGCAGCCGCTGCCGAAGGGCAGAGGCAAGAAGGTCGAATGGCGCAAGTGGAACACCCTCGCGGACGCTTCGGCGCTGACCGAGGGCGTCATTCCCACGGGCCAGAAGTTCGGACAGTCGAGCATGACGGCGAGCATTCTCCAGTACGGCACCTATCTGACGGTATCCGATCAGCTGGAACTGCACGCCATCGACAACACCATTCTTGGCGCGACCGAGGAGCTGGGCGCTTCGGCGGGCACCACGCAGGACAAGCTCGTCCGCGATACCCTCGCAGCTGGACAGACCGTCCAGTACTGCGACAAGGTGAGCACGGCGGGCGCGCATACCGCCGTCGATACCAGAGCGGGCATGGACACCACATCCAAGCTGACCCCGACCGAGGTCAACAAGGCCGTGACCACGCTGAAAAAGCTCAAGGCGCCGACGATCAACGGCAAGTACGTCGCGATCATCCACCCGTCGGTCGCGTATGACCTGCGCGAGAACAAGGAGTGGATCGAGGCGCACAAGTATGCGGCGGTCACGCCGCTGTTCACCGGCGAGATCGGCGAGCTGCACGGCGTGCGCTTCATCGAGACGACTGAGGCGAAGATCTGGAACAACAACACCTGCCCCGTCAAGACGGCAGCCGGTTCGGGCGGTACGCCTGCGGCGACCTACTACAGCGTGTACTCCACGCTCTTCCTCGGCAAGGACGCCTTCGGCATGATCGATCCGGAGGGCGGCGGTCTGGAAATGATCGTAAAGAGCAAGGAGCAGGCGGGCGGCCCGCTGAACCAGTTCAGCACGCTTGGCTATAAGTTCTCCACCGCGACGAAGATCCTCTATCAGGATCGCATGGTCCGCGTAGAGAGCCTGTCGGAGTATTCCGGCACGGACGAGGCCAACTAAGGAGGGAAACCATGGCAGAGGTAAAGACCAAGGCCGAAGCGCAGGCAACGAAGAGCATCTTCCTGCCGCGCGCATCGGAGACAGAACAGCAGTTCGAGTTCGTATGCATCAACGGCAAGGCATATCAGGTGCCGCGCGGCAAGCCCGTGGAGGTGCCGCTGGCGGTGGCCGAGGTGCTGGAGCACGCGCAGATGCAGGAGACGGAGCTTTTTGAGCGCGTCCACGAAATGCAGCAGCAGTGATAATGAGGGCCGCGCAAGCGGCCCTTTTATCGAATCTGGAAAATGAAAAGGAGGCAGTGAGCATGACCATCCGAGAGGCGATCGAAGCCGTTGACCGGCTCACGCCAAATCAATATGAGAACATCGATAAGGTGCGCTGGCTCAGTGAGCTGGACGGCGTGGTCTATCTGGAAATAGAAAAAACACACGGGAGCGGGAATCCGGTCTGCGAGCCGTGGGTGCGGACGCGCGATCCGCTCGACCGCGAATGGTGCGGATGTGTGCCGCAGGAGAAGCCAAACGAACAGACGTTCGAAGGGTATCCGGAAACGGTCGATCTCGACACGAAGCTGCGCATTCCGTGGCCGTATGACGAAATTTACCGCTGGTATCTGGAGATGAAGATCTCCGACGCGAACGGAGAAATGACGCGGTACAACAACGCAATGGCCAAGTACAACGCCTACTACACGGCGTATCAGGATTTTTACAACCGGACGAACATGCCGAAAATGACGGCACCGTTCATCCATCTGTGAGGCGCATATGGGGAGCCTGACTTTACAGTATCCGCCCATGACCGGCGGGGACGCCGCGCAGCAGCTGGACGGGCTGCGGCGGTATCTGGTACAGCTGACGGATGAGCTGAACGGCGCGGACTGGTCGGCGGGCGCGGTGCTCACGCAGCTCTCGCAGGCCATTGACGCAAACGCGCTTTCGCAGGAGGAGCGGCTGACGGAGCTGAGCGGCTTTGCCGCGCTCAAGACGCTCATCATCAAGACGGCGGATTTCGCGGCGGAGAACTCCGAGGCATTCAAGCTCAAGCTCAGCGGAAACTATGTGGCCGTGTCGGATTTCGGGAAGTACTGGCAGGAGGCCAGCATGACCATTGACGGAAACGAGTTCGGCATCCGGCAGCTGTATGAGTTCTCGGCGGGCGTCAACAACGCCTTCACGGTGAACTCAAAGCAGTACGTCAAGACGGGTCTGCTGTACTACAACGGCGTGACGCCGGTCTATGGCGTAGGCGTGGGCAACATCGAGACGACCGTATCCAATGATAAGGAAGTTATCGACAAAACGAAGAACGAGCTGCTGACCGTCACATCCGGCAGGGTCAGCTTCTGGCAGGGCGGCAGTGAGGTCGCCTATCTGGCACAGAAAAAGCTCCACTTCCCTTCCGGGACGCTGGAGGCATTCGACGCGAAGCTGACCGGAACGGTCACGGCGGCGGCGGGGTCGAGCTTCGGGCCGTGGAGCATCTCCGAGAGCAGCATCTACCGCACCGACAACACATGGGGCGGGGCCGGGCTTTATTTCGGAACGTCCGGGCTTTCCATCGGGAGCGCATTCAAGGTGGACGCAAGCGGCAAACTGACCGCGACGGGCGCGGATATCACAGGCTCCATCAAGGCAAGCGATCTGCTGCTCAACCAGAACGGCAGCTACACCAGCATTCAGACGCAGCTTTCGTCGCTGGTAGCGGACGTGCAGGAGCTGACGGCGCTGGCCGCAACGGTAAGCACAAACACCTACGGCGGGCTGGACTCGCTCAACCTCAACATTGGCAACCGGGGATGGCTGAGCATCACGGGCGCCAGCACGGCGTCATCGGCGGTGGAGCTGTTTTCCTATGGAGCCGTGCGAATCATGGCAGACAGCGGCTCGGTGTATCTGGCACTGAGCGACAACAGCGCGTATATCCAGATCGCAGCCAGCGGAGCTGTGAGCATCAAGGGAACGAGCCTCACCTTTAACGGGGCCAGCATCAACACCTCCGGCAACGTCACGGAGGGTACCGAGGAGGCAACATGATGGTAAGAGAAGTAAACGAGCTGAGAAAGAAGATCGCAGAGGCGCTGAACGGGTCGAGGCTGCCGCCGGTCGTGGCGGCGCTGGTGCTCGACAGCTACCGGGCAGAACTGCAAAGGCTCGTGGAGATGCAGGAGGCGGCAGAGGCAGCAAGGCCGCCGGAGAAGGAGGACGCGGAAGATGGCACTGTACAGAGTAAATGACGACGGACGTGCGCCGTCCGGGCTTGGCGTCGGCGACGAGGTGGTCACGGCGGGAGGCACTTACCGCATCGACAGCGTAGGGGCCGACGGGCAGTACAAGTCCACGCTCGTAAACAAGGGCCAGACCACGCAGAGCTACAAGGGCGGCTATTCCACGCGGAACACGCTGCCGGGCTATTCCGACTACACGGCGGGCAGACTCGGGAATCTCGAAAGGGGCTACTCCCCTTCCGGCGCAGTCTCGCAGGCGAAGGCGTACCTCCAGCAGGTGCAGAGCCGGAGGCCGGGCGCGTATCAGTCGCGGTGGGACGCGGAGCTGGACAGCCTCTATGACCAGATCACCAACCGCAAGCCGTTCCAATACGATCTCAACCAGGACGCGCTGTATCAGCAGTACAAGGAGCAGTATCAGAGACTCGGCAGGACGGCCATGCAGGACACGATGGGTCAGGCGGCCAGCCTCACGGGCGGCTACGGCTCGACCTACGCAGAGCAGGTCGGCCAGCAGACCTACAACGCATACCTCCAGAGCCTGAACGATATCGTGCCGGAGCTCTATGACCGGGCGTATGGCCGGTATCAGGACGAGGGGCAGGATCTCTACAACCGGTACGGCCTCGTGAGCGACCGGGAGAGCATGGACTACAGCAAGTACCGGGACACGGTATCGGACTACTACAACGACCTTGCCGACGCGCGGAGCGCATACGACTCCGAGTGGAACAAAGATTACGCGCAGTGGTCGGACCAGCTCAGCTACTGGCAGCAGAAGGCCGCGCAGGAGCAGGCCTATTGGCAGTCGCAGCAGAAGGCCGCAGGCGGAAGCGGCGGCAGCGGAGGCGGAAGAGCGGGCAGCTCCGGAACCGGAAGCGGAAAGGGGTATATCGACAACACCTACAACAGCGGCGGTGCGGGCGGTGCAATGGCACAGACGTACAACCAGCTCAAGCGCGGCATGACCGAGTGGATCATGGCGGGACAGCCGGAAAAGGCATACGACCTGTTTTTGAGTATGGCGGGTCAACTCAATCTGAGCAATTCGACCGGAAAGAAGCAGTATAACGAGCTGGTCAGCATCCTGAACAAGGCGGGCTACGGAATCCCGAAGGAATAAGGAGTACAATATGGCAAAGAAACGCACAGGGCTTGATGCTCTGCGGGAGTATGAGGCGCGGAGCGGACGGCAGACACAGAGCGGAAACCAGCAGACAGGAAACGCAGGCAGCTCCGGCGGAACGTGGCGCAGCGGGCTTGACGCTCTGCGGGAGTATGAGGCAAGCGGCGGCGGGCAGAACGTAAAGAACGGCCCGTACAATCCGGATTACCGGACGAACACCAAGAAAGCGACGCCGCAGAGCTATGAGGAGGCATATCAGCAGTACAAGCAGTATGTCGCGGAGTACCAGAAGCAGACGGAATTCCCGCGCAGGGTATCCGTCGGAACGGCTGCCCAGCAGGCGGGCGGAAGCCAGAAGCGGGACTACAGCCGCATGCTCGGCCTGAATCAGCTCGACGGGGATATGCAGGCGCGCGTACAGGCGGCACAGGATATTCAGAAGTATCTACAGTTTCAGCGCAAGGTGCAGACCGGAACGGCGGCCCAGCAGGCGGCGACGAACGCCGGGCAGGACTATAGCCGTCTGATCGGGCTGAATCAGTTTGACGGGGAGCTGGAAAGACGGGCTGCGGAGCAGGAAAAGCGATACAGGGAGACGGTCCTGCCGGATCAGCTGCGCGGCATGAAGCGGACTTCGGCAGAGATGCAGAAGCAACTGGATCAGCTATATGAGAAGAAATCCGACGAGCATTTCCGAGACTATCAGTTTGACGAGAACGGGACGGCCTGGTACACCGATGAGAACGGGACACGCAGACAGGCTCGAGGAGTCAGGGACATACAGAGAGAGATCGACACGCTGGAGACCAGAAAAGCGGCACTGGATTCCGCACGCGCACTGGGGCAGGCGGAGAACACGATCGGCGCGCTGGATGAAGAGACACGGGAGCTTCTGCGGGAATACAACAAGACCGGATACCTGGCAGACAACGAAGGAGCAGAATGGAAGCTTCGGCAGAAGGGATACTCCTACGATCAGATCAAACGGCTGGCAGAATACGAAAAGTATCTGGAGGACTTCGAGGATTACCAGAAGCGGTCACAAAGCGCGCGGAAGTTCGGCCAAGACGCGCCGGTCACATCGACCGTCGCTTCTTCCCTGCTCGCCCCGTTCAAGGCGCTCGGAAACATCGAATCGCTTCGCGGCATTCTGCCGAAGTGGCTCGGCGGATACCAGAACGAGGACATGCCGACAAACATCTACAGCCCACTGTATTTCGCAACGCACGAGTCGAGCGGCATCAGAAGCGGCGTCATGGAGGGCATGGGGCCGGTCGGACAGTTTTTGTATCAGGCAGGAACATCCGCGCTGGACAGCGCGGTCAACATGGCCGTATCGACCGCAATCGTCGGAACGACGGGACTCAGCGGAGAAGCGGCGTCCTCGGCGGTGGCAGAGACGATGAACTGGGTGATGGGGTCGCAGGTCGCGGCGGATTCCGTGTATGCGGGAATTCAGAGCGGCAAATCCAATCAGGAGGCGCTTATTGACGGCATTGTTGAGGGCGCGATCGAGGGATTCACGGAGAAATACTCTGTGGGCGACATCATCGAGACCATGCTCAGCGGAAAGCAGGTGTGGAAGAAAGCGATGCGGGCGTTCGCGTCCGAGGGCGCGGAAGAGATCGCCTCCAACTGGCTCAACCGAATCTACGACGTTGTGGCAAAGCACGACCGGGGCGAGGTCATGGGCGCATATGCGGAGTATCTTTCGAAGGGCAATACGAAGGAAAAAGCGCTTGCGCTGACGCTGGGAGACATGCTGGCAGAGGATGGGCTTTCGTTCCTCGCGGGCGGCATTTCCGGCCTTGCCATGTCCGGAGCATACGCAGGAACGAACAAGGCCGTGGAGGCACGCAGCAGGGGCAAACAGCTGAACGTGATCGGACAGGTCATGGACGCAGTGGAGTCGATGGCAAAGGAGCGCGGGGATCAGGCGACCGCAGCGGCTGCACAGGCGGTCATGGACAAGGTAAAGGCCGGTCAGATGCCGGAGACGGCAGAGGTGCAGGCAGTTGTGAATTCGGCGGTCAAGGCCGATCAGGCCGCGCAGGCCGAGGCGGCTTTTCAGACGTACAACCAGTATGCGGATGAACGGGATGCGCGGCAGGCGGCAAGAGAAGCCCCGCAGCAAGCAAGCGTGCAGACCGTACAGGCCGTTCAGGAAGCGGCAAGGCCGCAGCAGACACCGGCGCAGACCGCACAGGCCGTGCAGGAAGTACAGAATGTACAGACGCAGACCGGGAAGAGAACGCAAGCAGACGCCGGACGGCGAGCAGAGACGCGGGAAATCGACTTCAACAAGGAACCACAGCTCACAAAATACGAGCAGGCGCAAGCAAAAAAAGACAGAGTGTTTTCACTGGAGCCGGAACGAAGAGACGAGATATTTGGAAGCTGGAGCAACGCAAACGAGCAGTTTGCAAAAAGAACAAAGCAGATAGAGCGGGACTATACAGACAGATACGGGCTCAACAGCGGGACTGCGGTGGACATTGCTTATATGATGAACTGGCTAAACAGTCGGTTTATAAACTCGTACTTGAGTACACTGACTGTAGAGAACGAGGAAGAAGCGCGCATTCTGACACAGGAAACACGGGAGATATTCGCAGCGGCGCAGGCAAAGGCAAGCACGGAGCTGAGCGGGTACACGCGAGACGCAACGCTGGAAGCGATCCAAGCGGCGCTGGAGCTGATCCCGGGCGGCACAGAAACGCAGAAAATGCAGCAAATGCAGAAGCCTTCAAGAGCGGAGCAACAGCAGATCACGCAGGAAGCGGAAGCACCGAAGACGGCACCTGCACAGGCGGCTTTTCAGACGGTTCAGGAAACAGAAGAGCAGGCACAGGGGCTGGCGCTTCCGGGGACAAAGCAGGCCGAACAGACCGCGCAGGCCGAGGCGGCTTTTCAGACGTACAACCAGTATGCGGACGAACGGGATGCGCGGCAGGAGGCAAGAGAAGCCCCACAGCAAGCAAGCGTGCAGGCCGTTCAGGAAGCGGAAAGGCAGCAGCAGACACCGGCGCAGACGGTAATTCAGGCGGATGCAGGAAGGAGAACGGAACAGTATGGACAGCAGGAAACTGGTAGCCGTAACGGCGAAGGACGGACAGAAAGCGTATATTCCGGAGGACAGAGTAGACGCATGGGCGCAGGCTCAGAAATCGAACGCACCCTTGAGCGACAAGGAGAGACAGTTCGCCTCCGCAATCGTGCGCGGGATCTTGGCGCAGAAAACATCAGCCCGGCAGAAGCGGGGCTGAAAGACGGAGACACCACAAAGTCGCTGCTGAAAATCCCGGTGGAAGCGTATGGGGAGCATGAAAAAGCGCTCCAGAAGGCCGTGGAGGCCCGTGGAGCGTCGCTCAATATCGTCATGGGAAGAATTCGGCTTGCGAACGGAACGGCGGTGGATGAGTTCATAGACACCGGAACGCGGCAGATCACTGTGCGCGCGGACTGCACAAAGTGGGCGATGGAAAATCTGATCAATCATGCTCTTTTCCATGATCTGAGCACAGAACAGAGAAACGCAGCTGCGCAGGCGGTGGCTGACCGTTTCAGCGAATCGGAGCTGATGGCGATCGCCGGGCAGTACGTCAAGCGGATGCGCGGCGTCTATGAGGGCATGAGCGAGGAAGCGCTTCTCAACATCGCTACGGAGGAAGTCCTTGCGGACGCGGCAGGAAGAATGCTCCGGTATACGGACGCGGACGCGACAAAGTTCACAGAGACGGTGCGGGCAATTTTGGGAGAAAGCATAGCGAAACCGGATGCAGAGAAGCCGACGAAGAATCAGAGATATTCTATAAGCGACAGACTGGGCGAAGATCTACGGAAGGTGTTCGACGGGACATACAAGGCGGAAAGCGGGGAAGTCTACATCGGGGAGACGTCGAACTTTCTGACGGATGTGATCGGCGCAGATGCACTGCACGTCACAATGCCAGCGAACAAGGCATATTCTGCGATGGCGACCGAGGCACAGGCAAAGAAAGATGGTCGGTACAAGCAGAACGTCAATTACCACGGACTCGGCGCAGATGGCCTGCAACGGGTGCTGAACGCATCGGAAAACCCCGTTGCCGCATTTGCCGACACCGCCGGGGCAAACGGGAAACGTGCCAGCAATATCGTTCTGGTCACTGGAGAGGCTGGGAAAGGCGGCCCGATCGTCGTCATTGAGACGCTTAACACAAAGGGCACATTGAATGGGAAGCGCATCGACGCGAACAAGGTAATCACCAGCTATGACCGTGCAGCTCTGATCAGTGACCTTGAGGCAGCAGCATCGGACGGGCGGCTTCTGTATCTGGATAAAAAAAGAAGCCAAGCCGCGCTTGCTGGGGTACCAGCGGCCAATTCGCTGGCAGCCATACAAGGCGGTGACTTCACTACCAATATACGCAACTTTATAGCAGGTGTCAAGTGGGAAAAATCGGGAGCGTCAAGCTACACATCGGGGGCAGCCGACGGGAAAACCACATTCGCAAAGGCATATGAAGAGGCGCAGCAGAAACAGCGCTACTCCCCTGCCGGCACTGAGACGGATGCAGAGGCAGACACGGCGACGGAGGACGCGGCGAAAAAAGCGGCGGAGGGCGTGCCGATCTTCAATTTTGATGCGAAAGCCGACTGGGCGTACAGCAGTGATCCAAATCCGTTTTACCGGCTGATGGGCATTACGCCGCCGGGCGTAAGGGTCGGCATCGTAACGCAGGGCGCACGCGCTGCGGACTGGATCGGAAACGGAAAGGCGTACACAAAGGCTCTGCTAGACTTCGTGACAAAGCCGGATCGATCCACAAAGACGCTGACGCTGCAATTCCCAAATGCAGACGGGACATACCGGGCGGAGACTGTCCAGAACACGAAGTTCATGCAGGATGTATACAAGTATTATGCCGAGACCGTGCCGGAGGGACAGCGGCTTGACGAGGCGAATTTCTGGATGATGCGGAGAAAGATTGCCGAAGGGAACATCCTGACAAGAATCCGGGCCATGAGCGCAGAGGCAAAGGGTCAGGCTTGGCAGGAAAGCAGCCGGAATGACTTCAAGAGTACGGGCGCGCTCGAAAAAATGGGCGTGAAGGTCGAACGCTCCGTAGGCAGATACGGGAAAACGCAGACGCTCATTGAGATGGACAAGGCGTTCAAGCAGGCCAAGAAGGAGGTCAACCGCGCGATAGACCGGCTGGGCGCTACCGCAAAGGAGGTCGCGTTTGCGAGGCAGATCGCGGACGGCGTGTTTGATATGCAGGACATCCCGAAAGGCTTCAGCAAGCGCGTCGTGCTGAGTCTGGTGGATTACATGAACGCCGAAGCGGCGCTTGGCGAAGATCGGCTTGCAGCGCAGAGAAAGGCGATCCGGCAGGACACGACGGCAGTGCTGGAGACGCTGTTCAAGGACGTCAAGGACAATAAAGTGCAGGATATGTTCACGCTCAACCACCGGACAGCGCAGCGGAATATGCTGAAAATCTTCGGAGACGAGACCGGCGAGAAGATCAACAAGGCGATCTTCGACCCGATCAAGGGCAATGAATCCGAGAGAATACGCTTTATCAACCGGCAGTTTGACGATGTGCGCGAATTTGCGGATTCGACGGGCAGAAAATCGGAGCTGACACACGAGGAGAGCATTCTTGTGCAGCTCGTGATGGAGGGCAAGGCAACGGAGGCGCTGCTCGGGGATATGCCGGGAAACCCACAGATCACAAAGGCGGGGTTGAAGATCGCAGACGGGATGAAGGCCAGCGAGGCGGCAAAGAGCGAGCACCTAAACAAGAACGAAAAGCAGCTGGCGAAGATGTATGCATCGTGGGTCGGGGCGCTGCGCATGATGGCCGACGGCAAGATCGACGCGGTGAAGATCGACAACGCCGCAAAGGCATACACGCAGAAATACAATGAGTTTTACGCGGCAATTAACGATTTCCTCGTGGCGCACGGATATGAGCCGATTGGGTTTATTCAGAACTACGCGCCGCACATGCAGTCGGAAGAGAGCCGGGGCGCGCTCGACTCGGCACTGAAAGCGCTGGGACTCAACGAGGATACAGTGACGCTGCCGACCAGCATTGCCGGATTAACTGCGGATTTCAAGCCAAACAAGCGCTGGAATCCGTATTTCCTGCACCGGACAAGCGAGACATACAACTTTGACGCAGCAAAGGGCTTCGAAAGCTACGTTGCGTATATGTCCGAGGTGTTCTATCACACGGACGATATCATGACGGTGCGTGCGCTGAGCGATTATCTGCGACGGCGGTACTCGTCGGAAGAGATCAGCTTCGACATTGACCGGTATACATGGCTGCAAGAAAAGCTTCCGGACGAACAGCTGCTTTATTTGCAGCAGGAAGGAAAGCTTCCACACGGAACGATCGCAGATCAGGCGGAGCTGGACGCGATGATCGAAGCGGAGCTTGACAAACTTTACGAGGACGCAAAAAACAAAAGCACTTACTCCAACCTTGTCGTGTGGCTGGACAACTATGCAAATATTCTCGCGGGGAAACAGACCATGGGAGACCGCTCCACGGAGGCAGACTTCGGGCGGAAGATGCTGAATCTCGGGAACAAGGCCACGCGCGGGTTCGGCGCGGCGAAGGTCGCGGGAAACATTGCGACGATCCTCAACCAGGCATCGCAGCTGCCGGTCATTGTCGCGGAAAAGGGCGTCCGGAACACGGCGGCAGCCGTCAAGGACATGGTGACCGGGCAGCTGCGAAAGGCAGACTTCGCAATGGAAAGCGACTATCTGACGAGCAAGAAGGGCGTACACTTTCTTGTCACAGATGAAAAGAATATGTACGAGTGGGCGCTTGACAAGGTGGGTCAGGTGCAGGAGTTCGCGGACGCCATGGTATCGACGATCGCAGTGCGGGCGGCCTATCTGGAGGGCATCCAGAAGGGCATGACGCACGAACAGGCCATGCGCTACGCCGACAAATACGGCGCGGCGGTCATGGGCGACCGCTCGAAGGGTGCAAAACCGGTCGCGTTCAACTCCAAAAGTCCGGTCATGCAGCTTGTGAACACCTTCCAGCTGGAGGTCGCCAACTCGTGGGAACATCTGACGCAGGACACGGCGGGCTTCGACTTCCGGCAGATGGCGAAGAAGTACGGCAAGGACAAGGCGGTCAAGGCACTCGCGGGAGTCATTGTCAAATATCTGATCGCGGCGTTCATCATGAACAGGCTCTCGGATGAGACGTACGGGGGCACACCGGCCCAGTTCGATGTGCTGGGGATCACGTCGAATTTCGTTGCGAGCGGGTACGGCCTGTCAGTCAACGACGCGCTGCGGACGGTCATGGACGACGGATGGGAAAAGCTCACGGGCGAACGGCTCTTCGGGACAGAAAACGAAGAGCGCAGCTTTGACGGGTGGAAAGCGCTGGAGGCCGCAGGCGGCGATATCGCAAACGATATCCCCTATTTGCAGAATGCTTCCGCGCTGATCGGCTGGGGCGACAATTCCCTTCCGGCGGCGATCCCGACGAAAGCACTCGACAAGTGGATCAATGCCGTCAAGGGCGGCAAAAGCGCGCAGGACATCGCAAAGGCGACGTTCGACGTCGGGACTGAGATGATACCCGGCGGCAGCCAGATCAAGAAAACAGCGCGGGGTATCGACGCGATGCTCCGGGGCGGCGTGTATCAGGGCTACGGCGACCAGACGAAGCTGCGGTATCCGGTAGACAACAAGAACATCGGGAAGTGGGTACAGGCGGTCGTATTCGGCCCAAACGGTCTGAGCGAGACCGGGCGCTATTACGCCGGAGAAGAGCGGGCCATCGGCGAAAAGCAGACGACCGCATATCAGGCAATGATCGCAGCAGGTGCAGACAAGGAGGAGAGCTACAGGCTTATCCGCAGGATCTCCAAGCTCGGAGACGGCGAGGATTCGAAGCTGGACAAACTGAATATGCTGCTTTCCTCCAAGGTATCCACGGCAGGTCAGGGCGCGTACTACTACCTCATGATGGCCGGAGACAAGGAACGCGAACGCATAGACGCACTGACCGGAGAAAACGGCGTGCTCGGGATGGACGAATACCTCAAGGCTTCGCAGAAAAAGCTTCAGATAGACGCAGACGAAAGCATGAAGGCATCGGAAAAGGCGGACGCATTCCGGCAGTGGGCAAATCAGCAGGGTTACAGCGCCGCGCAGAAGCGCGGTGTTCTGGATGCGTTCAAATTTGCCCAGATCATCATGGAGGGCGGAGGGCATACGGAGCTTTATCAAGCAGCGACAGAGGGCGTGTCGGAATACGAGACCCTTCGCGCGGACGCCATTGCGGCAGAAATGGCCGGAGGAAAAACAAAGGCGCAGGCGGAAAGCTCGGTAAACAGCAGCCTCCGGAGCCAGATGAAGCAGGATTTCCAAGACGGGCTGGCAGACGAGGAAACCGCCGCCGCGTTCCTGAAAGAGTACTGCGGAGCGGAGGACGAGCACGACGTTTACTGGACGCTCGAAGAGTGGAAGGGCGGCGATGGTTGGAAGAAGTACGGGCAGTTCCTCGACGCAGTGGACAAGGGCGTGATGGCCGATACGCGGAAGGTCGCCAGGGAGTATATGAAGCACGGCGTGGACAAGGGCGACCTGTCATCACAGCTCACGACGCACTTCAAGGAAGCTTGGCTGGCAGCGACCGGAGACGAGGCGACACGGCTCAAGAATGCCTACATCAGCGCGTACAAGGCTATCGGAGGCGATGCGGATACGGCGCGGGACAACATCATCAAGTGGCGGCAGGAGGCCAACAAAAGGAAAGGAGACAAGAAATGAGCGCGGCAAACACGATCCCCGGCGCGCGGGTCAGCCCGCGCATTGCGAACGGGTGCATTTGCTGGTATGAGGGAGACACGTTCTCCCTCCGGCTCCGGCTGGAGCTGGAGGACCAGGACGGCGCGGACGTGACCATCGGGCAGACGGACACGATCAAGGTAACGTTCTACGACTGGACAAAGAAGGCCGTGCAGGAATTCTCCTTCACGGGCGCGGACGAGAACACGGTCACGCTGGCGTTCACGGACGAGGTGACGGCCAAGTTCCCGCGCGGCATCTACCGGTACGACATTTTGTACACGCACGGCAACCGGACCACGCTTGCGAGCGGGAACATTGCGCGTGTGGAATAAGGAGGCGAGGGTATGAAAATCGAAATTCCGGAAAGCGTGATGGTGACGATCCACGGGCTGATCTCCAGAGGCATCCAGGCCGTGGCGGTATCGGATGAAGGGCATCTGATCTTTACGCTGACGGACGGAAGCACCGTTGACCTCGGAGACATCCGGGGACCGGCAGGCCCAACGGGTAAGCAGGGGCCGCCAGGCCCCGCAGGCGCAGACGGCAAGGACGGCGCGACCGGCCCGCAGGGACGGCCGGGTCCGAAGGGCGACAGCTTCCAGACCGTGGTCGAGGACGACGGAAACGGAAACATCATCATCCGGGCGCTGACGACCGAGGGAACCGGAACGAGCGGGCAGAACGGATACACGTTCACGCCGTCCGTCAGCGCGGAGGGCGTTATCAGCTGGACGAACGACGGAGGCTTGGAGAATCCGACGCCGGTCAACATCAAAGGGCCTGCGGGCGATACGGGCGCGACAGGGGCACCGGGCGCGAAGGGTGCGGACGGCAAGACGCCCGTCAAGGGGACGGATTATTTTACAGAAGCGGACAAGACAGAAATGGTGAATGCCGTTCTGGCAGCGCTTCCGAATGGAGATGTGGCGACATATGGCTGAGAACGATAAGGTAGTAGTCACAAAAAGCAAGCTCGACGCGCTGGCGTCGGCGCTGCGGACGGTCTTCGGGTTTACCGGAAAGAAAAGCATCGAGCAGCTGACCGAGGAGGCCGGGCATTATGACCCGCGGCCGGACATTTCCGATGCGACGGCGACCGCCGCGAAGATCCTCAAACCGTACACGGCGTATGTCAACGGCGGAAAGGTAACGGGTGAGATAGAAAGCCTCGCGGCGGCGGCCTATGCGCCGTCCACACGGCCGCAGACCATCCCAGCCGGGAAGTATCTCGCGGGCGCGCAGACCATTCAGGCAATGAAATTGCAGAGCAAGACAGTTACGCCGGGCGCTTCGGATATCTCCGTGACGAAGGATGCGGCATATGACGCGCTGGGGTCGGTGTTTGTGAAGGGTGTTACGCCGGGGGCGAAGGTCATTTACAACGCATCGATCACACCGACGAGCACAACGCAGATGATCGTTCCAAACACGGAAGGGATCACAAGCATCAAAGCGATCATGCTGCTTTTGAATGATGCATCGAATGTGGGTGTGCTTTCGATATGTGAAGCAAGAGATGATGCGGGCGGCATTCTGGAAGAAACGCTGATAGGAAATTCAAATGGTTACACGGTGTTCTATGGGAAGGACACAAGCGCCGGATACCTGACCGCAGCAATGAATGGGACGCAGATAACGCTTACAAGGAACACAACGTTTGTGACAACGCCCTTCGCTATTGCATCTTACAGAGTCATGATTATTGGTTATTGATGAGCGAAGAAAGGAGACAGTGTGGCACAGAAAGAATTAAAATCGATCAAATTTCCGGGGCTGGAGGACGTATACAAGATTCCGGCGGGCGGAGGCGGCGGTACCGGGCAGGACGGCAAGGACGGCATTACGCCGACGATCGGAGCAAACGGGAACTGGTATCTCGGCGACGAGGACACCGGGAAGCCGTCGAGGGGTGCGACCGGCCCCGCAGGCCCAGACGGGCACACGCCAGTTATCACGGCGTCCAAGTCCGGAAAGGTTACAACGATCAAGGCAGACGGAGAAGCTATCGCTACGGTCAACGACGGGGCTGACGGAACAAAGGGAACGGATGGTGCTCCGGGCAAGGATGGTGCAGATGGCGCACCCGGTAAGGATGGCGCACCCGGTAAGGATGGCGTGACGCCGGATATCAAGATAGGGACGGTGACGACGCTGCCCGCAGGAAGCGAGGCTACGGCCAGCATGGGCGGAACTGCCGCACAGCCTACGCTTAACCTCGGAATTCCGAAGGGCGCAGACGGGGGCAATGCGAATGTCACGAAGGATGCGGTTGTCGGCGCGCTCGGGTTTACGCCCATCAGCGCGGATGACGTGCCGGTTAAAAGCGTGAATGGGCAGACGGGCGAGGCGAAAACAAACTGGTATTTCAATGTGACCGGCAGCGTGGCGTCCCCCGCGACGACGCAGACGGCTGCACAGATCGTGGCTGCGCAGACGGCGGGTTTTGCACCAATTTGCTCAGCTACGTTCTCTGATTTTCAGGGGCTGCCTGCGACACTTCCGGCGTTGCTGATCTCCGACATGATCTGTGTTTTTGGCGGCATTGGCTCGACCGGTGGGAATGTCTTTTACTTAACCGTTATGATTGATGGTGCAGGAACCCTGACAGCGAAAACGGACGATGTTGCGGCCAAGGGTGACATACCGACGAGTTTGAAAAACCCAAATGCCTTGAGCATCAAGGTTGGGGACAACACGACTAGCTATGATGGCAGTGCCGCTAAATCTGTCGAGATTCCAGAACAGACATATAGTCTGACAGAAACCGACAAGGAAGATATCGCGGCAGATGTGATCGCAGGCGGACAGGAGGTGCAGGTTGGCGAACCGCTCCCCGGCCCGACGGACGCACAGGTGTCCTCGGCGGTGGACACTTGGCTGACGGAGCATCCGGAGGCGACGACAACCGTACAGGACGGCAGTGTCTCCGTCGAGAAGCTCGGGTACGGCAAGCACATCTACGGCAGCAAGCCGTACTTTTGCAACAGTGTAGGCTCCGGCGCAGTATCCTACGGCTCCATCGGCGTGGTCGTGCCGTGCAAGGCTGGCGATACGATCTACTGTACTTTTAATATGTCCCCAAACGGCGCGTACCAGAAGCCGCAGCTGCTTGCCGCGCTCCCGGAAAACCAATATGGCGCAATCGCGCCGATTGGAACAATCGAAAAGGATGATACGACAAAGGCGTATACCGTGCCGGCATCCGCAACAACGGCAAAGGCGATGTATCTACCGCAAAGTTTCAACGCCATCCCAGCAGCAAACAACGGCTCCGTTGAGGATGCACTTGCGTGGATCAACAAAACCATGGGGACGGACGGAAAATGGTGCGCACAGAACGTACCGTTTGAAGATTATGATGCATGGTATCAGACGGCACAGGCAGAGCTTTTCGACATTGACGAGCGCTGTAATAAGCTCATGTATGCCTCGCTGTATCAGGCTGTTTCGAAGCTCGTCGGGGCGAAGGTCGCCGTTCTCGGTGATAGCCTGACGGAGCAGAGCGCGTGTTCGTTTATCACCAGCGCATACAATGACCGCTGGATGGAAAACGTCTTGCGGGACACTGCGCGGACAGGGGATGACGGGAAAACCTACAAAGGCTCCGGATGGTTCGCGCTGATTGCCCGGAAGTATAAGATCAAGTGGTGGTGCGCCGGACACGGAGCGCAGTGGTGGTACTCCACGACCGAGCGGCCAAACGGCGCGACGGCGATGGTGCGCAAGCTGATCGACGGAACGGACGAGTTCGATTACATCGTGCTGGAATACGGTACGAATGATATCCTTTCCGGCTACACCCACATCGGCACAGCGGCAGACGAGGCCAGCGAGACGGCGACGACCAGCTGCGGCGCGATCAAGTGGTGCATCGAGCAGCTGCAAATGCGATTCCCCGAGGCGAGCATCGTCGTAATTTTGCCGAACATCCATAGCGGCGCGAACGGAGAGGCACCAGCCACGCAGCAGGCGTATCTGGATGAGGTCGTACCAATCCTCAAAAAGTACAGTGTGCGATACGTCAACATGGCCGAGGACAGCGGCATTGTCAAAAGTATGATGTCCACCGATGGCGTTCACCTGCGATGGCCGGTTGTGTCGAACAATATCACATACTACACGAATGATACCCCGGCGGTGCGGAAATTCAGCAAGTGCCTTGAATCAGTGCTTTTGCAGGCGTGAGGTGAGAGTATGGCATTAAAAACGCTTTATAAGGATGGGAAACCGCTGACACTTGGTGGGAAAACCCTGAGGGTGGATGTAGCAGGCGGCGCTGTGGAAGTGTTAGAATGGCATCAATGCCCGGAGCTGGTACGAAACTACCTCGCAAATGTTGTGTACGATCCCGCTGATTACAGCACATCGCAGATCGCATCCTATGCGCCTGCGACGGCAGTTGTGGGCAACTACAAGCCCATCGGGAAGGAGGCGGGCGGAGTGACGCACTACAACGAAGTGCCAAATATTCTCACACCTTTTGCCGGAACGGACGCGGCGGGAACGCTCAAGCCGCTGGATGCGCTTCGGTGGATTCGCACGCGGGATAACTCCGCAGAAGCGTGGAATGTGCGCGATCTGGGAGGCTGGGCCTGCGATGGCGGCACCGTGAAATACGGGCTGCTAATTCGAGGCGGGAAGTTGGGCGCGGCAGATCGGGCAGTACTCGTGGGAGAACTTGGTGTTCAGCACGATCTTGATCTCCGTGGTCGAGAGGGCGGCGGTTCCGACGATGAGCCGGGCATGACAGAATCTCCGCTTGGGAGCGATGTATGGTACACCCGTACACAGCAATATGCATGGTACGCTCTGACACCGGTAGCGGCATGGCAGGCTTACCTCCGCTGCGTGATCGATGCTGTAACGCATCGGGAGCCGGTGTATTTCCACTGCACGGCAGGCGCGGACAGAACCGGCACGCTGGCTTGTGTTCTTGAAGGGTTACTCGGCATGAGCCAGAGCGATATCGACAAGGACTATGAGCTTACTACATTTTATTCTGGCTCCGGGTCGGATGCGACTGCGCGTCGAAGGAATGAATCAGACTGGAAGGGGCTTATCAATGAGATCAACGCCGTTTCTGGCGAAACTTTCCGTGATAAGTGCGTACATTTTGCCGTGGGAACGTGCGGAATGTCGATGGCGGATATCAACGCTTACCGCGCGGCTATGACCAACGGAACGCCAGAGACGCTGCACTGGTATCAGAGCATCACCAAAAATCTCACAGGATGCACGATCAGCAACGGCGCATCTCAGGTGGATTACGGCGAGGCGTACACCGCGACGCTCACACCGGAAAACGGCAAGACGCTGACCTCCGTTGTGATAAAAATGGGTGGCGTAGACATTACAGCTACGGCTTATTCGGCAGGCAGCGGTGCAATCAACATCGCCAAGGTCACAGGGGCAATTACGATCACGGCGGCGGCATCTGCACCGTCGGTGAATTACACCATCACACGGAATCTCACCAACTGTGCATCTTCCAACAAGGCTGACAGCATTGCCGATGGCGCGGCCTACACCACGACGCTCTCCCCGACGGGGACTTTCAAGAAACTTGGCGCGATCGCTGTTACGATGGGCGGTACGGACATTTCCGCGTCTGCGGTTTCCGGCAGCACGATCACAATTGCCAAGGCAACGGGCAACATCGTGATTACCTGCGCGGCAGAGATCACGAACATCATTGATACCATCGGGATATCTGCGGATACGCGGCTGAGCACATCCAGCGGTGCAAATCGTGCGCAGAGTGGATATGCGGCCATCGGTGCCAACGAAGATGCAGCAAGTCTGATTCACCTGAAAGCGGGAGATACGCTCCGCATCAAGGGTGCAAGCCTACCCGCATCGAATGATAGTTACAGTGCAATCGCACTGCACAATGCAAGCGGAACGTTCAGCACATCGACATATCTGCATAGCGGGCTTACCTGGAACGGTATGACGTTTGCGAACAGCGGCAATATCGTCACGGTGACGGCTACGACGGAACACTACATCCGTATATCGCTGATCTGCACGGATGCGTCGGCAGTTGTGGCGACGATCAATGAGGAGATCAGCTGATGGATACGTGCGTATGCTGCGGGCGGGCCGTGCCGGAGGGCAGGATGGTTTGCCCGGAGTGCGAAATAGAAAGCTTTGAAAGGAGTATCAAGATGGACGATGGAATTCAGGCGCAGATCGCCTCCGTGGAGGCGCGATGCAAGAGCAACTCGCACAGGATCGATGAGCTGGAGGCAGACAACAGGGCGCTGCATCAGCTGGCAACCTCGGTGGAGGTGTTGGCCACCAAGCAGGAGGCCATCGAGGAAAACGTGAATGAGATCAAGGCCGATGTAAAAAGCATCAAGGCGCTGCCGGGAAGCCGCTGGGAGGCGATCGTGAGGGGCCTTATCACGGCGGTTATCGCAGGACTGATCGGATTTGCGCTGGCGAAGCTGGGGCTGGGCTGATGCGCAGAGACAAAAAACGGTGGACAAAGGGCCGTATGGCCCGCGAGCTTGTGTACTACTGCCTGTGGATGCTCACGGCAGTGGCCACATGGGCGATGATCCTGAAAACCGCCGCCGTCCTGCTGGATAGGACGTGCGACCTTTCGGATGTGCTGGTGTTCGCGGGCGCGGCCTTCGGCGGGGAGCTGCTTTTGCTCCTGCTCAAGAGAGTATTTGCAAAACCAAATGATAAAGATGATGGAGGTACATATGATGGATAAGATCATCAAGCGGCTCGGGAATCTCCTGAGCGTGAAGAGCCTTGTGACGCTGACGCTGACGGCGGTATTTGCGTACATGGCCGTGGTGGGCAAGATCAGCCAGGACTTTATGACGGTGTATGCCGTCGTGATCGCATTCTACTTCGGCACGCAGAGCCAGAAGGTGCAGGACGCGGTGGATGGAGGCGCGAGCAATGCCGGTAATTAAGGACGCGCTCACGCCGATCAACCATCGAGCGGGCGGCTGCACGCCGAAATGGATCGTCGTACACTACTTCGGTGCGCTCGGCTCTGCGGCTAGCGTGGCCGAGTGGTTCAAAAACCCGCAGGCCAGAGCCAGCGCACACTACGCCGTGGACGAAGGCGATATCATTTACCGGTGCGTGCGGGAATCTGACGTTGCGTGGCACTGCGGAGACGGTACGCTGCATCCGGAGTGCCGGAACTGGAACTCCATCGGCGTGGAGCTGAGACCGAAGAAGGTCAATCCGAAGCGCATGGGAGCCTACGACACCGACTGGTTCTTCGAGAAAAAGGTGCTGGACAATGCCGAGTGGCTCATCCGCAAGCTCATGAAGGAGCACAACATTCCGGCGGATCACATTATCCGGCATTACGATGTGTCCGGGAAGTTCTGCCCGCGCCCGTTCGTCGGCACGGACATGAACACCTACTATCACACCACTGGCAACGAGCAGTGGAAAAAATTCTTGGAAAGGTTTGAGGACGAAGTGGTAGAGAAAAGCAAAATGATCGTGGACGGCAAGGAGGTTGCCGTCGAACGCATCCTGAAAAACGGCACGAACTATGTCAAGGTGCGCGATATCGCCGCCGCGCTGGGTCTGAGGGTCAGTAATAAGGGCAATATCGCCGTGCTGGATAGCAAGTAAGGAGGGCATATGCTGCGGGGGCTGCCGAGTCTGAGCCGCAGCGATTGGGAGCATTTGATCGACGAATGGATTCTTTCGGAGCGATACCGGGAAATCCTGAAACGGAAGATTCTTGACGATTGGAGCCATGAGCGCATTGCCGAGCGCGAGGGCTTGAGCGTAAACGGCGTCAAGAAGATCATAGCGCGGTGCGTGAATGTACTGCGGGAGCATGCAAAGGAGCCGCCCGGATAGGGCGGCTCTTGAATATTAAATTTTACTAAATGGGTTGACAATGAATTTTCGCTGTCATAATATATAAGCACAACGAAAGTAATGTTTGTTTACTACGTCCGTTGTGCCATTAACAGGCCCCCGGTATTAAGCACCCCATTCATACGGGGAATGCTGCAACCGGGGGCTTCATCATTTTTTAGGAGCTGACATATGAAAAAGACAGCAATTCTTGTAGATGGTGCGTTTTACAGAAAGCGGGCGTTTTACCTTCGGGGTGATAAAAGCCCGATTGACCGCGCAAACGAATTGTATGCCTACTGCATGGCACACATTCGCGATGAAGGAAAGGATAATGACCACAGAGAAGAGCGTGAACTGTATCGTATCTTCTATTACGATTGCCCGCCGCTGAAAAAGACAGTCTATCATCCTGCGTTGAAGTGCGGGATCGACTTTGGAAAATCCGATACTTATCGTTGGGCAAATGCATTTTTTGAAGAATTGAAAAAGAAACGCAAGGTCGCACTCCGAATGGGTCGGCTGTCTGATGCAGGCGCGCACTTTGCACTTTCGGCGGATGCTACAAAGGCACTGTGCAGAAAGGAACGAAGCGTTGAGGATTTAACGGAATCAGATTTTACGATATCCTTCAATCAGAAAGGCGTTGATATGCGCATCGGATTAGATATTGCGTCACTTGCGTATAAAAAACAAGTAGACCAGATAATTTTACTGGCAGGCGACAGCGACTTTGTGCCAGCAGCAAAACTGGCCAGACGAGAGGGAATTGACTTCATTCTTGATCCAATGGAGGCAACCATTCCCAAGGACTTGTTCGAGCACATTGACGGGCTTAAGTCGTGCTGGAAGAAGCGGGAACATAAGAAGATGATCGTGCCAATTGAAAAACAGGATTAAACTATCATATGTGAAGGCAGCCACTCCGTAAGGGGTGGCTGTTTTTATATTTTTTGTGGCCGAAAAGTGGCCGAAGAGTTGGTTTTTTGTTCTTCGTGGATGCCTCATAATGAGCATAGGAGCTGGCCAGCTTACTATTTTATCGGAGGTACTACTATGGAATACGCAAGCAATGGCAAGGCGAATGCGGCCCTGACCACTGGCATCATCGGCACGGCGGGCGTCGGCCTTGGCCTGCTCGGCAATCTGCTCGGCGGAGGCTGGGGCGGTATCGGCGCAAATCCGGCTGCTGCGGCTGTAGCGGCGGGCATGTGCAGCGAGAATATGCCGGTCACGCGCTATGAGCTGGAAAGAGAAAACAAGCTCGCGCAGAAGGACAGCGAGATCGCGACGCTCAAGGCAAACACCTACAACGATCAGAAGATGCTGGGGATGTACGCTTACATCGACGGCCAGCTCAAGGACGTGCGGAAGTCCCTGTGTGATCAGGCCGTTCACAACCAGCGCACCGAGGACAGCTTCGTGCTGGCCCGCCAGGACATCGCGTCCGTCAAGGACGAGCTGCACCGCGAGATCGAGATGGAGGCCGAACGGCGCTGCTGCGGCGACAACAGCATTGTCACCTACGCCAACGCGACGTTTTATCCCAAGCAGGTGGCAGACGTCACCACGGGCACCGCAACCACGGCGCAGACGCTCTACAACCCGCTTCCGAAGTGCGGGTGCTGCAACAAGTAAACCAAAGGGGCGGCAATAGCCGCCCCGATCTTAACACGGAGGTATCCTTATGGTAACAATAGATCAGGCGTTAAATGGTTTCGAGCGATTCGCAAATAGCGAGCTTACTCCGCGGCTATCGCAAGTTGTTGGCTTTGCTTTATCTGTGCTCATTCGGATGGCAAAAGATGGCGGGAAAGAGCGATTGCTTGCAATGAGGGATAATTTCTTTGTGCAGATAACTGGGGCGCTCGACGAAGAGGGAAACGTTGACATTGACCGGCTATACAAGCACGCTCGGGATGAGATCGATGGGAAAAAAATCACATTGTTTTCGATCAAGGACAAAGATATGCGATTTGATGGGACTGACATAGACAAGCTCTACAGATACATACAGGAGGCGTGAGCATGGAGAAGTACATTGACGGGCTTTACGCGCGGCTGGAGGAGCTTTCCGAAAAGCCGCTGACGCTGGGGCACATCGAAGAGGCTGATGCCGTGGCGGGCCTCCTGTGCCGCCTGCATAAGCTTGGTGATATGGGCGGGGACCATTTTCGTGAGTCCACGAAAATGACGGAATTCTCCCGAGAAGATGCCATGCGCTGGGCGGAGCACATGCAGAACGAAGACGGCACGGTCGGGCCGCACTGGACGATGGAGCAGACTTCCGCCGTCGCGGATGCGAGCGGCATCCCGCACGACATCCCCCGCTGGGCGTGGGGTGTGACCATGAACATGATGTATTCGGACTACTACGACGTGGCGCGGAAGTTCGGAGTAAACGTGCCGGAGTTCTACGCGGAACTGGCGCGGGCATTTTTGATGGACAAGGACGGCCCCGGCCCGGAGGAAAAGCTTTGCGCGTATTACAGGTGCATTGTGAAGCAAAACCGTTAGCATTTTTCGTTAGCATTTTGCGTTGAAAATTGCACCCTGAATGCGTCAGACAATGCGAGAATGCGTCAGATATTACAACGCACAAAAACCCGGAAAGCGTTGGTATGTAAAGAAAACCCGCAATCCATTGAGATTGCGGGTTTCTTGTTTGTGGTGCGCGAGGCGGGACTTGAACCCGAATGGCATTCCGCAAAGTGCCTGTATTTTCAATCATTTTCAGTTTGATTAGCATCTTGGTTAGCATTAGCTTTGAAAAAAGCGGCCATCTTGTTTTGGCTCTTGAGGCGGTCGGCAGCGGCGAGGTGCGTATAGATCTTGCGCATGGTATTGTAGTCAGCCCAGCCACCGAGTTCCATCGTCTCCTGTTCCGTCAGGCCGAGGTGGAACGCCAGTGAGGCGAAACTGTGGCGAAGGCCATGCACGCCCACCTGAGGGAGACCGTTGTTGCGGCAAAGACGGTTGATCTGCGCGCAGAGCGTATTCGCATTGCTGGTGTAAATCGGGTCGTCCGGCTGGTGCGGCGGCGCGCTGCGGATCGAATCCGCAAGCGCCGGGATCATGATCGGGACGATGCGGTGCGATGAGGCGTTTTTGTTTGTCGGCTTATGGACAAGGACGTTGTCCTCCCCCATCACGGCGGCTCCGTGGACGGTGATGGTATTTGCAGCCAGGTCGATCTTACCATAAGTCAGGGCGAGGATCTCGGAGCGCCGGAGGCCGTGCAGCGCCAGCAGCGCCGGGATCTCGAAGGACTGCCCGCGCACAAGCTCCACGAAGCGAAGGACCTCGTCCGGCTCCAGCCACGGTTTATCAGGCGGCACAAGCTGCGGCAGGCGCACGTCCGGCGGCGTCATGCCTGCATGGCGCATGGCCGTGCGCAAAAAGCCCCATGCGTTTTTCAACGTCTTGGCAGACGCGAGATCGGCTTCCGTGTCGATCACGCACTGCCAGTTTTTTATTTTGTCGGCTGGCTTGTCGGCAATGCTCGAAAAACGGTTATCCCGAATCGTCACATAGCCGCGGACGGTGGACGGTGAGGCCGTTTTTCGGATACTGTCAATGTAGTCCGTCATGAGGTCACGGACGGTCTTGTCCGTCTTGTATTTGATTTCGCGCTGGTCGGCGCGGTGCTGGGCCTTGATGAGCTGCGCCTGCTTGATGCAGTCGGAGCGCGTGAGGGCGGAGACGGGGATGCTCTCGCCGCCAAGGCGGAGCTGGATGAACCATGTGCCGGATTTCAGTTTGCGAGGCTCGGGGACTTTCATGGGGACACCTCCAAGGGATACAGAATACCGCTCCGGCAGTGCGCCGGGGCGGCTATTTTTTTATGCACGGAACCAGCCGAGGGTGGGACTCAGGAGATCGATCAGAAGAGAGAGCACACAAAGCGCAACGATGCTGAGCAGGATAAGCGTCACAAGCCGGTGCATACGCAGGGATTTCTGCTGCTGCGTCAGCTGCTCATGAAGAGCTGCGTTTTCAATGCGGAGATTGTCGGCCTCGGCCGAAACGGCGTCCGGATCGGGCGGAGAAGCCTCGCGCGGAATATCAAAGTAAGCATCCATCGATACGCCCATCTCCCGGCAGATCGGCCCGGCAGTGTACACAGAAGGATTTTTGATGTCGCCGCGAAAGAATTGGGCGACGGTACCAACGGAAAGATCAGTACTTTCGGCGATATCCTGATTCGTCTTGTGCGGCGTGATCGTCTGCTTCTGGTCACGGCACAAATCAGATAGTTTTTCCATAAAAGTACGCCTCCTTTCCGAAATAGTCAGACGTCTGATCGCAAATAGAAGCAACCATATCTTTACAAATACATTGCAAAAGGGGTAGGCTGTAAGCACAGGCGGCTCCCAATCGCTTGCAGACCGAAGCCCCGAGGCAGCGACGGCACGCTGTCACGGGGCGGAGGCGACAGGCGGCATTGAATCAAGTCCTTTCTAAGTACGCTTATCCATCAAGCATTTCTTCAAGCGAGTAATCTTCCAGATGGAGATTCCCGTCCGCGATGGGATAAAGTGTGTACTCGTAGTCGGCGCGCCGGAAATTGATATCCCGGTCTATGCTACAAACGGTTTCGTCACCAAACAAGGAATCAACGCCATACCAATTGTCACCGAAAGCGAAGCAGACGTTATAAACAGCACGGGGAATGTCTATGATTGCGGTGCTGTCGGCTTGGACGAAGAACTGGTAGAGCGTGACGCCGGTCGAAGAGCGTTTTAATTTCACAAATACGTTTTGGTCGTATGGCGCATGAACTGTTATTTTGGATACCAAAGACTGCGCACTCCAACGATATTCCGTTGGGAACACCTGACCATTTTTCGGGAGCGGGAGCGAATCGTCAGCATCGGGCACGGGAGAAGCGGAAACGACCTCCGGTGCAGGCTCGGATTCGGAAGGGGGCGCTGCGGCGGCAGGCACAGCATTGCTCGGTTGGCGAGTTACAATAAAAAGCGTCACGCACAGGGTAAAAAGAACCAAGGAAGCGGACGCAAACGCATAGAAAAGACGCTTATATTTCGCAGATTCGGCAGTAACTCGATCCAATTCCTTTGTGTAGTCGGCTGCTTTTCGATTTGCAGCGGCGGCTTCGACCTGCGCGGAGAAAACGTTATTCTTTGCGGCGGCTTCGGCCTCCTGCGCTTCGGCCATTTTCTCTTTGATATAGTTGGGCGTCACACAGCCGCAATAATAACAAACCAAAGCATCGTCATATATCACCTTGCCGCATTTATTGCAAAACATTGTAAATCCTCCCAATAGACTCTGCACAGCGGCTTGCTGTAAGTATAGACTACGCCCAAATTACATTTGGTGCAAGATGGGAATATGAACGAAAAATGAACGAGGAATTTGTGAAAGAATGGAGGAATCGGGGAAAATGGAACGAATCGAGCTGTTAGAAGAAATCAGGAGGATGCTGGAAAGCGCAACGGAAAAGGAACTGGACATTGTGTGGCGGTTTTTGCGCGAGGTGGTAAAGCGTGGATAAAAAAAGAGCCGGGGACGTTAACCGTCCTCGGCCATTTTTTTTGCGATCTCGTCGAGCAGCTTCCACTCCTCTGCGCTGAGCTTGCTGATGATCGAGATAAAACGCTTTCGCGGCGCATCGTCCGGGTCAGCGACGACCTTACCGAAAAACTCGGCAAGCTCCTGGTCGCGCGTGAGCTTTTGGAACATATCGCCCTCGCCGGTACGGAGCCAATGCTCGTCAACGTTAAACTCACGGCAAATCAGTTTGATAAACGGCTCGTTTGGTGTTGTCTTACCGCCCTCGAGATTTGTGATAACGCCTCTAGTGGTGCCGAGGCGCTCGGCAAAATCGGTCTGGGATAAGCTGGCGGACTTGCGGACATCTTTGATCCGCTCATTGATGGACACGGTATCACCTCCTGATAGATACTATTATACACAAACAAAATGTATTGTCAATACAATACCGATAAAAATATTTTGCGTGAATGTATTGACAAAACACTCAAAAGGTGGTATTGTGTATTCACAATACAAAACGCAACAACAAAATGTAGCGATAACGCGAGGTGATAGAAATGTCCGAAAAGGAAAAGCAAATAGCTGAGAGCCTGAGAAAAAACACAAGCGGCCTGTCCGCTGAGCAGATGCAGCGTCTGGGCGATATCGCCTATGGCATGCTGCTGACCAAGGAGCTGGCGCAGGCGGAACGGAAGGAGGCGTAATATGCGATTCATCAAAAGGGTACTGCGCAACTTTGCGATTGCGCTGGCGGGACTGCCTGGCGCCCTGGCGCTGTGCGCCGGGGTGGTATGGATGTTTGACGGATTTCCGGAAGACCCGCACAAAGTGACGGTGTTGGTGACAACTCTGGCAGTCGATCTGATCATAGCAATTGCCAACGCCGCGCTGCAAGAGGCCGCAGACAGAATCAACAAAGGTTGAAGGGAAGGAGGCGTAAGACATGGAAGAACTGAAACGGGCGGTGCTTCGTGCTCTGCTGGAGGAGATTGGGGTGCTTTTTGACGAGGACAGCGGTGCGGCTGAGTACGCGGAGGCGCGCGGCAATGCGGAACGCTGCATCAAGATTTTGCATGAAATCGGGATGCCAGAGCATGCGGAGCCGCCGGAGAACAGCGTGGTCGCGTGGGGCATGAACAGCGTGGACGCCTTCGTGGTGAAGAGCTTCCACGCGGCGGGAGAGGATGCACAGTCGGAAATCCTTGATATCCTGAAAAACCGCGCGTTCGAGAAGATGAAGTTTTAAGGGAGGCGTGAGCATATGCCGAAGATGCGAGTCGAGCGGACAACGGATTACCGCCTGCGGGCGATGATCCGGGGGGAAATGGCCGCGCAGGGCGTCACCATCGAGGTGGCAAGCCGGTACGCAGGATGCAGCGAAAAGACGCTCTACCGCGTTTTCGAGCAGCCGACCGCGTACTTTGATAAGGTGCTGCCGCTGATGCGGAAGCTGTCCGTGCCGATCGAAAGGGTGCGGGAGACGATCTGTTATCCATACTGAGGGAGGAAAGCATATGAGCGACGTGGAACTTATCACGGGAGTCAATCACCAGAGAGCGCGAGAGCGCGAATGGGAAGCACGCAGAGCCGAGAGGAACGGCCTGCGGGAAAAGAGAGAGCGGGTACGCCGGACGGCGCTCTCCGTCTGCTGGCTGGCAGGGGCGTTTTTGTCCGGCATGGCGCTGGTGCTGCTGGCCTTGGAGCTGGCCGGTGCGGCGCTGGCCTTCGGCGGAGCGGCGGCGATCAGCGCTGTACTGGGGAGTGTGCTGTATGAGCTGTGATGATGCATGATGGGAAAGATCACGGTGGAGCTGACGCCGGAGCAGATGGAGGACCTGATCGATGCGGCCACGCGGGCCGCTGAACAGGATCAGGAGGACGCGGAGATACTGAGCAGTCAGCCGCGCATAGACCGGGAGACCGTCGGGATGCTGCTGGAGACGCGCAAGCGGCTGCTGACGCTGGCGGCGTGGATGCAGCATTTGTGGGAGGAGGCCGAGGACGAATGATGCGGTACACACCGAAAACAAAGCCAATTCCGCCTCCCTGTGGGAGAGACTGCCAGGGACGTGCGCCGGGATGCAGCGCGATGTGCTGCTCGTGGATGCTGTATCAATCCATCCGGGAGCACATCTATCAAAAGCAGCTCGCAGAGAAGCACGCGCAGGAGCTGAATTTCGTGGCGCAGCGGGAGATCGCGCACGCCGGGAGGAAAGTAAGGAAGGGGCATTTGTATGCGGCAAAATAGCACCGATTACTCGGGAGAGCGGGCACCGCGCAGGCAGTGCGTGATCGCGCAGGCCGGGTATACCGGGAAAAATTATTACGCCGTCGTGTACCGCAATCAGAGCATTACGGTACGCGCGGGAGACGAGCTGGCCGCGATCTTTACGGCGGCCAAATATTGGGGCTACAAATGGAGCGCGCCGGAGTACCACCAGAACGCCAAGGCGATGAAGCTCCACTACACGCCGGAGTCCATGATCGGATAAAAAATGCCCTCGCCCGGTTGCGGCCGGACGAGGGCGGAGAAGCCTACACTTCCCCGTAACAAGTTAAGTACAAGGAGAGTATACCATGAAAAATCCATATTTGCAAGAGGCAACGGAGATCATTCGCGCTGACGACGGGGAGGGATGAGGCACGATGCTGACGCATCTGAGCCTGTTTTCCGGGATCGGTGGGCTGGATCTGGCTGCCGAGTGGGCCGGATTTACGACCGTCGGGCAGTGTGAGTTTGCAGACTACCCGACGAAGGTGCTGGAAAAGCACTGGCCGGACGTGCCGCGCTGGCGCGACGTCCGGACGCTGACAAAGGAGAGTTTTTATGAGCGGACAGGCCTACGAACAGTTGACGTTATTTCCGGCGGATTCCCATGCCAGCCCTTCTCCGTGGCTGGAAAGCAAAAGGGAAAAGAAGATGATCGTTACCTCTGGCCGGAGATGCTCCGAGTTATCACCGAGCTGCGCCCGCGTTGCGTTGTCGGTGAGAACGTTCCTGGAATCATCAAGATTGCCGCCGGGCAGGTGGTCAAGGATCTGGAGCGTGCTGGCTATCACGTCGTCGTGTTTAATTTTGAGGCTGCGGCTGTCGGAGCTTGGCACAGAAGATCGAGAGTGTTCTTCGTCGGAATCGCAGATGTGGCCGACGCCGACGAGGATGGACTACGCAAAGGAGCGGATGCGGAGTACGCAGCAGAAAACAGGCAGCCGACGCAGTCTGGACTTGCCGTCAGCGGTGAGGCTATGGCCGACGCCGCGCGCGAACGAATACAAAGACACGCTGAAATCTGTGCCACCGAGCAGGAAAAAAGATCCGGGGAAATGCAATCTGACGCAGAGAGTGGCAATGAAGCTGTTTACGACGCCATGTGCAGCGGATGCGCAGGGGACGCACGGTGGGGAAAATCACAGGAGCTTGCGGACGGACGTTGCTGGGCAGCTGAACCCGACGTGGGTAGAGTGGCTCATGGGATTCCCGCCAGGGTGGACAGACTTAAATGCCTCGGAAACGCTGTAGTGCCGCAGCAGGCATACCCGATTTTTAAGGCATTGATGGAGGAGGACACGCTATGATCGCCCGCGTATTCCCTCGTAAAACGGCCATGTCGCCGACGGATGCGCTGGCGTTCTTCGGCCAGCCGACAATCGAGAATATCGCCGACTGCATCAAGGCGGGCGTGACAGAGGTACATATCTCCGTAACGTTTACGTGGGATCTCGAAAAGGCCGAAGATCTGTACTACGCATGGCAGGTCCTCGGCGTTCCGGTGGAGGTCGGCGGCCCGGCGTTTGATGATCGCATGGGAGACTTTACACCCGGGCTGTATCTGCGGGACGGAATGATCTTCACCTCGCGCGGTTGCACAAAGGATTGCTGGTTCTGCTCCGTGCCGCGCTGCGCGCACGGGGAAATCAAAGAGCTGCCGATTGTGGATGGATGGAACATCCTTGATGATAACATTCTGGGAACGTCAGAAGCGCATTTTCGGGCAGTCTGTGACATGCTCAAGAGGCAAAAACACAGATCTGCTTTTACAGGGGGATTAGAACCGGCACTGCTGCAACAATGGCAAGCGGACCTTCTGTATGAAGTAAAACCGGCGCGTCTATACACGGCATATGACACTCGTGACGATCTGGAACCGCTGGTAGAGATGGGCAAGAAGCTGCGATCGGCAGGATTTCGCCCAGCGAGCCACACTATGTGCTGCTATGTGCTGTGCGGCTACGACGGAGATAGCTTTGAGGATGCTGAAAAGCGCCTGACGCAGACCATGCAAGCAGGATTTGTGCCGTATGCCATGCTGTTTCGCGGAGAGGACGGAAAGTACGATTCTGAATGGCGGAGATTCCAGCGCGAATGGTGCCGCCCGATTATCACGGGAAAGAAATTTAATGAGTATTGGAGAGGAAAACCATGACAGACCAGGAAATCGCGCAGGCGCTGCATATCTGCGGCGAAGGCCACCCGTGCAGAGACTGCCAGCTATACGGCAAGATCGCTTGCGTTGAGACGTTGTGCAAATACGCGCTCGACCTCATCGAGCGCCTGACCGCCGAGAACGCGGCGCTGCGGGAGAAAGTGCCGCGTGGATCAGTGTGGAGGAACGGAGGCAAGGCAGATGCTTGATATTTGCCCGGTATCGCTGGCAGAGGCAAACGCCTTTGTCACGGAGCACCACCGGCACCACAAGCCGGTGGTGGGGCATAAGTTTTCCATCGGCTGCACCGATGGCGAGAAAATTGTAGGCGTTGCAATCGTCGGCAGACCGGTTTCGCGGTATCTGGATGATGGATGGACGCTTGAGGTTAACCGATGCTGTACA